>Ga0307372_10008317_pt1 | contig 14619 bp, 12 predicted proteins | sample OX1MG_FD_202533 | JGI IMG/M metagenome (GOLD analysis project Ga0307372, IMG submission 202533) | Soil microbial communities from Risofladan, Vaasa, Finland - OX-1 | ecosystem: Environmental > Terrestrial > Soil > Coastal area > Acid sulfate soil | place: Finland: Risofladan, Vaasa | collected... | reverse complement strand
GATTTACCGTCGCCGACTCATCGCCGCGTTCCGTCTCCTGGCCATTCCCTAAACACCGTGAAACATCCGCCATGAAGCACCCGCCGCAAGGCGAAACAATCACCCTTGACTGGTCCAACCATATCGGGAACGCCCTCCGTGGCGTTCCGTGAGGCGGGATAGACGGTGAACACCAGGTTCATGGAACGCCACGGAGGGCGTTCCCTACAGTGTCGGAGCGGTTATCCTTGACTCCCGTTCAAATGGTATCACCACCGGGCGACCGGCGGCGTCGTAAACCAGGTGCGGCTGGCCGGCTTTCGCGACTACCTGCGCCGCGGCCGGCCCGATGTCCAAAGGCTTTCACGATGGCGGGTCGCGTGGTCGCGGCTCCGGCTCGGGTGAGGTCGGACGGCTCGTTCGCCTGCGTCGTTCACGCCTTTGGACATCGGAGCCATGCCTTTTGAAATCCCGTCCGGCGAAGCCGGACAGGCCGCCACGAAGTACCGGCGGCCTGGACGATTCCATTTTCGACTGAACCAAATGAGTCGACATCGCCCAGCCGTCGTGTTAGCCTCATGGCGTGCGATTGCGTGCTTGCTTCATTTCCTAAAGGCGGCCTGCGATGAGACGCTTCGTTGTCGGAATGCTGTTGTCGCTGGGGCCGGTCATCGCGGGATGCTGCGGCGCCTCGGCGAAAATACCGGCGCCGCAGCCAGCAATCAAAGCGGAGGGTCTGCGATGCCGACGATCGATTACGACTCGTTTCAAAAGCGGCTCGTGTCGGGTTTGCGGGCGGCGTGGCAAAAGGTTCGCGCGCAGCGGCCGAGCGAGACGTTTTACATGTTCGGCGTGGAAACGGATTCCGACGCGACCGTCTTGACGCCGTTCTGCAACACCGAAGAGCAATTCGCCGCCGAGCACGGCACGCCCGAATATCCGATCGAGAAATGGGCGGTCGACCAGGACTCGCAGTTGTACGGGGCCGGCGCCGAGCACACCGCCGAACTGCAGCAAGAAGTCAACCAGTTCGTGATGGCCGACGGCCAGTTCGTGTTCGTGAAGCAGTCGGATCCCGGCTACGCCGAACGAAAAGCCCGGCTGATGCAGATTTTCGAGAGAGCCTTGGCCGAACTCGACGCCGAGGGCTTTTTCGGCCGCGGCGACGAGCGCCGCAAGGTCGCGCTCAGCGTGGAGATCGTCGACGCGGACGAGGACGAGTGGAACACGATGATCGAGATCATGAAGCGGCTCAATCCGCCCGAGAGCATCGAGCCTTTGCTGCGATTGCTCGAGGCTCAAGAGGCGGAAGAGGAATAGCACTGGAAGGTCGTCGCAGAACCTCGGATTTCACCGATTGCACGGATTTAGGCGAACACAATATTGTAGGCGTCGCCCATGAGAAACGCGGCGCTTTGAATCAGCTCTCGGTAGGCCGTGGCTCGTCCGGCGAGTTCCGGCGACTTTGCCTCAAAGTATCAGGGGGTACAGTGGGCCTTATCGACTCCGTACTGGCAGCGCTGTTTCCTAGCCGCCGTGAGCTACAAGAGAAAAGGCGCCGGATTCGCGCGGAGGTCGATTCTCTGTTAGCGCGAGGGCTGGTGGAGAAAACGTTGCTTTTACCGGCCGGGTTTGGCGGCCCCCCCGACGACCCCCGCAATATCACGTACCTGCCGCCCGAGGCGGCGGCGCAAAAACGCGAGTTCGATCACCGCGTACGAGAGAAAATCGAATGCGGCGAGGAACTCGACTATCGGGTTACGCCTGAATATGACTTCGAGAGCTTCGTGCCTACAAGGTTGCGCCTCGAAGCGACGGGCGGAGCTGAGCCCATGCGGGAAGTGCTCGACATCGGCCCGCCGCCGCGATAGCTGCCTCGAAACAGTGCAAAGCCGCTGGGGCTAGTGTTCTGTCAGCCACGATTTGATGAATGCTAGCGGCCAGGGTGGCTGGTGGCAGAGGCTGGGCGATGCCCCAGCGAACTGGGCCTTCGCCTAGGCTCAGACCCAGCCACCCATCACTTGAACATACATCAATCGGCGGCTGACAGAGCACTAGCGCCCAGCCTACATGCTTCACATCTCCAACAGCATCCGCGAGGGCTCTTCGACCAACTCCTTGATGTGCCGCAAGAAAAGTACGGCTTCGCGGCCGTCGACGATGCGGTGGTCGTAGGTCAAGGCGAGATACATCATCGGGCGGATCACGACTTGCCCTTCGCGCGCCACGGGCCGCTCCTGGATGGCGTGCATGCCTAAGATGCCGCTTTGCGGCGGATTGACGATCGGCGTCGACAACAGCGAGCCGTAAATGCCGCCGTTGGAGATGGTGAACGTGCCGCCCTGCAACTCTTCGATCGCGATCTTGTTGTCGCGGGCGCGGCGGCCGAAATCTTCGATCGCCAGTTCGATTTCGGCGAAGCTCATCCGGTCGGCGCCGCGCAGCACCGGCACGACCAGCCCCTTGCCGCCGCCGATGGCGATGCCGATGTCGAAGTAATTGTGATAGACGGTGTCCGTGCCGCGGATTTCGGCGTTGATCTGCGGCGTCTGCTTGAGCGACTCGATGACCGCCTTGACGAAGAACGACATGAAGCCCAGCTTCACGCCGTGCTTTTGCTGGAAGCTGTCCTTGTGCTGCTGCCGCAGCGCGATCACGGCCGACAGGTCGACTTCGTTGAAGGTGGTCAACAGCGCGGCCGCGTGCTGCGCTTCGACCAGCCGTTCGGCCACGCGGCGCCGCAAGGGGCTCATCGGCACGATTTCTTCGTCGGCGCCGGACGTCGGCAATTGCACGCGGGCGGGCAGGTCGATCCGCGCGGGCGCAACGGCTTTGGCCGGCGCGACCGTACGCGCCGCGTGCCGCTCGACGTCTTCCTTGAGCAGCCGGCCGCCGGGGCCGGTGGCTTCGACTTGGCTTGCGTCCAGCCCGCGTTCGGCCAACACGCGCTCGGCTGCGGGCATCACGCGAGTTTCGCCTTTGGGAGCAGCGGGCGGCGAGGCGGCCTTGGATCCTTCTCCTTTGGGGAGACCAGAGGGCGAGGGAGTAGCTAATCGCGATTCCCCCTCACCCCGGCCCTCTCCCGGAGGGAGAGGGAGTGTTGGAGAGCCTGCTCCCGGAGGAAGAGGGAGCGAGGACGCTTCAAGGTAGCCGATCACCTCGCCGACGGCGGCCGTCTCGCCTTGCTTCTTGAGCACCTTCGTGACTTTGCCGGCCTGCGGCGCCGGAAGTTCGACGGTGGCCTTGTCCGACTCGATCTCGACCAGCGGTTGATCCTTGTCGGCCCACTCGCCTTCGGCTTTCAGCCACTGGCCGATTTGCACTTCCGTGATCGATTCGCCGACGGTCGGGACTTTCAATTCGATGGGCATGTGTTTGTTTGTTGTTTGAGTCTTTCAGTGTTCGATATTTATTTTCCGTGTTCAGGGCGTAGGGGATAGGCGTCTGGTTTAAGGCATCGGATTGAACACTGAAAACCGAACGCCCTACTCGCCAAACGCTCGCGCCATGAGCGCCTGCTGCTCCAGCCGGTGGCTGCTGGCCGAACCGGTGGCGGGGCTGGTGGCGGCGGGTCGGTAGACGCCGGAAAACGGAAACCGGCCGAACAGCCGTTCGCCGAAACGCACGCGCAGGTAGCGCCAGGCGCCCATGTTTTCCGGCTCTTCCTGCACCCAAACCAGCGGCGTGCCGTCGGCATAGGAACCGAGCGCCGAGAGCAATGTCTCGTCGTGCAGCGGGTAAAGCTGCTCCAGGCGCAGCAAGGCGAACTTGCCGCGCTCGAGCTTTTCGCGATGTTGGGCCAGCTCGTAGTAGATCTTGCCCGCGCAGAGCAGGATGCGGTCGACGTTCGGCCCTTGCGCGGTAGAAGCGGCATCCTGGCCGCTTTGCCAACGCGGCAGGGATGCCGCGTCTACGTCGGCGTCGGGAATCAGCCGCTGGAAATGGCCTTTGGCGCACTCGTCGAGCGTCGACACGGCCGCGGGATGCCGCAGCAGGCTCTTGGGCGTCATTATTACTAGCGGTTTGCGCCAGCAGCGTTTCACCTGCCGGCGGAGGCAATGGAAATACTGCGCCGGCGTGGTGACGTTCACGATCTGCATGTTGTCCTGCGCGGCGAGCGTCAGGAAGCGTTCGAGCCGGGCGTGCGAATGTTCGGGACCCATTCCTTCGAAACCGTGCGGCAACAACAGCACGATCCCGCTCAGGCGCCGCCATTTGTCTTCGGCCGAGGCGATGAATTGATCGATGATGACCTGTGCCGCATTGCAGAAATCGCCGAACTGGGCCTCCCACATCACCAGCCCGTCGGGGCAATCGAGACTGTATCCGTACTCAAAGCCCAGCACGCCGGTTTCCGAGAGCGGACTGTTGTAGACGTAAAACGGCGCCTGGTCGGGCGCCAGATTCGCCAACGGCACGTAGGTGCGGCCGGTTTCGTAGTCGTGCAACACCGCGTGCCGCTGGCTGAACGTGCCGCGGGCGCTGTCCTGGCCGCTCAGCCGCACCGGCGTGCCTTCGGTCACGAGGCTGGCGAAAGCCAGCGCCTCGGCCGCCGCCCAATCGAGCGGCCGCTCGCCGCGGGCCATCTCGGCCCGAGCGTGTATCAAGCGTTCGATCTTGGGATGGGGATGAAAGTCGGCGGGCAGCCGCGTCTGGGCTTCGAGCAGCGCCTCGAGCCGCTTGCGGCTGGCGCCGGTTTGGAACTCCATCAGCGCGCCCATCGGATCGCGTTCGGCGGCGCCGAGCTCCGCCAGCGACTCGGGGCCGCCGTAATAGCCGCTCCAGACGCGCGGCGGCGCCGGGTTCTTGAGCACGTAGTCCTTGCTGCGGGCGACCGACAGCTCCTGTTCCAACTGTTCGCGGCGGACGGCGACGATCTTGTCGGCTTCCTCGCGGGTCACGCCGCCCAGCTTGAGCAAGTGCTCGAGGTAGCCTTCGTGGACGCTCTTGCGGCCGTCGATCGCCTTGTACAGCAGGGGCTGAGTGAACGACGGTTCGTCGCCCTCGTTATGACCGCGACGGCGGTAGCAATACATGTCGATCACCACGTCGCGCTGAAAGGCCCGGCGAAAATCCAGCGCCAGTCGCACGACCAGGGCCACGGCCTCGGGGTCTTCGCCGTTGACGTGAAAGATGGGGATTTGCAGCATCTTGGCTACGTCGGTGGCGTAGACGCTCGAATGCGCCTCTTCGGGCGTGGCCGTAAAGCCGATCTGGTTGTTGACGACCACGTGAATCGTGCCGCCGGTGGCGTAGCCCGCAAGCTGGCTGAGCATCAGCGTTTCTTGCACGACGCCTTCGCCGGCGAAGGCTGCGTCGCCGTGAATCAACAGCACCATGCCGCGCACGCGGTCGAGGTCGCCAACGCGGTCCTGCTTGGCCCGCATGCGGCCCAGAGCCACCGGGTTGACGAATTCCAGGTGGCTCGGGTTGAAGCACAGCGAGATGTGAACCACGTGCCCGGCCACGGTTTTCCAATCGGTGCTGTAGCCCAGGTGATATTTGACGTCGCCGTGGCCCATGTGCAGTTCGGGATCGACGTCTTCGAACTCGCGGAAAATCTCCTGCGGCGTCTTGCCCAGGATGTTCGAGAGCACGTTCAACCGCCCGCGGTGGGCCATGCCCAGCACGATCTCGTCGACGCCCTGGTCGCCGGCCTTTTCAATCGCCAGGTCCAATAGCGGAATCAGACTTTCGGCCCCTTCGAGCGAAAAGCTCTTGGCGCCGATGAATTTCTTTTGAATGAACTCTTCGAAGATCGTGGCGCCCGTCAGCCGCGTCAGAATCCGCAGTTGCTCTTGCCGGCTGAGTTGCATGCGGTTCTGCGTCGACTCCATGCGGTCTTGCAGCCAGCGGCGGACGCTCAGATCGTCGATGTGCATGAATTGCACGCCGATCGAGCGGCAATAGGTGTTGCGCAGATGTTCGACGATGCCGCCCAGCGAGAGCGTGCCGCCGCCGGGGATCGTATCGATCGAGAACGGCCGCTCGAGATCGGCCTCGGTGAAGCGGTAAAACTCCAGATCGAGTTCGGGCTGGTGCGGGCGGGGCAGGCCGAGCGGGTTGATCTGCGCCGCCATGTGGCCGCGCACGCGATAGGCGCGGATCAACTGGTCGACTCGGTCTTGCAACGCCGCGGCATGCGAAACTTCGGCGGCCATCGCCGCGCGGAAGCCATTGCCGCCTGTGCGGCCGCGCGGATTGAAGATGCTGGCGCCGCGAAACGAAGGGCCCGGCTTCCAGGCTTTCGGCGCCTGCTCATCGCCGGCAAGCTGCTCGAAATACGTTCGCCAGTGCGGCTCGACGGAGGAGGGATCTTGGAGAAAGTCCGCGTACAGACCTTCCACGAAGGCCAGGCTCAGGCTGTTGGGCGAAGAGGTTGTGCGACTCATCGTAGTTTCTTAAGCAAAGCGAGACGAGCCGTCCGCCGCCGGCCGGGCGAGAACGCGTTCGGCCGAAGCGGCCAAAACGTTCCGTTGAGGTTTCCCCAAGATAGAAAACGAATCGACTTTCGGACAGGCCCGTTAAGCGGGGCAATTCGAACTGCAAGAATTCTGGCCAGCAAGATTTATACCCATCACGCCGCCTTCAGTCGCCGAGGAGCAGCTTCGAATCGTACTGGTCTTCGTAAAAGCGGCGATGGGCCGTGTGCGAGGTGTGACGCCTGGCGCCGAACCAGCCCCAAGGATAGGCCGGGACCGGCTCGACGCGCTGCTGCCAGAAGATCTTCTGCGTCTGGGCAGGGCTGAGGGCCTGCTTCAAGTGCTCGCCTTTGCGAGGAGCGTAGAGCGGCGCGCCGACCGCGGGGGCGACGATTTCGCCCGCCGTCGGCGGGCATGACGATGGATTTTGCGCAGTGGCCGGAAGGGGGGCGGGCGCCATCGCTGCGGGCAGAATGAACGCCGCAACGGCGGGCGCCGGATCGACGACCACGAAGTGCCGTACTGTGGGGGCGTAGACCGTGGTCGGTCCCGAGGGCTTGGGCTTCCAGTGCGGCAGCGCGAAGGCGGCGTCGCCCAGGCAGCCCAGCGCTAGCAGACCCAAAACGCAGGTCCATCGTCGCTGTGATTGCATCTCACGAATTCCTTCCGAGCTATCGAGCGAGGCGAAAGGGGGCCATCCCTCGTTATCGGAAAGCGGCGGCGGCGTTACCAGTAAAAGGCGCCCCCATAACCGTAAGAGCCCAACGGCATGCCGTAACCCCCGTAGCCGTAATAGCCCGGAAAGCCGAAGTAGCCGGGCGGCACGTACAGCCCGCCCGCGCCCGGATACATAAAGGAATACGTGGGGAGATTCAGTTGCGTCGGCCTCAGGTAGCCATAGTACGGATATCCATAGACGCCGTACGCATACGGATAGCCGAAGCCGCCGTACGCATACGGATTGCCGAAGCCGCCGACGGCCGTTGCCGAGTAAGGGAAGCCGAAGCGGCCGAAACCGGCCCAGGCGGACCCGCTATAGCCGCCATAATACGAATTCCCGTAGTAGAAGTACGGGTTGTAGACCGAAAGGCTGGTCCGCCCCGGATAGTACCAAGACGGGGGGAAATAACGCGAACCATACATGCCCCACCCTAGGCCGTAAGGGGAGCCGAACGCCCCATTGCCCCAGCCATTGCCGAAGCCGTATAGCCCGCCGGTCCCCACGCCGCCGCCATAGCCCATCGGCGAAAAGTAGCGGTCGTAGCCGCCATAGAGCGTGGTGTTCGTAAACGGTTCGTCGGGCACTTGCGAGATGCCTCGGCCGGTCGCCGTGCCGCGTCCGCCGACGTCGGTGGGGCCGTAATTTCGCGGCTCCTGGTAGCGCGAGAGAAACTCGACCGGAACGTAGTTTCGCGAGGTCGGCGCATTGACCAAGGCCTGGGCTTGGCTCTCGCTGACGGTGCGGCCGCTATCGACCGGCGTCGATCGGTAGCGGCGGATGACTCGGGTCGCCGGCTGAGAAGCGGCCGCAGACGGATTGCTCGCTTGCGCCCGTTCGGCCGCAAGTGCCTCGGCGCCGAACGTCGTGAGGAGCCCGCCAACGATCAAGATCACAGCGATTGCCGGCGGCGTAGTTCGGAACATGGCGAAGCTTTCTTGGCATGAGGCGAGCGCTCGGCAAGCGACATTCGCCGGGCGGCCCCTCTCATTCAATGCTAAGCCGCACGGACGCAAGGCGTCAAGAAAATCGCACGACTCGCGAGTCGCCCGGCGACGCGTCCGTCAGTCTTCGCGCGACAAACGCCGCGGCGAAAGTTCGAGCGGCACGACCGGCGGCCCGGCGGCCGGGCGAGCGGAGCAGCCGCTGCAGCCGCCGCAGGCACGCGCCGGCTTGACGGCGAACAACCGCCAAGCCTGACGCAGCAAGTAACCGGCGGCCAAAGCGACGAGACTGAGCGCCGCGATGTTTTGCCCAAGGTCGTTCATCGGTCGTTTACCAAGCGGTTCCTTCAGCCCCAAAGCCACATGCCAAGCTGGTACGTGACCAGCGCCCCCAGGTAGGCCAATCCGGTCATGTAGGCGAACGTGAACGCGGGCCAGCCCCAACTGTTCGTCTCGCGCTTGATGACGACCAGCGTCGACGCGCATTGGGCGCACAGCGCGAAGAAGACCATGATCGACAGCGCCACCGGAAGATTGAACACCTGTCGCTCGCTTCCTGCCCAAGTGGCGTGCTGCAGCGCGTTTTGCAATCGCAGTTGGCCTTCTCTGTCTTCGATGTCGACGTCCTCGCCCAGATCGTAGATGATTCCGAGCGTGGCCACGACGACTTCGCGCGCGGGGAACGAGGCGATTACCGCGCAGCCGATCCGCCAATCCCAGCCCAAGGGCCGCACCGCGGGTTCGATGGTCCGCCCCATGCGGCCCAAAATGCTCTGGCGGTTGTAGGCGCCGGCGATCTGATTGTTCGTTTCGGCCAGTTCGTCCTCGATTGCCGCGCGGCGCCGGTCTTCCGCAGGCAGTTCGGCCAGCCGGGCTTCGAGCGACTCGATCCGCGCGCGGTACGGCCCTTCAACCAATTCGGCGTCGTGCGGATAGTACAGCGCGGCCCAAACGACGATCGACACGGCCACGACCAGCGTGCCCGCACGGCGGACGAAAGCCCAGCCGCGGTCGAACATGCGGTACGCCACCGTGCCCAGCGACGGCCACTTGTAGCTGGGCAGTTCCATGACGAATGGCGGCGTTGGGCCGCGGAGCAACGTCTTTTTCAAGATAAACGCCACGACCACCGCGGCCGCGATGCCGACCAGGTACATGGCCGTCATCGTCAAGCCTTGCAGCCCTAGAAAGCCGCGAGCATACGAGCGGTCGGGCACGAAGGCCGCAATCAAGATCGTGTAGACGGGCAAGCGCGCGCTACAGCTCATCAAGGGCGCCACCAGGATCGTCGTCAGCCGGTCGCGGCGGTTTTCGATCACCCGCGTGGCCATCACGCCGGGGATCGCGCAGGCGAACGACGAAAGCAGCGGAATGAACGACTTGCCGCTCAACCCCACGCGCACCATCAGCTTGTCCATCAGATAGGCGGCCCGGGCCATGTAGCCGCAATCTTCGAGCACGGCGATGAAGAAAAACAGGATCATGATCTGCGGCACGAAGATCACCACGCCGCCCACGCCGCCGATCAGGCCCTGGACCAACAAATCTCTCAGCGCGCCGGCGGCCATGCGGCTTTCGATCCAGCCGCCGGCGGCCGCGGCGCCGGCGTCGATCCATTCCATGGGCCAGGAGGCGAGACGAAACACCGACTGAAACACCAGCACCATCATCAGCAGGAAGAACAGCGTGCCGTAGAAGCGGTGCGTGAGCGCGTGGTCGATGCGGTCGCTCAAGGTCGCCCGCCGTTCGGCTGGCCGAGTGACGACGCCCTCTAAGACTCTTCCGACCCAGGCGTAGCGCGCCATGGCTTCGACGGCCGGCGCCGGCAAACCCGCCGCGGCCAATCGGGCGCGCGCCGCACGCAGTTCCGCGGCCAGCAACGGCGAATGCTCGGGCAGCAGATGGCCTTCCAGATAGCCGGACGAGTCCAGCAGCAGGCGCTCGATCAAGTAGCGCGGCAGCACGGGCGATCCGCTGGCGGCGTTGCGCTCGGCCAGCGAAACGGCCAGCCGCTCGACCTCGTCGCGGAAGGCGAGCGGAAAGGGGCTCTCGCGCGGCCCGACTTTTTGCCCTGCCGCGGCCGCGAGCCCCGTTTTGAGTTCATCCAGCCCGAGCTTGCGGTTGGCCTGCACTTCGATCACCGGCACGCCCAACTGCCGCCGCAGCCGCTCCAGGTCGATCGCGATGCCGCGATCGCGCGCCACGTCGATCATGTTCAGCGCCACGACCGTCGGCAAGCGAAGTTCCAGCACCTGGCTGACCAGATAGAGATTGCGCTCCAGGTTGCTGGCATCGACGATGCACAGCACCGCGTCGGGCAGCGGGGCGTCGCTGCGGCGGCCGAGCAGCACGTCGACCGTCACCATCTCGTCGAGCGAGCGCGGCGCCAGGCTATAGGCGCCGGGCAGATCGATCAGCGTGAAACGCCGTCCGGCGTGCGAGAGCTGGCCGAGTTTCTTCTCGACCGTGACGCCCGGATAATTGCCCACCTGCTGACGCACGCCGGCCAGCGCATTGAACAAGGTCGATTTGCCGGTGTTCGGGTTGCCGATCAAGGCCACCGTTGAGAGCGAATCGACCGCGGCGACTGGCATGGCAGGCAGGAATTTCGAGGGATGAATTCAGACTGCGGCGATTCACGCTAAGGCGAAGCGTTAGCGAGGCAACGCCGCCGTACGTCCTCGCTTACGCTTCGGGTTAGTAGGGGCTGGCGAGCCGTCTGGTTCACGCCAGCCGCTCGACGGCGACTTTGGAAGCCTCGCTCTTGCGAACGCTCAATCGATAGCCGCGCACTTCCAATTCCAACGGATCGCCGAGCGGAGCGGTTCCGACCACGGCGAGCTCGATGCCGGGCGTCAGACCCATTTCCAGCAACCGCATGCTGACATCGTCGCCGCCGCTGACTTCGAGCACTCGGGCGCGGCCGCCCACGGGCAACTCTGCCAGCGAACTCAACGCGACGCTCCCGGCTTGACCAGTACGCTGACCATTTCGTCGGGCCGAAAGCAGAGCTTTTGCGAACCGAGCCGCAGAATGCAGGGGTTGCCGGAGCGCACCATTTCAATGTCGGCCCCGTCGCGCAAACCCAACTCGTGCAGCCGGTGAACCTGATCGGCGCCGCCTAAGACCGCAGCCACCACCGCCTTGCGGCCCGAGGTCAATTGACCTAAAGGGATCAAATCATAGGCCATTTCGGTCACCGGATATCTCCAATACGCTCGCGGCTTTGGATCTCTAATTGCGACTGCGTCTCAGTCCGGCTTTATTCTAGAGAGTTTCTCGGCCTAAGCAACGGTTTTCTTTCAGGTGCGCTTTATAAATGTCAAAGCTGGCTGTCATTTTGGCAGATACCGCAGCAGCGAGCGAGAGGGCGTGTGATCTCAAAACGTGTACAATTGAAAAGTGCTGGTCTTGCGATCCTCTTTCAAAAGTAGAAGTTAGGTCGAGAAGTCTGGAATTTGCAATAGCCCAAAACAGATCGAGCTTAGGGGGCAGGTCGTGGCGGAAAAGCTTCCCGAAAAGATTGTTCGGCAAATCGAAAAAGCTGCATTGCCAACGGGCGGCTCCGTCCCATTCGAGCCGAAACTCGTCAAAAACAGAAATGGAAATCCAGTCATCAAGAAAGACGTAATTACACACGGTCCCAAAAAGGGCAAAGTGGGGTACGTCGATGTGAAAGGGAGAATCTGGATCAAGGACCGCGCTCACGCAGGCGATCCCGATCATTGGGACGTCCAGGAGGATGGCGGACAAAAATATATCCGCGTCGATCTCCAAGGGGATGAGTTGACCTAATCGAACGGAACTCATTGTAGACGGCGATAATTCTATGGCTACGACAAGAAAGACGCGGGCAAGTCGCAAAACGGGCCTCGGCTCGGTCGTGTTATTGGCAAACGGCGCCTCGGGTTCTTGGGAGATTGCGATCGACGAAACAGCGTCGGGCGCCGGCCGATGGTGGGCTCAAATCGAGGGGCCCACGGCGACCTTTTATTTTGAAATCCCTGGCGTGGATATCGTTGGCAAGATGATTGAGTTTCTTGAACACGCGCAGGCGAGTCTACAAAGAGCGTGCTCGCTCGTGATTAGCAAACCGAAGGAGAACCGGGTTGCGCTCGTCAAGGACGAGGAATACGCAGACCGCTTTTTCCTAACATTGGGCTCGTCCGAGAAGCCGTTGGCTCGGTTCGTCCTTACCGGCCCGGATGTCTCGCAAATTGCCGCGGCATTGCGGCAGGTTCAAGAAGACTTCGACGAAGAATAAGACGGCCGGGCCGACGTTTCGAAAATCCGCCAGCAGATCGTATTTACTTGCCCGCCGGCGCCAGCTTCAGCGGCAAACCGCCCCAGACGACCTGGGTGAGATTGCCCCGATAGCCGGCCAGGTTGTCGCTGGGGCTGTCGACGATGCTGCCGAGAATCAGCACGCGATCGGCGGGAGAGAACGCCGGTTCCGGCGGTTGGCGGCTGTAGACGACCACGGTGCGCGGAACGCCCAGCAATACGAGTTGGATGCGATACAAGGGCCCTTCGGCCGCCACGGCTTGCACCGTACCGGCCAGCGCGATGCCGTTGGTCAACCGCTGGCTATCGTCGAGCCGGGCGCCCGCCAGCCGTCCGATGATTTGGGCCTTCCCGCGGTCGTCGGCGACTTGCAGCAACGCTTCGACAAGCTGCTCTCGCAACCGCTCGCGCTCGGCGTTGTCGGGCGCGAGTTGGGCGAACGTGACCGTGTCGGCCAATTCGCAGAGTCGATCGAAGGCCTCGGCCGTCAGGCCGCGCACCGGCTTGCCGTGACAATGCGGGCAGCGCGAGCGTTGCCCTTCGGCGGTCACGCCCGGCTTGGCGCCGGCGGGCGGTTCTCGCAATACATAGCCCGTGGAGTGACAGTGCTCGCAGCCGATTGCATCGCCGGCCTTTGCCAGCGCCGCCCACAGGTCGTCGGCCGTGTACGCGTTGAAACCTCGCGGGCCGAGGGCAATCTCTGCGGCTGCACGCGGCGAACTGGCGGGATTCTTCGGCGCCGCTTCTTCTACAGCGCCAGAGGCGGGTTTGTCGGCCAGCGAATCGAACGAAACGGGGTTGGCAAACTCCGCATTGCCGGGCGCAGCCGAGGCGTTGCGTTGCGCCGCGGCCAGTTGCGCGGCCTCGATTGGGGCGTCAAGAGTGGAGGCCGGTTCAGCGGGCTCGGATTCGTGGGGCCCAGATTCGCCGGGTTCATCGAGCAAATCGGCCAAGCTGCGTCTATCGGCCTCGCCGCGAGAGACGCCGCGACGCGCGTCGGAACGCTCGCGCTTGGCTCGCTTGGCGGGCAGCATCCAAGCCGGCAGCTTGTCGCGCAATTCGAGGAAATCGGCCTGGGGGCCGCCCACCCAGAGCAGCACGTAATAGCCGATGGCCAACCCCAGCACGCCGCCCAGCGCCATGCCGACGAAGTGGCCGAACAAGCCGAGCGTCGAAGTCGCTGCCTTTGGCCGCGGGGCCGAACGAACCGCGTAAGCGGGTTGCTCGGCCGGTTCAACCAGTTCTTGTTGCTCTTCCGCCGGCGCTTCGCTCTCGGCGGCGGCCGGTTCGAGGTTTTCAGCGGTCTGGGCCGATTCGGCGGACGGGGGCGGGACTTCGCCGTGCGGCGGCTCGGCTTCAGGGACCGCCGGCGACTGGGCCTCTGACAATGGGGCCTCTGGCGACTGGGCCGCCGCTTCCGCCTCGATTTCGATTGCCGCTGGCGGAAAGGGCACGCCATCGGCAAGGATTTCCGCGGCGGGGAATTCTGCCGAGCATAACGGGCAGCGCAGTCGTCGTTGCGGGTCGGCTTGGTCGGCCACCGTCAGATCGCGATGGCAAGCGGGACACGAGGAAATGCAGGGCATAGCGCCCTCCGGCGACGACGGGACCCCCTTGGCGGTGCAGTTTAACGGCGTCGGGATTTCGATCCTAGGCCGGTTCCCAGACGGCAAAAGCCCCAAAGGCAGGAGCGACGACAGCTCGATCGCACCGGGGTTGCCCTCGCGGGCAAAATAAAAAATAAATCGGGCATTGTCATTGCTGCCGACAGGGGACGCGTGCGGAGGGTTAAATCCAATACCGTTCAATTAGTCAAAACGACGGACTGCATAAAGGTTTTCGTCGGCGGACGGGGGCCGCGATGCTGGGGCCGTTTTTTTGGCCACTTCGAGACTTTTTGTTTGATGACGCGCGGGTTGATTCGATTGCGTCGAGGCTCGACCCGCTCCTGCTGCATCTCCCAGAGCAGCGCCGCGTACCACGCCTGAAAACTCTCCGCCGTTCGGCCGTCGCACTCCGGCAGGCGGCAGCGCAGGATTTGAAAGCAACCCGTGAAAGACAGGCTATCGGGGTCCAGCTCGGCGGCTTCGGCCGCCGCGAACATCAGCGACCGGACCACGAAATGGCCCAACGACAAAGCATACATTTCCTGACTCTATCGGATTGCAGGTGTGTGGTTTCTTAAGCCCATCAGTGAGGTTGACGCCATGAGGTTGTGGAGCCAATGCTCATGGTAGCGTTTGCCGTTGAGTCGATGAGCCGGACTGTCATG
>Ga0307372_10008308_pt1 | contig 14630 bp, 14 predicted proteins | sample OX1MG_FD_202533 | JGI IMG/M metagenome (GOLD analysis project Ga0307372, IMG submission 202533) | Soil microbial communities from Risofladan, Vaasa, Finland - OX-1 | ecosystem: Environmental > Terrestrial > Soil > Coastal area > Acid sulfate soil | place: Finland: Risofladan, Vaasa | collected... | reverse complement strand
GGGTCATCGCCGCGCTACAGGAACGGCTGGCCCCGCCTGCCAGCTGACCGAGCCGTTCCCGATCCGGCTGAGCGACCGGGCCGCGCTCGCCGGGCGGCTCGTCCGCGCGGAGCTACGGCCGGGTCGCAACGCACGGATCGGCGTGCTCCTCGCCACGGGTAACGAGGTGCCATCCGCGGAAGGCGGCTTCCCGGTCCGCGCCGTCCGGGCCCGGTGCGAGCCTGCCGTCCGCATTCGCGGGCGAGGCACCGCCGGGCGCGCCCGGCGGTGCTCCCCAGAGCCCCATCGCGTCAAGGTAGGCCTGCCGGTGCGGGCAGAGGCGGGCGGGAGGGGCGGCGGGAGGGGCAATCGACGCCAGGTCGGCGACGATGTAGCGGGCCATCGCCTCCGGCAGCGCCGCCGCCGGGTCGGCCCGCAGCTGGCGTCCGACGTCACTCAGCAGCGCCGCGAGAGCCTGGCCGGCGGACAGCAGCCGCGCTGGATCCAGGTCCGCGACCGTGGCCTCCAGTCCGGCGGGCAGCTCGCCGGGCGCGAAGTCCAGGATGCTCGTGAGGCCGTACTGCGGGGTGCGGACGTCCAGGGCGGCGGCCCAGAGCCGGCACAACTGCTCCCTGGCCTCATTCAGCCGGGCCAGGGCCTCCCAGGGGGACCCGCGACGCAGGTACTTGCCCAGGTCGGCAAGGGCGCACCAGCCCAGGAAGGCCCACTCGCGAACCTGCTCCGGCATGATCGCGGGGCGCGGCTCGCCGGCGATCACGATCTGGTCGTCCGGGTCATAGAGCACGACCACGTCAGGGATGGCGCCGGCGTCCATTGATGTCGGGAAGACCACCAGGTCGACCTGGCAGCGGTTGGCGAACTGAGCGAAGACTCGCTCGTGGGTCATCGTCACGCCGGGGATCTGGTGCTGGAAGCTGTCGACAAGGTCGCCCAGGTGGTCCACGCCGCGGCGGACGTCCGCGGCTATCGCCGGGAATCCCGCCTCCCGGACCCCCACGGCCACATCGAGATCGGACAGCCCGTCACCGGCGCCGCGCCCGACTGAGCAGCCGACCACCAGCCACCTGACGCCCTCGTTGGCTTCGCACAGGCTCAGCAGCCGGCTGAGGATCGCCCGCTGCCCGTCGAGCTCGTCGGGCAGCTGGGCGATCCAGGTCCGTCCGTCGTGATTCATGGAGCCATGATGCCGGGTCCGGATGGCGGGACCACGATGCGCTGGCGCCTCGGAAGTGCGGGATGCAAGCAGTTGCTTGGGGTGGGAGCAGTTGAGTGCTGAGGAAGGCGCACTCGCCGCTCGCGGTCGAACTCCGGTGGAGTCGGGCGCGACAGGAGGCCGGGGTACCCGGCTGCTAGCGGCGATGCGGCGGCGAGTGACGGCGGAACATCTGGTCGTGGCGGTGCTGGGGCTGCTCGTTCTCGCGGTCCATGACGTGGGGTACCTGCTGAGCCAGTCCTACTGGACCGACGAGGCATGGGTCGCGATCTCCGCCCGCTTCCCGCTCTCGCTGCTTCCCGCGCTGACTAACAGCACCCCGATCGGCTGGTCGTTGCTGGTACGCGTGCTCACCCCGGCGGGGGACCAGGCTGCCCGGCTCCTGCCGCTCGCGTTCGCCGGCGCTGCCGTGGTCGCGGCCTACTGGTTCGCGCGGCAACTCGGCTGGCGCTGGCAGGCCGCCTCGATCGGCGCCGGCCTGCTGGCCGGGGTCGGCGTGCTGCTGGATCAGCCGATCCTCACGCACAACGACCTGAAGCAGTACACCGCGGACGCCTGCATCGCGTTGCTGGCCTTGGCGGTGACCTCGCGGCTCGAGCGTCAATGGTCGCGGCGCGGGCTGGCCGCCCTGTCGGTGACGATCTGGGGTGGCATGCTCCTCAGCCATACCGTCGCCTTCGTGGGCGCGGCGGCATTCGGGGCGGTGTGCCTAGTCGCGCTCGCGCAGCGCGCCTGGCGCCGGCTCGGTGAAGCGGTCATCGCCGGCGCGGGCACGGCCGTGCTCATGGCGGGCGTGTACAAGCGATTCGATGCCCGGGCGGTCTCCTCCAAGCTGACCTACTCGCCCCACTTCCGTTACTACTACCTCCCGATCACCAGGGGTCCGGAGGCGGCGATCAAGTTCGTGACCTCGCATTTCACCGCCTTGGACGTCGCCTTCGCGCTGGGGCCGGCCTGGCTGGCGGTCCCCCTGTACGTGGCCGGCCTGGTGACCATATTCCGGCTCGGTCGGCCCGCGACCGCGATCACGCTCACCGTTCTGTGGCCGGAGATGCTCGCCGTCTCAGCGCTGCACAGGTATCCGTTCCTGGACCGCCGGACCTCGACGTTCCTGTTCGCCATCACCATCGTGGTCGCGGCGATCGGGGTGGCCGGGGTGTGCTCGCTGTTGCGGCCCTGGCTCAAGGGCGCCCTCGCCGCCGGGCTCGCGGCCGTGCCCCTGGCCGTGTTCGTCGTCGCCGCGTGGCCGTCCATGCGCAGCCACACGCTCCCGGTCGAGGATGTCCGTGACCAGGCCCGTTACGTCGCGACGCACGGCGCGCCCACCGACGTGATCTTGGTGAACCTGAGCAGCAACTTTGGCTTCGCCTATTACTGGCCGGTCGGACACCCGGCTCGCCGCGCGGACGACGCCGTGGTGCAGGGCTACGAGGCCTATTTCCCCAGCCAGCCCAGGATCGTCGTGGCCCGCGGCAGGGACGCCGCCGGCGTCGACTCGGCGCTGTCCCAGGCCGTATCGCAGGCGCGGGCCCAGGCCGGGGCATGCACCCGGATCTGGCTCGTCCGCACCCACGTGTCCGTGCCCGAATCGGCGGCGTGGCGCGCAGCGCTGCGCCAGCACGGCCTGTCCGAGCGGCCGGTCGGTGACCACGGCCTGAGCGTCGTGCTGGCCGCCGGATCGCCGTGCCAGTGAGGCCGCAGGGTGTCGCTGACACGGTGATCCGGGGCGGCCAGCCGGGCTCAGTGCCGGCTTTCGGTGCTGTGCCGGGGTGGTGACGGTGGTACTCCCGGTTCCCGGGTTCGGCGGCGCTGAGGTGCCGGGTGAGGGCGGGCGGGGGGAGGGGTTGTTCTGGTTGCGTGAGCTGGATCTGGCGGGGATGCTGGCGGCGGTCGGGGGGGGGCAGGCGGGGGATCCTGCTGATCAGGATGGGTCGCTGGCGGGGGAGCGGGGGCTGGCGGGGTCGGGGCGGGGGGTGGCGCGGGTGATCGCGGGAAATTCCGCGCCTTTCCCGGATGCCTTTTCCTCCCCCGGGCGCGCTGCGCGCACGGCGCTCCCTGCCCGGCGCGGCCTGGTCACGACAGGCGCCGCCTCGCCGTCCCGGCCCCTGGTCGCGCGCTACTCGCGGCTGGGCGGTTGCGGTCCGGCCTCGCCCGCGCGGGGGCCTCGGCGCCGCCCTCGCCCGCGTCGGCCCTCGCCCGCGCCACGTCCTCCCTGGCCAGCCTTACCCAGGCCTCGCGCGGCGGCCCTCGCCTGGCACCGGCCGGGACACGCACCTCGCCAGGCGTGCACCCTGGAGGACGAGTGCCTTTGAACAGGCACGCAAGCGAGCCGCCGGGCACGTCAGAAGCCACGGTTTAGCACGCCTGATTAACGCCGGTATGCAGGTGGCTTCCGGAACCGCTGTTACGGTGATCGGCCAAGCGGGAGCCGAGTAGTCCTCGGCGAGAAGAGGCCCGCGTGGCCAGCTGAGTCCGGTTCGGTTCGTGCGGCTAGCTGGGCTGCGCTGCCCGGTGCCGTGCCCAGCGTCCGGCGGCGGCGGCGACGTCGTGCTTCCAGGGCTGCGGGTCATGGGCGGCGATCTCGTGCCACATCGCGCGGGCGGCGTCCGCGAAGGCCGTGATTGCCTCGCGGCGCGCGGCGTGGTAGGCGGGCAACTGCTGGCACCAGTGCTCGGCGGCGGCGGGGTGGTGCCCGGCGGTGATCAGCTGCAGGCCGACGCAGGCGGTGTCGACCCAGGGTGCGGCGAGGGTGGGCCAGGCCCAGTCGATCAGCTTGGCGCTGGGGCCGATCATGATGTTGTGCCGGTGCAGGTCGGTGTGGGCGATGGCAGGCCCGGCCAGGAGGGCCGCGCGGTCCCCGATGTACTCGCGCCAGCGGTCCTCGATCGCGCGCAGCTGGACGGTGCGGGGCGCGGGGATCGCGGCGAGTGCCTGGAGGGCTGCGGCGATGGCGGGCAGGTCGGGTGATCCGGGGGCGAGGTCGGCGTGGCGGTGCCCGGCGAGGTAGCCGAAGCCCAGGACGTCCCAGCTGTTGTCCTGGACCCGGAACTTCAGCGGCGCGGTCACGGGTGCGACCCAGGGGTTGATCGCGGCCTCGTTGGCGTGGGTCCAGGCCGCGCGGGGGTGGCCGGCGAGGACGCCCTTGAGGAACCACTGGCCGGATGTGGTGTGCAAGATCATGCCGATCAGGCAGTTGTGCCCGGCGCTGACCTGCTCGGCTCGCACGAAGGTCCCGGCGGCCTCCTCGAGGCGGCCGCGCAGCCCGGCGGGCAGATCGGCCCAGGCGACGCGCGGGTTCACGGGGCTGCTGGTCCTCCCTGGTGGCGGGTTGCTGCCGGTGGCAATGTACCGGGCGATGGCGGGTGGTCCCGGTTCCCGCGCCGGGACCACCCGCCGGGTGCCTAGTAGGGGTTGTCGTCGGAGGCGTTGCAGCTGCACTTGTTGGCGCGGAGCACGGTCTCCTCGACGTTGACGAAGCTACGCGCTGGTGGTGTGGCTGGAGTTCCTGGCGGTGCTCGGCCGCAGGTGGGATGAGGCGACGGCGGTGGATGTGGAGGCGTTCAAGCACTGGCGGCTGACGGATCTGGGTAACGATGACCGGATCGCGCCGTCCAGCTTCGATACCGACCGGGCGGCGCTGAGCTCTTTCTACCGGTGGGCCTCAGGCCGCTACGGCGTGCTGAATCCGGTGCCGACGGTCCCGGCCAGGCCGGGGCAGCGTCCGCACGGCAGCGATGCCGGGCTGGAGCGGGCCCGCGGCACGCGGGGCGAGGCCGGGCGATGGCGTCCGGCGGCCCGCGGCGGGCCGCTGGGCTGGCTGATCTGGCGCCTGACGAGGTTCCGGTCCGCCGGGAAACGCGGTGCCGACCAGCGACGAGGTGCCGCCGCCGAGACGCTGGTTCGTCCTCGATCCTCCGGTCGGATGCATCGCTGCGGTTCGCGTATCCGGCACTAGCTACGCGCGGATGGCGGAGCGCGCCCGCGCCGCCGCTGAACACGGCCTTCGTGTTCTTCGCGTCGCGCTGCGCAAGGACAGGGGACTCCCTGACCGGCAGCTCCGGTTCCGCATCAGCGATGCCTACGCGTTCGATGAGGTGCGGACGGGGTGGGCACAGCCCGCCGCGACCGCCTGCGAACTGGAACTGGCGGCCACGCTCGTCGACTTCGTTGACAGCCAAGCCGTCGCTGCACTTCCGCTCGTTCCCCATGACAAGCTTGAGCGGAAGGCGGATCGGGCGGTGCAGTGGATGGATCGGGCCGTGCTCGCGACGGAGCCGCTGATCCGGGTCCTATACCTCTTCTTCGCCCTCGAAACCCTGCTCGGCGACACGTCCGAATCCCTCAAGGCCGGCCTGGTCCGCGGGTGCTGATCGCCGGGTTCCTGCCATGCCCGGACCTGCTGACGCGGCGCCAGGTCCGCCGCCAGGCGCTGGCCCTCCTCGGCCTGAAGGCGTGGCCGGGCATGAGCGCGGCACGCGAGGACGCCGCGCAGCTGGCGATGCTCCGGCTCCTGAACCTGCAGAAGAAGGTCCACCGCCTCGTCGTGCTGCGGCAGCGTGAGGCATCGGTAATGATGGCCCGGTCCGGAGTCGAGACCCCGCTGCTCGGCCTGTACTGCATGAGAGTGCCGGGCGCAGTGGCGCGGTTCCACGCCGGGAACGTCAAGGCCCTCGGCGATACCCTCGCCTACCTGGAGGAAGCCGGGATCGCGCCCGCCAGCGTCATCCGGGAGTGTGTCCGCGCACTCGGCGAGCGGTCGTAGACCCACCTCACATCGTGGGACATGGTGCAGGCGATCGACGACGCCAACGATAACAAGGCGGCGCGGAGCGTCTACAGGCGGCTCTACCTGTCGTTGTCCCACTTCACCATCCACGCTGGCGGCGGAACGCTGCTCCGCCATGTCAGTCCTCAGGGAAAGCTGCGGAAGCGGTCGGCGAAGGCGTGGACCAGGAGGGCACCTGCGCGAGTAATCGACGCGGCGGTCGGTGCGCTCGCGGCTGACCTGGCCCAGCACGCGGGCCGGCCGGATGCCCGGCTGGTCCGGTATGCCTCCAAGCACGAGGCGAGGACCATCATGCCGATGGTCGTGATGGCGTTCAATGGCGCGGTCAGCTCTTCGAGCCCGTTCGCCCGCAGGCGGCTAGTGGAGACCGCCCGCGTAGCGAAGGAGGTCTACGTCTACCTGTGGAACGGCCCCGCACTGGCCGATCCCATCCCATCCGGGTGGCGTTCATCAAGGAGCGGTTCGCGACGATCATGGCGAGCAACGACCCGGAGATCCCGCCGGGGGCGTTCGATCCGCTCATCGAGCATGTCACCCACGTGCTGGCCAGCCAGCTTCCCGGACCCGGAGCGGCCGCCGCTGATCCGGCGTGACCATCCGTGGCCGACGCCGCCATAGCGACGGCTGGAGCATCACCGCACAACCAGACCGCCAGGCTTAGGAGATGTTACCGGCCAGTTACCTACATTCCTGTCCCATGCCTACCTCCCCGACATCCCCGCGCAGCCCGTGGAATTGTCAGTATGGGGCGGTAAGGTCCTACATGACGAGACGGGGTGGAGCGCCGCGGGCTTGCCATCGGTGATGGCTGAGGGGTCGAAGGTCGGCCCGCAGAGCCGCGCAGCCAGGAAGACTCCGAGCCCTTGTTTCCGTACGCATCGGGACCGCCGGGGTTCCGGCCGCTAATGTGGCCGGTACAACGAGGAGGAGCAGGCTGGATGGCGACGTCGAGGCAGGAATACCGCCCGGTGATCGAGGCGCGGCCCGAGAATGAGCGATCACCTCAAGAGGTTGCTCGCGAGCAAGCGCTCCACGAGGTAGAACAGACGCTTCTCAACATCGAGCAGGCAATCCGCCGGGCGGACGCTGGCCGACGGGCGATCTCCCCTGATGGCAGCGAACGCAACCTGAGGCTGTCCCTCGATCATGCCGTCGAGCAGCTCGAGGCGGTCCGCAGGGAGCTGTTCCAGAACGGGTACTTCGGCGGCGACCAGCAGCGCCTGATCTGACCAGATGCGCAGCGGCGAGGAGATCCAGACCGCGCTCCGCAAGTTCGTCAGCCGATGGCGTGACTACTCCGGCAGTGAGCGCAGCGAGGCGCAGACCTATCTCAACGAGCTGATCAACTGCTACGGAGTTGACCGCAAGGCGGTTGGCGCGCGATTCGAGGACGCCCACACGGCTAACGGCATCATGGACATGCACTGGCCGGGTGTGTGCATCGTTGAGATGAAGGCGCCAAGTCGGGCGGACAAACTGTCCGAACATCGAAAGCAGGCCCTCGATTACTGGCACAGCTCGGATGATCCGGCCGAAGGGCGGCCCGCACCACCATACGTCGTGCTGTGCGCCTTCGGGCGGTTCGAGGTATGGGAGCCAGGGCGGTTCCCGTCCGGGCCCCGCGCCGACTTCACCCTCCACGAATTGCCGGAGAGCTACGAGAAGCTGCTGTTCCTTAGTGGCACCGATCAGGAGCCTCTCTTCGGCCCGAGCTACAAGCAGCTGACGACCGAGGCCGCGACGGCGGTCGCTGAGCTCCACAGGAAGCTACTTGGTCGCGAGGCCGCCGCTCCCGAGACGCTGCGAGCGTTCGTACTCCAGATCGTCTGGTGCCTCTTTGCTGAAGACCTCGGCATGTTGGAAGGGCACCCCGTCCAGCGAATCGTCGAGGACCTAGTCCGTCACCCGGAGCGGTCTTCATTCACGGAGCTGGGGACACTTTTCGACGTCCTGAACGACCCGAATGACTATGGCCGTTTCGGGGTGCTCCAGGGCACCCGCTACGTGAACGGTTCTCTCTTCGAGAAGCCGGGGAAGGTTCACCTCCTGCCCGAGGAGCTGCCATTGCTCGTCCGAGCAGCGGAGTTCGACTGGCGCAAGGTAGACCCGACAATCTTCGGTTCACTGATGGAGGCGATCCTCGGGCACGAGCGCCGGTGGGAGCTGGGTGCGCACTACACCCACGAGATCGACATCATGAAGATCGTCCGTCCGACGATCATCGAGCCCTGGCGGGTGCGGATCGATGCTGCAAACACGGTGCCGGAGGTGCAGAAGACGCTCGAGGAGCTGTGCTCGTTCCGAGTCCTGGACCCTGCCTGTGGCTGCGGTAACTTCCTCTACGTGGCCTACCGAGAGCTGCGCTCGCTAGAGCACGAACTCAAGGAGCGGCTGGTGACAGTGGCCCAGAAGACTGGCGTGTCAACACCGGACCGAGCGGGGCTGCCGTACTACCCCTTGCGAAACCTCCGCGGCATGGACATCGAGCCTACGTCGGTGATGATCGCCCGGGTTACGCTCTGGATGGGACAGCGGCAGATGATGGATCTGTTCGGTCCGGCCGAGCCGGCCTTGCCGCTGGTGGACTTGTCCGGAATCGAGACCGGCGACGCCCTCGCCCGGCCTTGGCCGAAGACCGATTGCATTATCGGCAATCCGCCGTTCCTCGGTTCCCAACACATCCGCAGCGTTCTGGGGGATACCTACACGGAGTGGTTGAAGACCACCTTCAAGGTGGGGGTGAAGGACTACTGCGTGTACTGGTTCCGCCGGGCGCAAGACCATCTAGCGCCTGATCGCAGGGCCGGTTTGGTAGGGACGAACTCCATCTCGCAGAACCGTGCGAGAGGCGCCTCGCTCGAGTACATCGTGGCCAACGGCGGGGTCATCATCGATGCGGTCTCGACCCAGAAGTGGCCAGGGGAAGCGAAGGTTCACGTCAGCCTGGTGAACTGGATCAAGAAGCCGAGCATACTGCCGACCCAGTTCGTGTTGGACGGCAAGGCTGTGGACGGCATCACCGCTGAGCTGCGGACGCCTGAGCGGTCGACGGGCGTAGTGCCCGTACTGGCGGCCAACCGAGGCCGATGCTTCCAAGGTCCCATCCCAGTGGGGGATGGCTTCGTAATTACTGAAGCAGCCGAGGCACACAGTCTGCTGAAACGATCGGAAGCCCAGTACCAGGAGGTTGTGCGGCCGTACTTCACTACCGACGACCTGACCGAGGATCCAAAGCAGGAGGGTCGCCGCTGGATTATCGATTTTGGGCAGATGCCACTAGAGCGTGCGGCACAGTATCCTGCGGCGCTGAAGATCGTCCGTGAACGCGTCAAGCCCGCGCGCGAAAATAACAACGACAAGGGTTTCCGGGAATTGTGGTGGATCTTCGGTCGGCCTCGCGGCGAGATGCGGACGGCGGTAGCAGGGCTCTCGCGATACATCGCAGGTGTTCGGCATGGAAAGCGCTGGCTCTTGGCCTGGTGCGAACCCTGGACGCTAGCTAGTGACGCAACCAATGTGTTCGCGTTTGACGACGACTATTCGATGGGGGTTCTCTCGTCCTCCACACACGGCGCATGGGCATGGTCGCGGGGTTCAACAATCAAGGGCGATCTGCGTTATACGCCATCCTCTGTATTCGAGACCTTCCCGTGGCCTGATCCGGTCAGCGAAGAGCAGCGGGATGACATTAGCGCACTGAGCCGACAAGTCATCGAGCGGCGACGGGAAATATGCGCGGAACGCGGTGAGGGTCTGACGAGCGTCTACAACCTGGTGGATGAGGGCGCGTACGCCGATCTCAAGGCATTGCATATAAAACTCGATGAGGCAGTCGCGGTGGCATATGGCTGGCCCAAGACAACAGCGCACGACAGCGACAACCTCGTACGTCGGCTCCTTACCCTGAACCGCAAGATCTCCGTCGGCCAGCGACGCTACGACCCCTTCGGCAATCAGGCCGCAGCACTGATGGAACTGCACTACGAAGACGAGTCCACCACCTAGCTGGTGCCATGGAAATCGGGCGAACGGCAAGACGGCGACCTGCATTCAGATCTGCAAACTTCGTGCTAGCCCGCTGCGCCTGCGGCGTCACGATTGGCCAAGTCGAGTTCCGTATCCACATGGATACCTTGGCGTAACTGGTCAGGTCCGGGAGGTTGCTCTGGCATGGTTATGCCGGGGAGGGCATCCAGGGCTGGCCTTCGGCGAGCATGACAAGGGCGTCGAAGAACGTCACGTCGTGCTTGGCTGCTTATCACGGATGCACTGTTATCCCGACTGCCCTGGTCAGCTGCTGGGCTGCTCAGCGGGCGAGGTGGCCTGGGCCCGCCATAAATCTTGGCGTGATCGGTGTCGTGATCTGCCTGGCATCGTGTCTTAATTGTAAGTAAGGCGTGATAGCAGGTGATCGGCATGGGCGTTCGTCCCGGTTCGCGGCGGGGGATCGCGGTGCGCGGGCCGCTGGAGACGCATGCGGCGGGGTTCGCCGCGCACCTGTCTGAGCTCGGGTATCAGCGCGGGTCGATCCAGCGGCATCTGCGGATGATGAGACGGCTAAGTCAGTGGATGGAAGAGCGCGGGCTGGCGCCTGGCGAGCTGACGGCCGAAGCGGTGGCGCCATTCGCGGAGATCATGCGGGCTTCCGGGAGCGGCCGGATGTCTGTGTGCGGCCTGGCTTCGGCGCTGTCGTTCCTGCGCGGTCAGGGCGTCATGCCGGCGGTCGTGCCGCGGTGGTCCGGGCACGCTGGGCTGCTGGAGGACTACCGGGTCCACCTGGCCCGGGAGCGGGGCCTGGCCGCCGGGACCGTTGATAACAAGCTGCGGGTCGCCAGGGAGTTCCTGGATGAGGCGGGGGGCGGGGCCGGGGAGCTGCGCGAGCTGACCGCTGCCCGGATGCTGGAGATCCTCACCCTGCTGGCGCGCCGTCGCACTGGACACGGATCGGCGGTGACCACGGCGAGCTTTGCCCGGACGCTGCTGCGGTTCCTGTTCGTCACCGGGCGGGTGGCGACGGACCTGGCACCGGCGATTCCCCGGGTGTCCTCGGCGGGGGCCAGCGGCAGTGCGCGGGGCCGGCTCCCCCAGGGGACGGTCGCCGGGCTGCTGCGGGGTTGCGACCGGTCCCGCGAGGCGGGCCTGCGGGATTACGCGATCCTGCTGCTGCTGGCGCGCCCGGGCTTGCGGGCAGGGGAGATCGCCGCGATCGGTTTCGATGACATCGGCTGGGCCGATGGCACCCTCCTGGTTCACGGGAAGGGCGGGCGGCGTGACCTTCTTCCGCTGCCCTGGGACGCCGGCGAGGCGATCGCCCGGTATCTGCGCTGCCGCCCGCCGGTACCGGGCTGCCGGGCGGTGTTCATCACCGCCCGGGTGCCCCGGCACGCGATCGGCAGGGGCACGGTCGGGGCGCTGGTCGGCTACGCCTGCGGCCGGGCAGGCGCCGCCCGGTGCGGGCCGCACCGGCTCCGGCACGCCCTGGCCAGCGACTTGCTTGCCGCTGGCGCCCCGCTCACCGAGATCGCCGCCGTCCTGCGGCATGATGACCTTGATTCGACCGCGATCTACGCCACCGCCGGGGAATCCGCCCTGACGGCGCTGGCGCGGCCATGGCCCGCCCGGGAGTCACCATGGTGACCGACTGGGCGCGCCTGGTGGAGGATTACCTGGAGCTCCGCCGGTCCCTGGGCGTCCGCCTGGAAGGACCCGGCATCAGCCTGGCCGGATTCGCCCGCCATCAGCAGGAACTCGGCGCGTCCCACCTGATGATCGATGCCGCGCTGGCGTGGGCGCTGCGGCCCGAGGGCGCCGAACCGGTCTGGCACGCGGTGCGGCTGAGCGCGGTACGGGGCCTGTCGGCCTGCCTGCACGCCATCGACCCGCGTCATCAGGTGGTGCCGGACAGGCTGCTGCGGCGCGACTACCACCGCAAGCCGCCCATCCTGCTCACCAGCACCGACGTCGAGATCCTGCTGCACGCCGCCGCCGGGCTGCGCCCGCCGTTGTATGCGGCCACCTTCCACACCCTCATCGGCCTGCTGAGCGTCACCGGATGCGGCCCGGCGAGGCGATCCGGCTGGACCGCGCGGACGTGGACCTGGCCCGCGCGGTCACCACGGTCACCGACACCAAGCGGAAGACGACCCGCCGGCTTCCGCTGCACCCCAGCACGGTCGCCGCGCTGCGTGACTATGAGACGCGCCGCGACCATCTGTGCCCGCTGCCGCGTGATCCGGCGTTCCTGCTCACCGGCGCCGGTGCCCGGCCGGACTTGCGCACCCTGCAGCGCACCTTCACCCGCCTGGCCAGGCGCCACGGGATCGCCCGGCCGCCGCGCGGCCCCGGCCTGAAAGACTTCCGGCACACGCTGGCGGTCACCATCCTCACCGGCTGGTACCAGTCCGGTGCCGACGTCACCGCCAGCCTGCCGCTGCTGTCGGCATGGCCGGGACACCGCACGCCCGCCTCCAGCTACTGGTACATCACCGCCAGCCCCGGCCTGCTCGCCGCGGTAACCGAGCGGATGGCCGCCGCCCGGGGCAACATCTCACCGGAGCCGTCATGACCAGCCTCGCCCCCGTCCTCCAGCGTTTCTTCACCACCAAGCTGACCGGGCAGGAACACGCCAGCTCCCACACCATCCGGTCCTACCGCGACGCGCTGCGCCTGCTGCTCATCCACGCCCAGCAGGCCACCGGAACGCCGCCATGGCAGATGGACATCGGCCAGCTCACCCCCGAGCTGATCACCAGCTTCCTGCGGAGCCTGGAGGCAGAACGGCGCAACGCCCCCAGGACCCGCAACTCCCGCCTCGCCGCGATCCACGCGCTGCTGCGCTACGCGGCCCTGTACGCGCCCGACAACGCCGCCACGATCCAGCAGGTCCTGGCCATCAGGGGAACCCGCACCACCCGGAACGAGCTGAGCTGGCTCACCGACACCGAATCCGCCGCCCTGCTAGCCGCCTGCGACACCAGCACCTGGATCGGCCGCCGTGACCACGCCCTGCTGCTGGTCGCCCTGCGCACCGGCCTGCGCGTATCCGAACTCACCCGCCTCACCCGCGGCAACATCGAACTGGACACCGGCCCTCACATCCGGTGCCTGGGCAAGGGCCGCAAGGAACGCTGCGTCCCGCTCGACAAGCCCACCATCGCCGTACTGCGCCGGTGGCTCACCGAACGCGCCGGCGGCCCGGCCGATGTCGTGTTCTGCACCAGCCGCGGTCACCCGCTGTCGCGCGACGCGATCCAGGCCAGGCTCGACAAATACCACCCGATCGCGGCACGGCAATGCCCCGCACTGGCCGGCAAGCACCTGACCCCGCACACCTTGCGCCACTCGCTCGCGATGCGCCTCAAACTCGCCCACGTCGACATCACCGTCATCGCCGCGTGGCCCGGCCACGACTCGATCACCTCGACCCAGATCTACATGCATGCCGGCCTCGAAGAAAAGGAAAGCGCCCTCGCCCGCCTCACCTCACCCGAAACCCCGTCCGGCCGATACCAGCCCGACGACCAGCTACTCGCCTTCCTCCGCAGCCTCTGATATCCCGAGCAACGGACAGCAGGCTCACGCAACCGACCTGCCGCAACAAGGATCTGTCCGGGATAACAGTGCATCCGTGATAAGCCGCCTTATCCAGAATTCTGGATAATCTGGCGGTGGACAGGTAACTGCGGATGGCGCAGAACTGTTTCGCGCCGGTCAGGGTCCGCAGGCATCCCGACACTTTCTGCCGGAGCTTTACCATGCGGATGTCGCGTTCGGATCTCGTTGTTACCAGCGGGTACCCGGAAGTCCAGAGTGAATCTCAGGTAGTCGTCCTGGCGGCCGGGCAACCGCCTGGCCAGGGCGTTGTGCTTCTTCGTCAGCTTCCCGGACCGGGCCGCGGTCTCCTTGATCCCGATCAGGGCGGCGGACCGGTAAGCGCGGGCCTGGATCGCCAGTGCGCCTGGCTCGACGGCGCCGGGACGCTGCCCGATAGCGTCAGCTACCAGGCGCTGCATGGCGGCGAGCGCCCCGGCGGCCCGGGTGGCTCGGCACCACTGCCCGGCGGGGGCCTGGCCGGCGACTGCCCGCAGTTCCCTTGCCGCGTGAGCGCAGCACAGCTGATGGCCGGAGACAGCGTAGGTGTCGTAGGGTGCCCGGGCGTCGTGAACGCTGATCCCGGCGAAGCCGGGCAGGACGCCCATCGCGTCCATCGCCTCCGTGCCCCTCCTAGGGTGGCACGACAGCAGGGTGTACTTGCCGGTGCGGGCGCAGTGCACCAGCGGAGCCTGCCCTCGGCCCGCAGCCCGGTCTCGTCGAACCCGGCCACGCCGGCACCGGTGATCCGGGCGCGGATCTCTTCCAGGAAGCCGTCCAGCCGCCCCGCGGCCCTCGCGGTCAGCGCGGCGACCGTGCCAGATGACAGCGGGATGCCGAACAGTTCCGCCAGCGCCCGAGGTCGGCAACACACAGATAATCGAGACTTTCACGAGGGTGCGTAACCAACTACGGGGTCAGGCCGGTGTGAGGGCTCGTAGCGGTGTCCAGGCGTGTCCGGCGAGGGCGTCGCGGATGGCCTGCATGGGCGGGACGGCGTTGAGCCTGATGGTGATCAGGCAGGAATGGATCCGGCAGTAG
>Ga0307372_10008307_pt1 | contig 14631 bp, 10 predicted proteins | sample OX1MG_FD_202533 | JGI IMG/M metagenome (GOLD analysis project Ga0307372, IMG submission 202533) | Soil microbial communities from Risofladan, Vaasa, Finland - OX-1 | ecosystem: Environmental > Terrestrial > Soil > Coastal area > Acid sulfate soil | place: Finland: Risofladan, Vaasa | collected... | reverse complement strand
AAGCCATCGGTCCCCGCCTGGCCTCCTGGGTCGGCGCCCCCGCAACCCTGGTGGCCCTGTCCGGGTTGGCACTGGCTGGCCTGATCGTCGGGCTGGAGGTCTACCCGTCCCGACTGTCAGCGCGGGCACTGACCCGGATGGGGGACGCCGCCGCGAGGGCGTTTTCCGCGACCGGCTCGTCGCGGTCCAGCTCCCGGCCATCGCCCGCCCTGTCGACCGCGCCTCATGCCCAGTTGGGTGGTCTCCTCCCGGTGCTGCCGGTGCCCGCAGACCAGAGCCTGGGCGAGGATGAATCGGCGCCCGAGGCGTTCCAGCGGATCTTCGAAGGTCTCGACCACGATGAACCGGACCCCATCGCCCTGGAGGTCGCCGCGGATGCGGTCGAGGTCGGCGGCACTCCCGTCGCTGCCGCCGGGGTAGCGGTTGTGGCCGACACGTCCGACGAGCTCGATGACGAGCCCGAGCCGAGCTGGGTCCTCCCCAGCGTTGATCTGCTCGACTCCTCGAGCGGCAAGCGCGAGCGGCTCCGGGACGAGATCCGGAGCCGGATCCGCACCATCGAATCCACGCTCGGCAATTTCGGCGTTAAGTGCAAGGTGATGGGGGTAAACGCGGGCCCCACGGTGACCCAGTACGAGCTGCAGCCGGCTCCCGGGGTGCCGGTGCGCAAGGTTCTCGCCTATCAGCCGGACCTCTCAATGGCCCTGGCTGCACCCATTCGGATCCAGGCGCCCATCCCGGGGAAGTCAGCCATCGGAATCGAGGTGCCCAACAAGGCGGCCCAGCTGGTCACCCTGAAGGAGGTTGTCCAGGCGCCGACCTTCAACGGCGTGAAGAGCAAGCTGGCCATGGCCCTGGGTGCCGATGTCAGCGGTCACCCGGTCCTAGGCGATCTGGCGGGGATGCCTCACCTGCTGATTGCCGGCACCACCGGGTCGGGCAAGAGCGTCTGCATCAATGCGGTTCTGGCCGGGCTCCTGCTGCAGTCCACTCCCCGGGACCTGCGTCTCATCCTGGTCGATCCGAAGCGGGTGGAGCTCAGCAACTTCTCCGGACTGCCCCATCTGCTGGTTCCGGTGGTGGTTGACGCCGACCCCGCCGTCGCAACGCTTCGCTGGGCGGTGATGGAGATGGAGCAGCGGTACAAGCTCTTCGCCGGCCACGGCGCTCGCAACATCACCAACTTCAACGAGCGGGCCCCGCAGCTGGGGCTGCGCACCCTGCCCAAGATCGTGATCGTGATCGACGAATTGGCCGACCTGATGATGGTGGCGGCCAACGAGATCGAGGATCTGATCTGCCGGATCGCTCAGTTGGCCCGGGCGGTGGGGATCCACCTGATCGTGGCCACCCAGCGCCCCTCCGCTGACATCATCACCGGGTTGATCAAGGCCAACATCCCCTCCCGGATCGCCTTCGCAGTGAGCAGCGGCGTCGATTCCCGGGTGATCCTGGATGAGATGGGCGCCGAGAAGCTGCTGGGCCGGGGCGACATGCTCTACCTGCCGATCGACGCCGGCAAGGCAGTCCGACTCCAGGGCGCCTACGTCTCCGACCGGGAACTGGACCAGCTGATCGGCTGGTGGAAGGCCCAGGGCCGCCCTCACTACCAGGAGGAGATCCTCCAGGCAGCGGCGCTGGCGCCCGTTCGGGGCGATCCCGCGCTGAAGCGTGACCCGCTCTTCGAACGGGCGGGCCGGATCGTGATCGGGGAGCAGCGCGGCGCCGCCTCGCTCCTGCAGCGCAAGCTCAACGTGGGCTACACCAGGGCGGCCCGCTTGATCGATCAGCTCTCGGACGCGCGGGTGGTGGGTCCCTACGAGGGCAGCAAGTCCCGGGAGGTCCTGATGAACCTGGCCGAGCTGGAGCAGATGCTCGACTCCAACGAGGACGGGGACTAGCCGCTACGCTTGGCGCGTGGCCAGCAGTGAACATTCTTTTGACGTGGTCTCGGACTTCGACCGCCAGGAATTGGTGAACGCGGTCGAGCAGGCCAAGCGGGAGATTGCCACCCGGTACGACTTCAAGGACATCACTGCGGAGCTAGATCTGCACGAGAAGGAGATCGTGGTGCTGGCCGCTTCGGACAGCCGGGCTGACGCCATGCTCGATGTCCTGAAGAGCAAGCTAGTCCGTCGGCAGCTCTCGCTGAAGATCCTTGACCCGGGCAAGCCCGAGCCGGCTGCCAAAGGCAATGTCCGCCAAGTGATTCAGCTGCGCAAGGGGATCGCCGAGGAGACGGCCCGCGACCTGACCAAGCGCATCAAGGCAAACCACTCCAAAGTCCAGGTGCGCATTCAAGGCGACGAGCTCCGGGTGACCGCCAAGGACAAGGACGCTCTGCAGGCGGTCATCCACGAGCTGCGCGAGCTGGATCTGCCGGTGCCGCTGCAGTACACCAACTACCGATGACCATCAGGGGGACCACCGCTCCCCCTGAGACCTCTGGGGAGGTCGCAGAGCCGCTGGGTGCGACTTGGCGCGGGTTCGCCAATCTGATCACCATCAGCCGTCTCGGCCTGATCCCGGTGATCCTCTTCTGCCTGGAGTCAGGCTTCGCGGGGAGCCACCAGATTGCGGCGGGGCTGTTCGTCCTGGGGGCGGCCACCGACAGCCTGGATGGGATGGTGGCCCGTCGTCGCCAGGAGGTGAGCACTCTCGGGATCTTCCTCGACCCCCTGGCCGACAAACTGCTGGTGATTGCCGCGCTATTTCCCCTGGTAAGCGAAGGGGCGCTGCCGGCCTGGGCCGGGTTCGTGATCGTTGCTCGCGAGGTGGCGGTGGTGATCCTGCGGACGAGGGGCACGCGTTCGGGAGTCTCGATCAGCGCCAATCGAGTCGCCAAGCTCAAGACACTCAGCCAGGATGCCATGGTCGTCGCCTTGATTCTCCAGCGCCCGTACCCCGTGCTCAGTCCCTTCGCCGGCTGGCTGGTGGGGGTGGCCGTGGTCTTCACCCTCTGGAGTGGGGGAGTCTATCTCTGGCGGTTTCGGAACCTGCTCGGGTGGCGATGACCGAGCCTCGTCTAGAGGACCTTGCACTGGTCTTTCCCGGAGCGCGAGCCGTGCTCGAGAAGGCTGGACAGGCTCCGGCACGAACCCTGGCTACCGCTGAGTCATGCACCGGAGGACTGCTGGCGGCCGCCCTCACCGCGGTACCGGGCAGCTCGGCCTCGTTCCTGGGAGGGGTGGTCGCTTACGCCAACTCTCTAAAGCTCGGGACGCTGGGCGTTCCGACCGAGCTTCTCGAGTCGTATGGCGCGGTCAGCCGCGAGGTGGCGGAGTCCATGGCGGTGGGGGTTAGGGATCGCTTTCACAGCTCCTTCGGCATCTCGACAACAGGCGTCGCCGGACCCGCTTCGTCCGAGTCCAAACCGGCGGGACTGATCTTCGTGGCGGTGGCTGGAGCCGACGGCACGGTGGTGCGTCAAATGGTCCGCGATGAGGGCCGGCACAAGAACCGAGTCCGTGCGGTCACGGTGGCCCTGGAGCTCTTGCAGGCGGCCCTCAATTGAGTGCCATAGACCCCCCGCTGAACCGCCTAAAGGACCTTCCCATACGGGTCGAGACGCGGTACAATAGCGAACAAGCGTTCCCCGCCAATGCTGAGTCGTCTTGAAACCCGTCATTGCTCGCGGTCACCCCGCAGCGACACACCCGGAGGTCACTGAAATGAGCGCTACACTCGAAGTCGCGGGACGCGTGAGCGGCCCGGTAGACCGCGATGCCAAGGAGCTTGCGCGAGTGGCCACAGAGAAGGACCGGGCGCTAGGCGCCGCGCTGACCCAAATCGAGCGGAGCTATGGCAAGGGCGCGATCATGCGGCTCGGCGACGGCACCGGGGTGCGGGGGATTGAGGTGATCTCTACCGGGGCCCTCACCCTTGACCTGGCTCTAGGCGTCGGCGGAATCCCGCGGGGTCGGATCGTGGAGATCTTCGGACCGGAGTCATCCGGCAAGACCACCCTCAGCCTGCACATCGTCGCGGAGGCCCAGAAGGCCGGCGGAGTCGCGGCATTCATCGACGCCGAGCATGCCTTGGATCCGGCTTACGCGGCCCGGATCGGGGTGAACACTGATGAGCTTCTGATCTCCCAGCCTGATACCGGTGAGCAGGCGCTCGAGATCGTGGAGGTGTTGGTGCGCAGCCAGGCGGTCGACGTGGTGGTGGTCGACTCGGTGGCGGCCCTCGTCCCCAAGGCGGAGATCGACGGTGAGATGGGCGACACCCATGTAGGTCTTCAGGCCCGCCTGATGTCCCAGGCCATGCGTAAGTTGACGGCTGCGATCAGTCGTTCCAACTGCGTGGTGATCTTCATCAACCAGCTGCGCGAGAAAGTTGGGGTGATGTTCGGCAATCCCGAGGTCACCTCCGGTGGTCGGGCGCTCAAGTTCTACGCCTCGATCCGGCTGGACATCCGCAAGATCGATTCCCTCAAGCAAGGTCTCGATGTCATTGGAGGTCGAGTCCGAGTGCGGGTCGTCAAGAACAAGGTGGCTGCGCCCTTCCGGGCCGCTGAGCTTGATCTTCTCTACAGCGAGGGCATCTCCTACGAGGGCAGCGTCCTGGATGGTGCCATCGAGGCCGGCATCGTCGAGAAGAGCGGCGCCTGGTTCAGCTACGGCGAGATGCGCTTGGGCCAGGGCCGGGACAACGTCCGCGATCTGCTCCGGGGTAACGCCGAACTGACTCAGGAGATCGCCAACAAGGTTCGCCAGGCGGTGATCGGAGAGCCGGTGCTTCCGGCGGGCCAGGAGAGCGACATGGCGGTGGAGTCGGAGCCGGCGGCAGCCTTGGGCTGAGGTACTGTCCCAGCTTCGCGGGCGGCACCTCGGCCCTGACCTCCAGGCACACTGGAGTTAGCGCTAAAATCGGTGCCGCTTTCAATTAATTTCCTGCTCCTCCGGCTTCGTGAGGGGTTGAAGTCGGGGAGGGGCCTTCCATAGTCCCTTGCTTGACACTGCGAGGTCTGGGCTATGAGTGCAGCACTGGATGTGTTGCTGGTCGTACTAGCTGTGCTCGCCGCTGGCGGCGTGGCCTTCGGCCTGATGGCGTCCCGTCAGGGACGTCGTGGCCAGGATGACCTGGTCGCTGCTCGGACGGCGATCGAGGCCGATCGCAAGGCAGCCGGTCTCGAGGCCAAGGCCGAGGCACTCCGGGTTCGGACCGAGCTCGAGGACGAGCTAAGAGAGCGCCGCTCCGAGGTCTCCCGACTGGAGCAGAGAATTGTTCAGCGCGAGGAGCAACTGGACCGCCAGCAGCAGGACCTCCTCCAGCGCGGGGACACCTTGGCCGCGGAACGCACCCAGTTGGAGGGGTCGCGCACCGAGCTGAGTGGCCTTCGGGAAGCTGGGGAACGGGAGCTGGAGCGGGTGGCGGGGCTCACCCGGGAGGATGCCCGCCAGGAGGTCCTCCAGACCCTCGACAGGGAGCTGATCTCAGAGAAGGCGGACCTGATCCGCCACTCGGTCGCGTCAGCTCGGGCCGAGGCTGACGAGCGCTCACGGGAGGTGCTGGTCACCACCATCCAGCGCCACGCCGCTGACCAGACCGGCGAGACCTCGGTATCGGTAGTCCCCCTGCCCAACGATGAAGTAAAGGGTCGGATCATCGGTCGGGAGGGGCGCAACATTCGGGCCCTGGAGGCGGCTCTGGGGGTTGATCTGATCATTGATGACACCCCCGAGACGGTGGTCCTGAGCGGATTCGACCCCGTGCGCCGGGAGGTGGCCCGGGTCACCCTCAACAAGCTGCTCAGCGACGGCCGGATTCACCCGACCAGGATCGAGGAGGTGGTGGTGAAGTCGCGGGAGGAGGTCACCTCGCGGATCGTGGAGGAGGGGCAGCAGGCTCTCTTCGAGCTAGGGCTGCAGAACGTTCATCCCGAGCTGGTCAAGCTAGTGGGCACGCTCCGCTTCCGCTACAGCTATGGCCAGAACGTGCTGGCTCATGTCAAGGAGGTCGCCTACCTCGCCGGCATGATCGCCGCTGAGATCGGCGCCGACGAGCATCTCGCCAAGGAGGCCGGGATGTTCCACGACATCGGCAAGGCCGTGGACCACGAAGTGGAGGGCTCCCACGCTCTGATCGGGGGGGAGATCCTGCGGCGACTTGGGCGGCACCCTGAAGTGGTGAACGCCGTGCAGTGCCACCACTACGACATCGAGCCGACCACCATCATGGCCTTCGTGGTGCTCAGTGCTGACGCGATCTCAGCCTCGCGTCCGGGCGCTCGCCGGGAGACGCTGGCCAGCTACATCAAGCGTCTCGAGAAGCTGGAGGAGATCGCCAACGCCTTCGAGGGAGTGGAGCGGTCCTTCGCCATCCAGGCCGGCCGCGAGGTGCGGATCATGGTCAAGCCGGATCGGGTGAACGACGATGCCGCGGTGGTCTTGGCGCGGGAAATAGCTCGCCGAATCGAGGGTGAGATGAGCTATCCCGGAACCATCAAGGTCACGGTAGTGCGGGAGACGCGCTCGGTCGACTACGCCAAGTAGCCCACCTCCCGATCTCGGCACATCTGTCCCAACCCTGTCACAACCGTGCCGCAATGCTCCTGATCTGCCCCTGAAGTCGGAATCCTGCAGCTAGACTGCGCTGGTCCGTTGGAAGGGACGACCATCTTGTGAGGGAGACTTAGGATCTTGCGACCCGTGGTGCGGATAGTGATCTGGCTCCTGCCCCGGTCGGCAGGTTGGGCCGGTCTCAGCTCGATTGGACGGGATCTGGTCGCAGGCTACCCGGGCGGGTATCAATGAGCAGTCCCACTGCAGTTCGCCGACGAGCTGTGGCCGGCGGGGCAGAGTTGACATTGGGTCATGCGACGGCCGTCAAGCCCCCGGTGGTGACGGCGTTGATCACCGAGACACCAGCCCCCAACGGTTATCGCTGGCAAGTGATGGTGGTCGTCGCGGCGACCACCGGCGCGGCCACGGCGCTTGGTGTGATCTACATCCGACCCCCACTCGAGTGGCCGGCGCTGTTGGTAGTGTTCTTGGTGGTAGCCCTGTTGGAGACCCGCGGCGGCGTTCCGGCACCGGTAGGACGAGTAACCATCCACTTCAGTGCGAAGTCCTACGCGAGCATCGGCGCCGTATACCTACTCGGGCTTCCCGGAGCCGCCGCTTCGGCAATTGCCGTTCTTGTCGTCGGCGTGGTCGTTCGTCGCAGGTTCACCGTCAAGGTGCTATTCAACAGTGCGATGGGCTTCTTGATCTTCGCTGCGGCCTACTTGGTGTTCAGCGAATTGAGGCATGCCGCGAGCGGACAGGTGGGATGGTTGATCTTCGCAGGCGCCATGGGAGGTGTCGCCTGCTGGCTAGCCAATCAGTTTCTTCTCGGACTTGTTCTGGTCGCCGACCAGGGCGCCCGGGATTTCCGGTACGACATATTCCTTCGAAGTGTGATGACCGTGATGCCTTACTACGTGGGGTACGGACTCACCGGGCTCGGGGTCGTCGCGGCCAGCTACTACCTGACTGACACGGTCGCCCTGGTTACGCTGGCTGCGCCGGTCGCGATTGTCCAAACAGCCACGAATCGCTGGATGCGGGAGCAACAGGCCCGCGCGGTAGAGGCCCAGAGCGGCTTCAACTCAACGCTGGTCAGTCTCTCCAAAGCGATCGATCTGCGGGACCACGACACAGAGGGCCACTGTCGCCGGGTCGTGGAATATTCGCTCATGATGGGCCGATTTCTAAAATTCCCTGAAGAAGAACTTCTGCGTCTTTGCCATGGGGCGCTTCTTCACGATATCGGCAAGATCGGTGTCCCAGATGCGATTCTCCACAAGCCAGGCCCCCTCACCGACGAAGAGTGGAAAGTCATGCGCACGCACCCGCAGCTTGGGGCTCTTATGGTGGCGGACGTACGGCAGCTGGAGTACGCCCGAGAAGTGATCCTGACTCACCACGAGCGCTTCGATGGAAAAGGCTACCCGAACGGCCTGGTCGGTGATTCGGTGCCGCTCGCCGCGCGCGTCTTCACCATCGCTGATGCGTTCGACGCAATGATCTCCGACCGTCCGTACCGGAAGGCAATGTCCGTCGCTGAAGCACGGGCAGAGGTCCGTCGATGCTCGGGGACCCAGTTCGACCCGCAAGCTGTCGCGGCCTTCGAGAGCATCTCCGACAAAGAACTGGAGGCCGTATCAAAACAGAGAGAGCAGCCCACCGAGGAACTGCTCTCCCTTTGATTCGCGTCTGGAGGGCGTAAGGCCCTCCGACCCAATCAGATCAGCGTCCTGACCAATCCCAGGTGTCCCACGTGCTCATGTACTTGCTCTCCTGCAACGTAAATTTCGTTCTCTGCCCAGACGCAGCTGCCGCAGAAACCCTTCGGAGCGACCTTATCCCACGAGGAGAGCATGTCGCAGGCGGCTGACTTCGAAGTGACGAACCAGTAACATACCGGTCCGACTGGGACGGCAAACCCATCCTCTTGGGAGCGCGACTAGGCCCCGCGGGGTGCGTGTTCACGTTGGGACACTCCCTACACTCTCGCAAGCGCTCGCGCCGGAACTCTCGTTGGCTGGAGGTTTCGATTGCCTGAAACCGGAGTCGGGTGGCGCGGTCCGCTGAGGGCATCCAGATTCCGGGCATTCTGGGTAGCCGGTGTTCTCTCCTGGTACGGGGACTTCCTAACTCTTCCAGCCCTCGTGATCATCTGCTACCGGCTGGGCGGGGAAGTGGCTGTTGGGCTGCTCTTTGTGGTCGAATCAGCGCCCCTGCTAGCCCTTCTCCCCATCGGGGGCCACTTAGGGGATCGAGGAGATCGGCGGAGAAGGTCAGCGGCCCTTGATCTGGTTCGGGCCTCTCTGGCGTGCCTCACCATCGTCGGAGCGGAGGGCCACGTTTTGGTGGCGGTGCTCCTCGCCGCAGGAGGCGCAAGAGCTGCTTCGGCACTGTATGAGCCCGGGCGGCGGAGGCTCGTGGCGGTACTGTTGCCGCAAGCTCTCGTTCCTGCCGGCAGCAGCCTGCTTTCGGTAGCCTCCGAATCGGCGGTGGTGGTGGCGCCCGCGCTCGGCGCACTGCTCTTGCTCGTACTGGCGCCCACATGGCTCATCGCCGTCGATGGAGCAACGTTCTTGGTCTCCGCCGCTCTTATGACGAGGGTGGGCGGCCAACCAGCTCCCTGGGTCCTCCGGTCGTACACAAGGCAGCGCGTGTTGCCTGTTCTCCGCCGCGGCTTCGCACTCCTGCTCTTTGACCCCACCACGCGACTCTTCGCCTTCCAGGCGGCGGTCGGGGCCGCGCTCGCCAGCGTGATCCAGGTGTACTTCGTGCCGCTGGCTCGCTACATCTTCCATGTGCACACCAACCAGGTGGGGCTGATGTACGTGGTGGTAGGCATCTCGTCACTCGTTGCCAGCGCGGTCGCCCTCCGGCTCCCACTGGTTCGACGGAAGAGTGTGGTCACCATCGGGTACATCCATCTCGTTGTAGCTGCCGCCGTCGGAATCATGCTTGGCGGCTGGCTGGTACTGGCGGCCGTGGTGGTCTTCTTTGGGAGCGGCGCGCTCCAGGAGGTCTGGGGCTTCAACCGGATCCAGACCAAGACGCCGAGCGAAGGCGTCGGGCAGGCGATGGGGGCCGCTCTGTGGTTCATGACCCTCGGGAGGGCTCTGGGTGCTCTCGCAGCGACATGGGGTACTGCTCACCTGCACGAGGACGACTTCATGCTTCTGGTAGCCGCAGCCGCGGTCCTGATTTGTCTGAGCGTGAGCCTGCTCGGGCAGTTCAACCTGCGTCGCAATCCGGCCACCTGGCCGCCAGGCGGTCCGCCGCTGCCCTTTTAGCCGTAGAATCCGCATCACACTTCAGGACCTTGGACATCTTGTCAATTCCGACTTCGCCCACCGGCGGGAGCGCCGCCACCCCAGTGGAAGTACTCAAGGTCTCTGCCACCTCGCAACCTGTGCGGGTTGCCGGAGCGATTGCTGGCGTGGTCAGAACCAAGCACCGCGTTGAGATCCAGGCGATTGGGGCCGGAGCGATCAATCAGGCGGTCAAGGCGATCGCCATCTCGCGGGGTTACGTGGCGCCAGGAGGTCTGGACTTGGTCTGCATCCCGTCCTTCATAGACATCGCCATCGATGGCGAGGAGCGGACCGGGATGCGCCTGGTGGTGGAGGTCCGCTGACGGGGTCAGTCGGGCCCAGGTCGGTGTTCAGTCCGCTTCCACTCCTGGAGGCTCGCCCCCATCGGACGCCGATAGCGGTCAGCGGGGACCGGGCACCACGGGTGAACATTTGGCAGGTTGGATGCCAAATGAACACCGCCGACGCCGAGAGCCTCGCCGAGCAGTTCTCCGAGTTGGGCATGGTGCCGGGAGTGGAACTGGAAAACGCGGACCTTGCGGTCTTGGTCACATGCGCCGTGCGTCAGCACGCCGAGGACCGGGCCAGCAGCCGGCTGGGGGAGCTCGCGGCCTGGAAGGCGGCGCGCCCGGGACGTGGGATCGCGCTTACCGGATGCATGGTGGGCGAGCACGGAGGCGAGTTGCTCCGCCGATTCCGCCACCTCGACTACGTCTTCGACATGCGTGAGCCCGACGGGTTCTTCGCCCGACTTCGGGACCTGTACCAGGGGGCGCTGGAGGGCCCAGTACCGCTTCCGGCCTCTGACCGGCTCTTTGCGTACCTACCGGTGATCCTAGGTTGCAACGAGATGTGTACCTACTGCATTGTCCCGTTCGTTCGTGGACGAGAGTCGAGTCGCGCGGCAGCGCAGATTGAGCTGGAGGCCAGACGGTTGGTCGATCGGGGGGTGGTCGAGATCACGCTGCTCGGCCAGAACGTGAACTCCTATGCCAGCCCAGAGGACGGCTCGGGTCTTCCCGAACTGATGGCCCGGGTCGACAAGGTCTCTGGACTGCAGCGGATGCGCTTTCTCACCTCACATCCCAGAAACGCCTCTGAGCGCCTGCTGGAGGCCATCGCGGATCTGCCAACCGCCTGTGAACAGCTCCACCTACCGGTCCAGTCCGGCAGTGACACCTGTCTGGGCCGGATGAAGCGCGAGTACTCGGTGGCCGACTACCTCACGGTGCTGGAGCGCTCCCGAACTCGCGTCGAGGGCATCTCGCTCAGCACCGATGTGATCGTGGGGTTCTGCGGAGAGACGGATGAAGAGTTCGCGGGGACTCTTCGGATGTTGGCCGAGGTGCGGTTTGACACAGTTCACGTCCAGGCCTATTCGCCTCGCCCGGGGACAGCCGCCTATCGTCGGGAGGACGATGTCCCCCTGGCTAAGAAGAAGGAGCGGCTGCAGACCGTGTTGGAGCTCCAGCGAAGGATCAGTGAGGAGCGGAACCGAGCACTCATCGGGGCCGAGGTGCAGGTTTTGGTCGAAGGATTGGGTGAGGACGGTCGAGCCTACGGCCGCACCCGCCAGAACCGGGTGGCGTGGTTGGAGCGGCCGGCTGTCCCCGGTGAGACGGTCACCGCCCGGGTCAGCGCAGCCACCGCCTGGCAGCTCGTGGCCGCTTGACGCCGGTGGGCGCCGCTAGCCCCGTGGCTGAGAAGCAGGCGGAAACTACAGATACGCCAGCGGTTCGTCAGTACTGGTCTGCCAAGCGAAGTCATCCCGACTGCTTGGTCCTCTTCCGAATGGGCGACTTCTTCGAAATCTTCGGTGAGGATGCCGAGCGCGCAGCCCCGATCTTGGGCGTGGCCCTGACTGCTCGCGCCTTTGGTAAGGCGGGACGGATCGCCATGTGCGGAGTGCCTCACCACAGCCTCGCGCCCTACGCGCGCAAGCTGCTGGACGCCGGGATCAAGGTGGCTGTCTGTGACCAGATCGAGTCACCTCGACCGGGCAAGCTGGTTGCCCGGCGGGTGGTGCGGATTCTGACCGCCGGAACCTTGATCGAAGATAGCTTCCTAACCCCGGGGGCCATGGCGAGATGCGTGGGGCTCTGGGCAGATGGCGACCGGATCGGGATCGCGGCGGTTGACGTCAGCACGGGCACCTGCCAGCTGGGCGTGATCTCGGGCGGCATCAGCTCGCCTCGGATTGGCTACCAGCTGACCGCGCTGGACACGGCGGAACTTCTGCTCCCCGAGGGTTGCCCGGCAGTGGTAGGGCTTTCCTCCGACGTTTCCGTTTCCTACCGGCCGAGTTCGTCCTTCAGCAGCGATCTCGGACGCGTCCTGGTGGAGTCCGCCGGGGCGGACATTCCCGAGGCGGAGAGCGGTGGGTCGGCGGGACCAGCCCTGGCTGCCCTGGCGGCGGTCGCCGATTACTGCCAAGAAGGGGAATTGGCGCTCGATCCGTCCTCAGGGTGAGCTGGCGGGTGCCCGGGGGCTCGATGAACCTCGACGCATCCACTCGCCGCAACCTGGAGTTGCTCGAGCCGTCTGGAGGAGGCACCTCGGTCTTCCGCCTGATCGACCGCACCCTAACTCCCCTCGGAGCTCGCCGGCTGCGCGCCTGGCTCCAAGAGCCGCTCAGCCTGCTGCCCGCGCTTCTCGAGCGACAGGCAGGGGTCGGCGAACTCGCGCGGTCTGGATCACTTCGGGCGCAGGTGCGCTCTTCCCTCAGCGGATGCCGGGACCTGGAGCGGCTCGTCGGAAGGTCGGTGCACGGCGCGGCCAGTCCGCGCGACCTGGGAAGTCTGGCAGACACGTTGGAGCGACTTCCGCAGCTATCTGCCTGTCTGGATCGAGCGCAGTCCCCCCCGCTTCGGTCACTGGCCGCGGCTCTGGACGGTCCGACCGGGGCGCTGACGGCCCTGCTCCGGCGTGCCCTGGAAGAGGATCCCCCGTCTCAGGTGCGGGATGGGGGTTTCATCCGATCGGGCTTCGACGAGCAACTTGACCAGATTCGCCAGGCCAGCGCGGGCGCTCGGGACTACCTCTCGAATTTGGAGGAGTCCGAACGCGAACGCACCGGGATCCGGGCGCTCAAAGTTGGCTATAACCGGGTCTTCGGTTACTACATCGAAGTCCGCCACGCGGCTCGGGACGCGATTCCTCCCGAATACGTCAGGCGCCAGACCCTGGTCGGCGCCGAGCGCTATGTGACTCCGGATCTGCGCGAACACGAAAACGTGGTTCTCACGGCCCGCGAGCAGAGCCTGTCCCGCGAGTTGGCATGCCTCTCGGCTCTGCTGCAGGCGGTCGCCGACCAGGCGGGAGAACTCGGTCGGGCGGCGACGGCGCTCGGGGACCTGGACGCGCTGCAGGCGTTGGCCGAGCTGGGGGTTGAGCAGGGCTGGGTGATGCCGCAGATCGACGAGGGGCTGACTCTGGAGCTGATCGAGGGAAGGCATCTGCTTGTCGAGTCCAGCCTGGGAGCGGGCCGGTTCGTGCCCAACGACGTCGCCATGGATGGCGAGACCGAGCGGCTCTGGCTCTTGACTGGGCCAAACATGGCGGGGAAGTCGACCTTCCTGCGCCAGGTGGCCCTGATCTGCCTGCTGGGGCAGATTGGCTCGATGGTGCCGTGCACCAAGGCCCGCTGGGGGCTGGTGGACCGGATCTTCACCCGGATTGGAGCCCAGGACGACATTGCTTCCGGACGCAGCACCTTCATGGTGGAGATGGAGGAGATGGCGCTGATCTTGGCCCAAGCGACTCCGCGCAGCCTGCTGATCCTGGATGAGATCGGCCGCGGCACCAGCACCTACGACGGCATGAGCATCGCCCAGGCCATCCTCGAATACCTCCACGACCAACTCGGGATGGCCCGACGGGTTCTCTTCGCCACCCATTACCACGAGCTCACCACCCTCGAGCGCGCCCTGCCCGCGCTGCGGAACTTCCGGGTCGAGGTGATCGAGACTGAAGAGGACGGCGAGCTGCGCATCGCCTTCCTCCACCGGATCGTGGCGGGCGGAGCCGATCGCTCTTACGGCATCAATGTGGCCCAACTGGCAGGGCTGCCCACGTGGGTGCTGGGCCGGGCCGCCCAGGTGCTCGCCGGGCGGGAGTCTGAGCGCCCCCTGGCGTCGTTGAGTGGGGCGGAGCAACAGTTAGCGCTGCCGCTGAACCCAGCGCATCCGGTGATTGTTGAGCTGGAGCATCTGAAAATTGAGGGCATGACGCCGTTGGAGGCACTCCAACAGATCGCCGAATGGCAACGCCGGGCAGGAGAGTCGACCTGAACGGGAATCCTCCCGGAGCCCCGGGTCCGGGTGGCACCCGGTCGTCCATCAGACAGCTGGCGCCGGAAGTTGCCGACTTGATCGCGGCGGGAGAGGTCGTTGAGCGACCAGCGTCAGTCGTCAAAGAGCTGGTGGAGAACGGGCTCGACGCCGGCGCCGCGCGGATCACCGTCGAAATCGAGGGCGGGGGCATGGAGATGATCCGGGTCGTGGATGACGGTCGAGGTATGCCTTCGGGGGAATTGGCGCTGGCGCTGCAGCGCCATGCCACGAGCAAACTCACCGCGATCGACGATCTCACTCAAATCACCACTTTCGGGTTCCGGGGCGAGGCGCTGGCGAGCATGGCTGCCGTCGCCGGGGTGGTTTTGGTTTCGCGGGAGCGGGACTCGGTGGCCGGCGCCAGAGTTGAGGTTGCCGCCCAGGGGCCGGGTCCGGCGACTGCGGTGGCTGCGCCACCGGGAACATCCGTCGAGGTGCGGCGCCTCTTCCACAACACTCCAGCCCGGCGGGCCTTCCTACGCT
>Ga0307372_10008306_pt1 | contig 14634 bp, 14 predicted proteins | sample OX1MG_FD_202533 | JGI IMG/M metagenome (GOLD analysis project Ga0307372, IMG submission 202533) | Soil microbial communities from Risofladan, Vaasa, Finland - OX-1 | ecosystem: Environmental > Terrestrial > Soil > Coastal area > Acid sulfate soil | place: Finland: Risofladan, Vaasa | collected... | reverse complement strand
TGCGGGTCAGCTATGGCGGCGGCTTTCTCGAGCTGTTGAGCCCGTTCGCGATACTCGCGGGCCTGGTCAGCGTGGCGATGCTGACGATGCACGGCGGTAACTGGCTGGCGCTCAAGGCGGATGGGCCAGTGGCGCTGCGTGCCGGCCGGATCGCGCGGTTTGCCGGGCTGGCCACGGCGGTGCTGTTCGCCCTAGCCGGCTGGTGGGTCGCAGCCCAGCTCGACGGCTATGTGTTGGGCGGCACGGTCTCGCATATCGGGCCGGCGAACCCGCTCGGCCAGACCGTGACCCGCATGACCGGGGCGTGGCTCGACAATTTCCGCGCCGTTCATTGGCTTGCCGTGGCACCGACGCTGGGCTTAGCCAGCTGCCTGCTGGCGGCCGCGATCCCGGCCCGCCGGGCGCGCAAGACCGCGTTTCTGGCGAGCGCCCTCGGCGTTGCCGGCATCATCGCTACCGCCGGCATCGCGCTGTTTCCGTTCCTGATGCCGTCGTCGACCAGCCCAGGGACGAGCCTGACGGTGTGGAACGCATCGAGCAGCGCGGCGACGCTGTCGGTGATGCTGATCGCCACCGCGGTGTTCCTGCCGATCGTGCTGGCCTATACGGCGTTCGCGCTCCGCGTGATGCGCGGCCGGGTGCGGCTTGCCGATGTGATCCGGCGCGACAGTTCGTATTGAGCAGCCGAAGAGGAGGGCCGGCGATGTGGTATTTCAGCTGGGTGCTGGGCCTCGGCCTCGCGTGCAGCTTTGCGATTCTCAACGCGATGTGGTTCGAGCTTCGCGAGGACGACCGGCGGCCCGAGCGCTGAGCGCCCGGGCCGACCGGCGCCGCACTACGCCAGTTCGGGCACCGCCTCGGTGAAGTCCTCGAGCTGGCCGATCGTCTCCTTGCCGAACACCAGCGGGATGAAGGCGCCGATCGAAACGATGACGAGGATCGTGCCGAAAAAGATCGGCGCCGACCCGGTGTGGGGCTCCATCAGAAACGGCGCCAGCACGCCGGCAAAGAGCCGCCCGAACGATTCGCCGAAAATGTGCCCGCGCCCGCGTAGCGCGGTCGGGAACTGCTCGGACAGATAGACGCGCGTCGCGGTAAAGGCCGACAGCACCGTAAACCCGGTGATCAGCCCGCCTGCGATCATAACGACCCCTGCATAATCCCCGGCCCGGTGCGCCAGCATCATCAGGCACAGCCCGGGCAGCGAGCCGACCAGCGCATAGGCGATCGTCCAGCGCCGGCCGATCACCTCCATCAGATAGCCGGTGAATCCCTTGCCGAAGAAGCTCGCGGCATAAACGATCGAGGTGATCGCGAGGCTCGCCTTGACCGCCGCGCCCTGGTCGTTGAGCGCCTTGGGCAGCAGCACCGCGATCAGGAAATACGCGGTGCCGGCGCACACCCCGCTGAGGATGCCGACCGTGGTCCAGCGCAGCTGACCCTTGGCGAACAGCGCCCAATACGGCGGCAGCTTCTCGCGTGCGGCCCGCGTGGTGTCGCCGAGTTCGGCGAGCGTCAGAGCCGCGACCCGGTTGCCGGCGCGCCTGACGATGCGGTTGACGATGTCGATCGCCGCCTGTGCCTGCCCGCGGCGCAGATGCCAGCGCGGGCTTTCCGGCAGCACGTAATAAATCAGCACCGGGATCACCGTGATCGACAGCCCGCCGGGCAGCGCCAGAAGGCGGAAGGCCGACTGGTTGCCGGCGAGCAGCCCGGCGACAAACGGCACCACGGTAAACGAGGCGGCCAGCGCCATCTCGTAGATTGCGCCATAGGTGCGCCGATGTTGCGCCGGCATCAGCTCGGCAGCGATCGGAAACGCGGCGGAGACCGCGCCGCCGGCGCCGATGCCGGTCAGCAGCCGAACAATAATGAGCTGCTCGGCATTCTGCACCAGCGGGATCAGCAACGTGAAAAACGTCGTCGCGATCACGCCGATCAGCATCACCGTCTTGCGGCTCCAGTGATCCGAGATGGCCGACGAAACAAATCCGCCGACGCAGAGCATCAGCGTCGGGCCGACGGCGAGCAGCCGGATGTCGGTATCGGTCAGGTGCAGCGGCGCCTTGGCCAGCACCAGCAACGCCCCGGTCATCACGAGGTCGTAGCCCTCGACAAAGCCGACGAGAGCGAGAACCGCAATAATAAGAATGTGGTAAGAGCTGAACGGGATGCTGTCGAGCTTGCGCCCGAGAATGTAATTCGCCCTGCCCCCCGAACCGCCGGCAACAAGAGTCGCAGTCATCATTTTCTCCCAGGTTGAGCCAACCCGGGGGAACCCTGCGACGACAGCCGACCGCGATGCCGATCCGTCTGGCTTAGGGAGTTTTCTTATGTGTCAATTGCCGATCGTGCCCCGCCGTCTCCTCCCCCCGCAGAATGCCGCCAGGCTGAACGTATTGCTTCCTGCTCAGAAAAGGGCCGGGTTGATCCCGGTCCCGCTTTCATGGCCCGAAGGCCACAAGCACTCTAACCCGGCTGCGACACGGTGTCACTGCGCTTGCAGCAAACCGGCCGCGCCGACAAGCGGCGCGGCCGAAAAGCGATGCAAGCCAACCGTCAGGCGAGATGTGGCGCCATCTCGGTCACGGTTTCGAGCTGGCCGACCGTCTCCTTGCCGAACAGCAGCGGAATGAATGCGCCGCATGACACGATGACGACGATCGTGCCGAAAAAAGCGATCGGGGATGCGGTATGCGGCTCTACCAAGAACGGCGCCAGCACCCCGGCAAAGATGCGTCCGAACGCCTCGCCAAAGATGTTGCCGCGCCCGCGCAGCGAGGTCGGGAACTGCTCGGACAGGTACACCCGCACCGCGGGAAACGACGACAGCGCGGTAAAGCCGAGGACGATCGCGCCACCGGTCATGACCATGTTGGCATAAGCCCCGGCCAGGTGCGCGGTGGCCATCAGCACCAGCCCGGGAAACGCGCCCGACAGCGCGCATGCGATGGTCCAGCGCCGCCCGATCCTCTCCATCAGCACCGCGTTGAACGCCTTGCCGGGGATCGTCGCGAGAAACACGATCGAGCTGATGCCAAAGCTGGTCGTGACCGCCGCGCCCTGGTCGATCAACGCCTTGGGCAACAGGATCGCGATCAAGTAATAGGCGCTGCCGGCGCAGATGCTGGTCACGATGCCCACCGCGGTCCAGCGGAACTGGCCCGGCGCGAACAGGGCGCTGAACGGCGGCAGGGCCTCGCGCGCCTCGTGCAAACGGGAGCCGAGATCGGCGACCGTCATCTCCGACACCTTGCTGCCGCAGCGGCGGATGAACTGGTTGACGGTGTCGACCGCCGCCTGGGTATGGCCCTTGCGCAGTTGCCAGCGTGCGCTCTGCGGGATCACGAAATGCACCAGCGTCGGCACGACAAACAGGGCGAGGCCGCCGGGCAGGGCGATCCAGCGGAACCCATTGGGGTTGCCGGCGAGCATGAAACCGACGAGCGGCAAGAGCGCGAAGGCGCTCGCCAGGCAGATCTCATAGATCGCACCATAGGTGCGCCGGTGCTGCGCCGGCATCAGTTCCGCGGCGACCGGAAACGGCGCGGTGATCGCAAAGCCCAGACCGACTCCGGTCAGCAGGCGCACGATGATCAACTGTTCGGCATTCTGCACCAGCGGGATCATCAGCGTGAAAAAGGTCATGCCGACGACGCCGATCTGAATGATCACCTTGCGGCTGACATGGTCCGAGATCGCCGCGGCGATGAACCCGCCGACGACGACAAACAAGGTCGCGGCGATGGTCAGCCAGCGGATCTGATCCGGGGTAATGTGGAGCGGTCCCTTGGCCAGCACGAGCAGCGACCCGGTCAGCGCCAGATCGTACCCGTCGACGAACCCGACGAGCCCCAAAACCATGATGACGGCGACGTGAAACGGGCTGAACGGAATGCTGTCGAGTTTGCGACCGAGTATCGCGCTGGCAGAAAGTTCGGCCATCAGTGTTTCCTCCTTGTTCCTATTCTGCGCCGCCGCATTGGGCGACCCCGTGGCCATTTCGGCTTCTTCAGGTTGAAAGCTGATCCCAAAATCTTGCCAAACGCAATGGCATCTTCGCCACACTAGGGGAATTCTCCCGACAGCGTCACCGGCAGTCATGCCCTGCTGGCGGTGACAACCCGGGAATGCGATAGTTATCTCCGACACCCCCTGCGGCGGTGCGACGCATGCCGACCGATGCCGAGGATGGCCCGCGCCAGACGGCCGCATCGCCGCCACGATTGGCGGAATGTCGCAACCGGCGGGAAGGCCGCCGACAACCGGGAGAAGCGCCATGAAAGTGGGCATCGCACTCAACATGCTGTACCAGGCCGGGCGCTCCGACGCCTCGGTGGTGGGCGAGCATCTGGCGATGGGCGACCTTGCCGAGCCGCTCGGCTTCGACTCGCTGTTCGCGCTCGAACACCACTTCACCGGCTATGCGATGTCGCCGGCGCCGACCCAGCTGTTGAGCTATTATGCCGGCCGGACCCGGCGGATTTTGCTCGGCACCTCGGTCATCGTGCTGCCGTGGCACGACCCGATCCGGGTCGCTGAGCAGATCGCGCTGTTGGACATCCTGTGCGGCGGGCGCTGCCTGTTCGGCTTCGGCCGGGGCGCCGCCAGCGTCGAATACGAGGGCTTTCGCATCCCGATGGGCGAGGCGCGGCCGCGCTTTGTCGAATCGGCGCAGATCATCGTCAAGGCGCTGAGCCAGGATTCGTTCTCACACGACGGCGCGTTCTACCAGATCCCCCAGACCGCAGTCCGGCCGCGCCCGGTCTCGCACCCCGAACGGCGCTTCTACGCCTCGGCGGTGAGCCCTGATTCGGCCGAGATCATGGCCAAGCTCGGCTTCGGTCTGCTGATGGTAATGCAGAACGAATGGCCCAAGGCTGCGGAAGACATCGCCCGCTACCGGACGATCGCGGCCGAAGCCGGCCACGCGCCGCGCCCGCCGATCATCCTGACCAATGTGTGCTGCGCCGAAAGCCGCGCCGAGGCGCAGCAGCGCGCGGTCGAATATCTCGGCCGCAAATGGCAGTCGATCGACGACCACTACCATTTCTCGGATGGCCACCTATCGACGGTCACGGGCTATGAGAGCTACGGCAAGATGGCCCGCACCTACGCCAAGATCAACGAGAGTACCGAGTCGAAGGCCAAGGCGACCGATTTCTACGTGTCGATCCAGATCGTCGGCACGCCTGCGGATTGCCTCGAACAGATCGCCGAATTGCAGCGCTGCACCGGGATGAACCACCTCGTCACCGAGTTCTCGTTCGGCGGGCTGCCGCACGAAGAGGCGGAGGTCAACATGCGCCTCTTTGCCGACCGGGTACTGCCTGTGCTGCAGCGCGACCCAGCCTTCGCCGCTCCGCCGGCGCCGGCCGAGCGCCCTGCCCCCGCCGCCGGCGAGCGCCTGTTCGCCCCGGCATAGGGTCGGTTACTCCGCCGCGTTCTTGACCTCGATCAGCTTGCCGTCGTCATCGACCGCGAGCCCGGTTTTGCGCGCCTCGGCGATAACGCTCGGGTGCCAGTCGACCTTGCCCGGGTCGGGTCCGCCGACCACCGCGATCAGCACCGCGTCGAGATCGTCGCTGGCATTGCGGAAGCCGCGGTAGAGGCCGATCGGCACATTGACGAGGTCGCCCGGCTGCAGTGTGATGACCCTCTCCTCGTCGCCTTCGAGCCAGAACACCTCCCACGGCCCCTTGGCGGCAATGAATACCTCTTCGGTCGGGTGGCGGTGCAGCGCCGCGCCGTTGCTCTTTGGTGTATTGCGCACATAGGTCACGGTAAAACCGTGCGCTCCGCCCTTGATCTTTGGCGCCAGCGTGGCGTCGGTCACGTTTTCGGTCACGCCCATGCCGATCATGTTGATGATCTCGCGCCGGTAGCCGGGGATGCGCTGGTCGAGAAAGGCGAGGTCGGAGCCCTTGACCGCGTCGAGCCGGGCGACGCGCTCACGCTCCATCTCGGCGGCCGAGACTGAGGGCACCGGTTTGCCAAGCAGGCGCGGATCGACATAGGCCATGGTTTGCCTCCCTGTTGAGAGAGCCAACGGTGGCACGCTCCGGCAGAGGCGGCAAGGGGCCGAGGCCGAGGTGGCCGGGCCGGCAACTCGGCCTTAAGGAATCGGCCCGCCGAACAACTCGGCGACGGTTTCGGCGAGCGCGTCGTGCCACGGCCGCGCGGCGACGCCGTAGGCGGCGGCGAGACGGCCGCAGTCGAGCACCGAATTGGCCGGACGGTGCGCCGGGGTCGGGTAATCCGCGGTGGCGATCGCCCTGACCGGCGGCGCTTTCCCGGTATGCGGTGCGGCGAGCGCGACGATCGCCTCGGCAAAGCCGTGCCACGTCGTTGCCCCGGCGCCGGTAAGGTGGAACGTGCCCCAGCGTCCCTGCCCGGCGGCAATCCGGCTGGCGATCGCGATGACCGCTGCGGCAAGGTCGGCGGCGGCGGTCGGAGAGCCGTGCTGATCGGCGACGACGCGCAATTCCGGGCGTTCGGCGGCGAGCCGCAGCATCGTCTTGACGAAATTGTTGCCGTGCGCGCCATAGACCCAGGCGGTGCGCAGGATCACGTGCTCGGCCAGCGTTGCGCGCACCGCCCGCTCGCCCTGTTCCTTGCTCTTGCCGTAGACGCCGAGCGGGTTGACCGGGTCGTCCTCGGCATAGGCGCCCGGCTTCTCGCCGTCGAACACGTAATCGGTCGAGAACTGGATCAGCGGGATGCCGGCGTCGCGGCACGCCTCGGCGAAATAACCGGGCGCCGCCGCATTGGCGGCAAAGGCCGCCTGCGTCTCGCTCTCCGCCTTGTCGACCGCGGTATAAGCGGCAGTGTTGACCACCAGGTCCGGCCGCTCGCGCGCCATCGCGGCAAACACCGCATCGCGATCAGCGATGTCGAACGCGTCGCGGTCGACGGCAACGAGGCTCCAGCCGACGGGCAGCCGGGCGCGGCGCAATTCGAACCCGACCTGGCCGGCGCCGCCGGTGACAAGCAGCTTCATCGCGTCAGCGAGAGGCGAACGGCGATTGCAGCTCGGCAAAGAGCGGCTGCGCCCTATCCTTGGCCGACAGGATCGCCGAATCCTCGGCGATGCCCCAGTCGATACCGAGCGCCGGGTCGTTCCAGCGCAAGCCGCGGTCGTGCGCCGGCGAATAATAGCGGTTGACCTTGTAGACGACCTCGGTGTCGGGCTCGAGCGTGCGATAGCCGTGGGCAAACCCTTCGGGCACAAACAGCTGGTTTCCGTCCTCGGCCGACAGCCGCACCGCGACGTGCCGACCATAGCTCGGCGAGCCGCGGCGGATGTCGACTGCGACGTCGAGGATCGCGCCGCGCGCGACGCGCACCAGCTTGGCCTGCGCCGCGGGCGGCAGCTGGAAGTGCAGCCCGCGCAGCACATTGGCGGCGGCCGAGAACGCCTGGTTGTCCTGCACGAAATCGAGGTCGATGCCGTGCGCGGCAAGCGCGTCGCGGCGGTAGGTCTCGGCGAAAAACCCGCGCGCATCGCCGTGGCGCACAGGGGTGATCAGCTTCACCTCGGCAATCGCGGTGGCGACGATCTGCATGCGGCGGCATCCTCGGCGGCGGCAGGGAGGCGGCACACTAGGCCGGCAGCGCCCGCGGGTGAAGCGCTTCCTGCGCCGTCGCGGCTTGCAGCCCCGCCAGAGGCTGTGCCAGTCTCTGGCGATGCGAGCGTCGAATTATTACACCCATCCGGGGTTTGAGCGCGCCGGGCTGCGCCGCCGCGACATGGCGTGGATCACCGAACAGGCCGTGCATCCGGCGAGCGTGTTCGTGCCGGTGTGGCGCAGCCAGAGCCTGGTCGTCGAGATCGCCGGCGGCGAGCCGCGCGCCGCGCTCTTGTCGGTCGGCGGGCTCGCCGCGGTCGGCGCCACTGACAGCGCCGAGAACCTGCTGGTGCGCGGCGAACTGGTGTTTCTCGGCGTGATCGAGGAGCGGCCACATTTCGCGCTCGACCTGTCGGAAACTCCGGAGCCCCCGCTCGAGGCGCTGCGCACCCCGATCCTCGCCTCGCCCGTCCTCGCCTCGCCCGTCCTCGCCTCGCCCGTCCTCGCATCGGTCGGCAGCGCCGAAGCCGGGGTGCGGTTCAGCGATCTGCGCCAGCTCGCCGGCCGCCTCGACCGGCATGAGGGGGCGCTGCTGGCCTTCGCGCGGGCGATGGCGTTCTGGCATTCGCGCCACCGCTATTGCGGGGTCTGCGGCAGCCCGACCCGCAGCGAAGAGGCCGGGCACATGCGGCGCTGCACCAACCCGGGCTGCAACGCGATGCATTTCCCGCGCACCGACCCGGCGGTGATCATGCTGGTAACCGACGGCGAGCGCGCGCTGCTCGGCCGCAACAAGAACTTCATTCCCGGCATGTATTCGACCCTCGCTGGCTTTGTCGAACCGGGCGAAAGCCTGGAAGACGCGGTCGCCCGCGAGGTGCGCGAGGAAACCGGCATCGAGGTCGGCGCGGTGCATTACCACTCGTCGCAGCCCTGGCCGTTTCCCGCCAACATCATGCTCGGCTTCCACGCCGAGGCGGTGTCGATCGACATCGCGGTCGATTATGGCGAACTCGAAGACGCCCGATGGTTCGAGCGGCAATGGCTGATCGACCATGTCGACGACGACAGCTTTCGCCTGCCGCGGCGCGATTCGATCGCCCGCCGCCTCGTCGAGGACTGGCTCTACGACCGGTCGGAGTAGCGCGGCGCGCTCAGCCCGCCATCGCCGAGCGCCGCCGCCGCACCAGCGGCATCAGCAAGAGGCCGACGACAAACCCGCCGCCGAGCAGCAGAAGCTCGTCGTTGAACGTCAGCACCAGCGCCTGGCGCTGCACGATGCGGGCGAGCAGCGTGATTGCGGCCTGGTGCGGGTCGCCGGGCAGGATCGTGCTGAACCGGGCGGTCGCCGCGTCGAGGAAATGCTGAATCGGCGGGCGCGCCGGGTTGACGTCCTCGATCAGCCGGTTCCAGTGGAAGTGCAGCCTGACGTTCATCACCGTGCCGATCGTCGCCAGCGCCAGCGCGCCGCCGAGGTCGCGGGTGAGGTTGTAGAGCCCGGCGGCGTTCTTCAGCTTGTCCGGGGCCAGCGTGCTGAGCGCGATCAGGTTGGCCGGCAGATAGCAGAACATCAGCGCAAACCCGCGCAGCGCCTGTGGGAAAAACAGGTCCCAGAACGCCGACTGGCTGGTTAGCGTCGCGGTCAGGTACATCGCCACCGCGAACATTGCCATGCCGATCGCCAGCATCAGGCGCAGATCCATCTTGGCGGCGATCTTGGCAGTAAACGGCGACATCACCATCTGCGCCAGCCCGGTGACGACGACGGTCAGGCCGATCTGCTCGGCGTTGTAGCCGCGCACCTGGGCAAGATACAGCGGGATCAGGTAGGTGGCGCCGTAAAGCCCGGTGCCGATGACAAACGTATAAAACGTGCCGAGCGCGAAATTGCTGTCGGTGAAGGTGCGCAAATCGACAATCGGCTGGCGGTAGGTCAGCACCCGCCAGAAGAACAGCGTGGCCGCCGTCGCCGAGATCACCGCGGTGATCCGGATCGTCGGGTCGGCCAGCCAGTCCCAGCGCTCGCCCTCTTCGAGGGTGTATTCGAGGCAGCCGAGAAACAGCGCCATCAGCACCAGCCCGGTCACGTCGAAATTGCGCAGCAGCGAGTAATCCGGCTTGTCGATGTCGATCAGCAGCCACACCGCGATCGCGACGCACACCCCGGGCACGATGTTGACCAGAAACAGCCAGTGCCACGAATAGGTGTCGGTCAGAAACCCGCCAATCGTCGGCCCCAGCGTCGACGACAGATTCAGCACCAGCGAGATCAGCACCATGATCGAGCCGAGCTGGGGCTGGCGGAACTTGGTGTAGACCACCGGAAACACCGCCGGAGTGATCGCGCCGCCGCATGCGCCCTGCAGCGCGCGGTAGAGGATCATCTGGGTCAGGCTGGTCGCGGTTGCGCACAACGCGCTCGCCCCGGTAAAGCCGAGCACCGCACCGACAAACACGATCCGCGTCGACAGCAGCCGCGACAGCGTGCCGGAAAACGGCACCATCACCACGTCGGCGATCAGATAGGCGGTCTGCACCCAGCTGATCTCATCGGGGCTGGCCGACAGCCCGCCCTGGATCTGGGTCAGCGAGCTGGTGACGATCTGCACGTCCATGATCGCCATGAACTGGCCGAACACCATCGCCAGCACGCCGATCCAGTCGCGCAGCCCCGGCGGCTGGTGCGGTGTCGTCGCCGCCAGCGCCGCGCCGGGCGGCGCATGATCGGACGGGGCCGGCGCATGGTCCGAAACGGCCGGTGGCGGTGCGGCAGTCGGCGGCGCGGCCCGCGGTTTGCGCCGCGGCCCCCACACCCGCCGCAGCGGCGCCGCGAGCGTCCAGGTCATTTTGCGGCTGCCGGCGCCGCCTGCGCCGTGCCGACGAGGCCGCCGCCCGCCTCCTGCGTGCCGCCGGTGCGCGTGTCGACGGTCACCGTGACCGACAGCCCGGGCCGCAGCAATTGCACCAGCGGACCGCCGGCAGCCAAATCGATCTCCACCGGCACGCGCTGCACGATTTTCGTGAAATTTCCGGTCGCGTTGTCGGGCGGCAGGATGCTGAACTCGGCGCCGGTCGCCGGGGCAAAGCTTTCGACCCGGCCCTCGAGCGGCTGGTCGGGATAGGCGTCGACCTCGATCGTTGCGGTCTGTCCAGGCCGCATATGGGTGAGCTGGGTTTCCTTGAAATTCGCGGTCACATAGACGTGCGGCAGCGGCACCAGCGACAACAGCTGGGTACCCGGCTTGACATACTGACCGATCTGCCCGGCGCGGTTGCCGGCGACGCCGTCGACCGGCGCGCGGATCACCGTGTTGGCGAGGTTGTTCTGGGTGAGCAGCAGGGCGGCGCGCGCCTGGGCCAGTCGGGCCGCCTGCTCCTGCTTTTGCGACTGGAACATCGCCAGCTGGTTCTTCTCGGCGACCAGCCCGTCGCGCGTCTTGGCGAGCACCGCCGCGGCCTTGCGCGCGTCGGCGTTGGCGGTGTCGAACTGCTGCCGGCTCGCGATCGAGACCGAGACAAGCGCAGTGTAACGCTTCAGGTCCTGGCGGGTACGGGTCTCGTCGGCCTCGGCCGCCTGCTCGGCGGCCTGCGCCTGCGAGATCATCGCCTGCTGCATGCCGAGCCGGCTGGAATAGGTCGCCACGGCCGCCTCTTCGGTGGCGACCACCGCCTCGGCCTGCGCGAGCTTGGCAGCAAAGTCCTCGTCGTCGATGACGAACAGAACCTGCCCGGCCTTTACCCGCTGGTTACTGTCGACCCGCACGTCCTTGATATAGCCCTCGACCTTCGGGCTGATCACGGAGATGTCGGCGTCGATATAGGCGTCATCGGTGGATTCGAGAAAGCGCCAATTCGTCCACCACTGCCAGCCGCCATAGGCGGCCGCCGCCAGCAACACGAGCGGCGCGATCACCAGCAATGCTTTTCGCATGATGTACCGTTAAGCCGCTTCCGTCCTTGACGCCATTCTATACTGAACGGTTCAGTTCAGTCTTGCGTGAGGATGCAAGCGCGGTTACATGCTGTCAAGCGATGCGCGCCGGCAGCAACCCAGTCATGCACAGCGAACCCTCGCGAGGCGGCAAGGGCGCCGCGATCCTCGCGGCCGCCCGGCAGGAATTTCTGGGCGGCGGCTTCGGCGCCGTCAGCATGGACGTGATCGCGCGCGCGGCGTCGGTATCAAAGGCCACGGTCTACGCCCATTTTACCAGCAAGGAAGAACTGTTCGGCGCGGTCGTCGCCGACATGTCCGAGCGCTATTTCCGCGGCTTCTCGGCCAGCGAACTCGACCCGGTCGATGTCGCCGCCTCGCTGACCACGATCGCCCGTCGCTTCCTCGAGTTGGTGCTGTCGCCCGAGGCGGTCGCGCTCAACCGCATCATCATCGGCGAGGTATCGCGGTTTCCCGCGCTCGGCGAGGTGTTCTGGCAGGCCGGCCCGGAACGGTCGCGGGTGCAGATCGAGATCTTCATGCGCCGCGCGGCCGCCGCCGGGACGCTTGCCATCACCGACCCGCGTGAGGCGGCCGAGCAATTCGCCTCGCTGGTGCGCGGGGAAATCCATCTGCGCCACCTCTTGCGGCTCGAACCGGTACACGCTGCCGCCTCGGCCGATGCCGCCGCCAGCGCGGTCGCCACGTTTTTGCGCGCCTTCGGGCACGGCACGGGCGCCCCAGCCGCCGGCTGAGTAAGACTAGACTAACTCTCTAAGCCTAGCTAAACACTCGGTCCGATCGGCGGTAAAGTCGCCCTTTTCCCACCAGCGCCTTACCGCCGCCAGCAGTCTGCCGACCTCCGGGCCCGGGGAAACCCCAAGCGCCGCCACATCCGCGCCGTTGATCGGAAACACCGGCGGCACCCACCGTGCCGCCAGATCGAGTAGCCGCGCGAGACGCGGCGGCGCGATTTGGCCTTCGGCGGCGATCAGCAGCGCGGCGTCGCGATAGCGCGCCGCGCCGAGCCGATAGAGCGCGCAGCGCTGCGCCGTGTCGTCGGCCGCCGGGTCGAGCGCGACCGGCGGCGCCAGCGCCACCAGCCGGTCGCGCTCGGCACGCGCGAGGCGCAGCCGCTCGCCGAGAAGCTGTGCCGCCGCCGCGTCGACCGTCACCAGCGCCGCGAGGCGCAACAGCGGATCGGTGACCTTCATCCGGACCAGCCGTACCAGCCGGTCGATCCGGTCGGCATCCGGCAAGACGGCGGCGAGCACGCCGTCGTCGCGCATCAGCCGCAGCGCGCGCGCCGGGCGCGGCGCCGCGATCAGCCCGAGCAGCTCGTGCGCGACCCGCTCCGCCGACAGCGTCGCCAGCTTCGGCACCGCAGCGCGGCAGGCGGCGCGGGCGACGGCGTCGCCCGGGCCGCGGCCGAACCGCGCCTCGAAGCGGTAATAGCGAAGCAGCCGCAACACGTCCTCGCGCAGCCGCCGGTCTGCGTCGCCGACAAAGCGCACCCGCCGCGCCGCCAGGTCGGCGCGTCCGCCGACCGGATCGAAGATCGCACCGTCAGGCAACAGGTAGATCGCGTTGATCGTAAAATCGCGGCGCGCCGCATCGCCCGCCCAATCGGCATCAAATGCGACGACGGCGTGGCGGCCGTCGGTCTCGACGTCGCGGCGCAGCGTCGTGATCTCGAACCTTCGCGGCGGCTTGGCCGCGGGAAACACCGCGGTGACCGTGCCGTGCGCCAGCCCGGTCGGCACCGCCCGGATGCGCGCCGCGCCGAGCGCCGCCAGCACCGCCTCAGGCCGCGCCGGGGTCGCCATGTCGATGTCGTCGATCGCCCGGCTCGGCCGCCCGAGCAGCGAATCCCGCACCGCGCCACCGACAAACCGTGCCGCGATCCCGGCGGCATCGAGCGCGGCGATCAGCGCCCGCGTCTCCGGAACCGCGATCCACGTAGGGGGCCAGGTTCGCGGCTTAGTCATGTCTCGGCGCAGGCACAACGTGCCCGGGCACGATCTGGCCGTTCTTGAACTGCGGCGCCACATAAGTGCCGCGCACATCGGTGCCGAAATGCACGGTCACGACGAACAGGAACAGCGCCAGCAGCGCGGCACCGGCACCGGCGAGCCACAGCCACGGCATCGCCTGCCAGTTCGGCGCCGCACCCGGGCCGTCGGGCCGCACCAGCTGCACCCAAAGGAGATACAGCACGGTCGGCAGGGCGAGCGGAACGACGATTTCCAGAATCTGGCGCACCGCCGCTCCTCAATCCGACAGCACCTCGGCCAGGTTGACCAGGATCCCCGCCGTCGCACCCCAGATGTTGCGGTCCTGGTACGGGAACACATAGAAGATTCGCCGTCGCCCGGCCGATTCCCGCTCGACCTCGCGGCGATTGCCGGGATCGAGGATATAGTCGAGCGGCACCTCAAACGCCTCGGCAACCTCGTAGGGGTCGATTGCCAGCGGATAGGGCGGCGCGACAAACCCGACCACCGGGGTGATCTCGAACCCGGTGCCGGTGAGGTAAGTGTCGAGCCGCCCGGCGACAGTCACCCGGTCGCGCGGCAGCCCGACCTCCTCCTCGGTTTCGCGCAGCGCCGCCGCGACCGCATCGGCATCATCCGGTTCGATGCGCCCGCCGGGAAACGAAATCTGCCCGGCATGGGCGGACAGATGCGCGGTGCGCTGGGTCAGCAGCACCGACAGCCCGCGCGCGTGCTCGATCAGCGGCACCAGCACGGCGGCGGGCCGCAACGCCGCGCTCGGCGCGGTCATGTCGGGCGTCACCGCCCGGTCGCCGCGAATGGCTTCGCGCACCGCGGCCGCCTCGCGCGGATCGTCGCTGCCGCCAAAGCCACGCCGTCCCGGCCGCCGATCCGCCAGCCGCGCGATCACCCGTTCCCGCACCACGCCTTACCCTTCTTCTTCGCCGGGGTCCCCGAGCACGAAAAACTCCCCCTCGCTCCACACCCCGAATTGGCGTTCGCCGGCGATCTCGCGTTCCGCGGCCAGCTCGACCAAATCATAGAAGACCGGCCGGGCGAGCCGCGCCTCGAGCCCGTCGCGCACCATAATATAGGGTGCCGGCTCGCCGTCGGCAGCGGTCTCGACGCGCAGCCGATGGGC
>Ga0307372_10008304_pt1 | contig 14636 bp, 14 predicted proteins | sample OX1MG_FD_202533 | JGI IMG/M metagenome (GOLD analysis project Ga0307372, IMG submission 202533) | Soil microbial communities from Risofladan, Vaasa, Finland - OX-1 | ecosystem: Environmental > Terrestrial > Soil > Coastal area > Acid sulfate soil | place: Finland: Risofladan, Vaasa | collected... | reverse complement strand
AGGTCGAACTCAGCGTGCCGCCGGAAACCCAGACCGGCCAGGTGTTCCGGCTGCGCGGGCGCGGCGTCAAATCCGTCCGCAACGGGCGCTCGGGCGATCTGATCTGCCGCGTCGTGGTCGAGACCCCGGTGCGCCTGACCAAGGCCCAGCGCGAGCTGCTGCAGGCTTTCGAGGCCAGCTTCGACGACGAAGGCGGCGCCCAGCACACGCCGCGCGCCCACTCCTTTCTCGACGGCGTCAAGCAGTTCTGGTCGCGGGTGACGTCCTGACGGCAGCGGCCGCTGCGGCGGCCGGCCTCAGAAGGTCTTCGAATAACCGACCATGAAGCCGCCCGGCAGCCATGACACGATCAGCGGCTGCTGGCGCTCGTGCGCCCACAGGCCGAAGCCCACGCCCAGCGCCGCGCCAGCCAGCACGTCGGTCTGCCAGTGCCCCCAGGTCTTCATGCGCGCCTCGGCGTCGTAGGCCGGCAGCAGGGCCAGCGCCCACACCGCCGGGTGGTCGCTGTGGTATTCGGCGATGATCGGGGTGACGAAGCTGGTCATCTCGGTCACCTCGCCGCTGGGGAAGCTTTGCCCGCCGCTGAACCAGGTGTTGGGATCGGGACCGGCGCTGGGGCGCTGGCGGCCGAAGGTCCACTTCAGGCCCTGCGACGCCAGGCCCGAAAACGCCATCGCGTCCACCGATTCCCACAGCGTGCGGCCGAAGCGGCTCTGACTGCCCGTCCATGACGCCGCGCCCAGCGTGCCCAGAGCCACGCCCCAGGCGACATCTTTCTGATAGCTGCGCTTCCAGATGCCGGCGTTGTCGTAATGCAGGCGGGTGTCGATACCCAGCGGGCCGCCGCCGGCGTGGGCCAGTGTCGGCAGCAGGGCGAATGCGAAGAGGACAAGGTAACGGCGCATGGCAGTTCTCCGTTCGACCCGGCCAAGCATGCACCCGGCGCGCTGGCGCGCAACGCTCATTCAGCGTTTTGTATCGGTGGCGTAAGCGCGGCGTGGAGCGCGTCGCAGGATCGTTCTGAATGGCCTGACCCCGCCGCTACTCCAGTTGATCCCGCGCAAACGCCACGTCCAGCGCTTCCATCGCGTCGTGCGGCTTCAGCTTCATGGCGTGATCGTAGGCTTCGGCGGCCTCGTCGCCGCGGCGCTCGGCGTCGAGCTTGAGCAGGGCATTGCCGGTTTCGACCCAGGCGATCGGCGCCGCGGGCGTGAGTTCGCGGGCCGTGGCGAGGTGTTTTTCGGCGGCTGCGGCACTGGCGCCATAGGTGAGCTTGGCCAGCATCGATCCCACCTTGGCCACGATTTCGGCGTGGTACACGCCCATTGCGAGCTGTGCTTCCGAGTGCTTCGGGGCGATTTTTAATGTGGATTCGAGGGCGTCCCCGACCTTGCCGGCGTGGCCTTCGGCCAGGGCCTTGGCGATCGAGATGCACTGGCTGTAACGGCCCAGGGCGAAGGCGTAGCGGTAATGGCTGTTGGCTTCGCCGGGCAGCGCCTGCATCGCCTCGGCAGCGAACTCGGACGCTTCCAGGAAACGCTCGGCCTTGGTCCTGGCGTCGTCAACCAGATAGGTGGCGTGGATGCCGGCGGCCTTGACCGCGACCGAGGCGCCCAGCGCGCCAAGTGCCGAGCCGGACTCCCACGCGCGCTGGAACTCGCCGCGGTGATAGGCGCGCCAGGCCTCCTGCAGCGCGACGGACAGCGCCGCAGGGTCCTTGCCGAGCCGCGGGTTTTTCTTCAGCAGCGCGGCGATATGCGCGTCATCGGGCCAGGGCTCGAGATCGCCTGCGTGCAGAGTCTTCCAGGCCTTGGCCAATCGGTCGCCGGCGTAGTCGTAGGCCTTGTCGGGGTGCGGAAAGACGGTCCATTTCCTGCCGGCCATGTGCGATCTCGGAGGTGCGGATGCGGGCATCCTGCGCCGCGCGGGGCCGTGCGGCAAGCCGCTAAACTGGCCGCCTGCAACGGATTTTTCCTATGAACCCCAAGCCGGATTCCGCCGCGATCGCCGCCCGCGCCGTCGACCTGCGCGTGCGCATCGAGGATGCCAACTACCGCTATCACGTGCTGGACGATCCGGCGATTCCGGATGCCGACTACGACCGCCTGCTGCGCGAGCTGGAGGCGATCGAATACGCGCACCCCGATCTGGTCACGCCCGACTCGCCGACGCGCCGGATCGGCGCCCGGCCCGCCGAAGGTTTCGCCGAGGTGCGCCACGCGCTGCCGATGCTGTCGCTGAACAACGCCTTCGACGTTGCCGATGCCGGCGACGACACGGCGCGCTTTCGCGAAGTGGCCGAGTTCGTGCGCCGCATCGAGGAAACGCTGGATACGCGCGAGCCGGTGTTTTCGGTCGAGCCCAAGCTCGATGGCCTGGCGATCAGCCTGCGCTATGAAGACGGTGTTTTCGTGCAGGGCGCGACGCGCGGCGACGGCAGCGTCGGCGAGGACGTGACCGCCAACCTGCGCACGCTGCGGGCGATTCCGTTGCGCCTGCGCGGCACCGGCTGGCCGCGTTTGCTGGAAGTGCGCGGCGAGGTGATCATGCCGCGCGCGGCGTTCGCAAAGTTCAACGTGGCGGCGCTGGCGCAGGGCGAGAAGCCGCTGGCCAACCCGCGCAACGGTGCCGCCGGCAGCTTGCGCCAGCTCGATCCGGCGGTGACCGCGCGCCGACCGCTAGGCTTCTATGCCTATGGCGTGGGCGCGGTCGATCCAGGCAACGCGCTGCCGGACACGCATTCGGCCACGCTGGCACGACTGCGCGACTGGGGTTTGCCGGTATCGCCCGAAGCCGACCGCGCGCGGGGGATCGCGGGGTTGATCGCCTACTACCGCCGCATCGGCGCGAAGCGCGCGCAGTTGCCGTACGACATCGACGGCGTCGTCTACAAGCTCGACCGCCATGACCAGCAGCGGGTTCTGGGCTTCGTCGCCCGCGCGCCGCGCTGGGCGATCGCGCACAAATTTCCTGCCGAAGAGCAGGCAACCACGGTCGAGGCGATCGAGGTGCAAATCGGGCGCACCGGCGTGGTGACGCCGGTCGCGCGGCTGGCGCCGGTGGCGGTCGCCGGTGTGGTCGTCACCAACGCCACCCTGCACAACGCCGACCAGGTCGCGCGCCTCGATGTGCGCGTCGGCGACCGCGTGATCGTGCGTCGCGCCGGTGACGTGATCCCGGAAGTGGTGCGGGTGATTCCCGCGCAGCGCCCGGTGCACAGCGCGCCGTGGACGATGCCGGCCCGCTGCCCGGTGTGCGGCTCGCAGCTGGTGCGCGAGGAGGGCGAAGTCGCCTGGCGCTGTTCCGGCGGTCTGACCTGCGCTGCACAGCGCCGCGAGGCGGTCCTGCACTTCGCCTCGCGGCGGGCGCTGGACATCGAGGGCTTGGGCGAACGCATCGTCGAGGACCTGTGCGCGTTCGACTACGTGCGAACGCCGGCTGATTTGTATGCGCTGAAACTGGAAGATCTGCTGACGCTGAGACAGCGCGCCGATCAGCGCGATGGCACGACGCCGGAGACGATGCGCAAGGGCAAGATCGCCACGCGCTGGGCCGAGAACCTGCTGCGCGCGATCGCCGCCAGCAGGCGCCCGACGCTGGCGCGGCTGCTGTTTGCGCTCGGCATCATGCATATCGGCGAGGAAACCGCGAAGACGCTGGCGAAGGCATTGGGCAGCCTGGATCGGGTGCGCCGCGCGCCGCCGCTGGTGCTGCGCACGCTGCCCGATGTCGGTGCGGAAACCGCGCGTTCGATCGCCACCTTCTTTGCCCAGCGCGGCAACCGCGAGGCGGTCGATGCATTGCTGGCGGCCGGAGTTCGCCCTGTCGATGAGCAGCCCCCGCGAAGCAGTCTGCGCCTGTGGTTGAGCTTCGCCAATCTGGTTGAAATGAGCGGCATCCCGCAGGTAGGCGATGTCGGCGCGATTCGCCTTGCCGCCGCCTATCCAAGTACGACCGCCCTGCGCGCCGGCGCTGCGCAAGACTGGGCGGCCGCGGCGCCGAGCGCCAAGGCGGTGGCCTCGCTGCATGCTTGGCTGGCGGGCCCGGGGCCGGAAGCACTTGCTGAAGCCGAGTCCTTCGTGGCTGCGCTTCCGGCATCGGGGAACTTGGAGACGCCGCCCGGCCCGCTGGCTGGTCAAAGCGTCGTGCTCACCGGCACCTTGAGTTCGATGACGCGCGAAGACGCCGGTGCGAAGCTTCAGTCGCTGGGGGCAAAAATCGCCGGCAGCGTGTCGAAGAAGACGGCGTTCGTGGTCGCCGGCGCAGCGGCCGGCTCCAAGCTGGACCGGGCGCGCGAGCTGGGCATCGAGATCTGGGACGAGGCGCGGCTGCGGGCGTATCTCGATGATCATGCCGCCTGAGCGCGATCGGGTATGAAGGACCCCGCGCTTCGCGATGCCCTGCTTTTTCGCGCGCGGCTTTATGCCGCGGTCCGCGCATTTTTCGCCGCGCGCGATGTGCTCGAGGTGGAAACGCCGATCCTGTCCGCAGCGGCCAATACCGAGCCCAACATCGAGAGTTTTGTGACGCGCTTTTCGGGCCATGTCGATGCCGGCCCGCGCGAGCGCTGGCTGCGCACCTCGCCGGAGTTTCCGCTGAAGCGCCTGCTGGCGGCGGGTGTGGGCGATTGCTACGAACTGGGCCGCGTGTTCCGCGATGGTGAAGCGGGGCGCCGCCACAACCCCGAGTTCACCCTGCTCGAGTGGTACCGCGTCGGTTTCGATCATCGGAAGCTTGCCGCCGAAACCGTCGCGCTGGTGCAGGACGCGCTGGCGCTGGCGGGACGACGCGCCGTGGTGATCGAACGCAGCTACGCCGCGCTGTTCATCGAAAGTCTGGGCTTCGATCCGCATCGGGCTGACATCGCTGACCTGCGCGCGCCGTTGGCGGACATCGCCATCGAACCGACCGGACTCACCCGCGACGACTGGCTCGATCTGCTGTTGACGCACCGCATCCAGCCGACGTTCCCGACCGACCGCATCACCGTGATCCACGACTACCCGGCCAGCCAGTGCGCGCTGGCGCGCATCCACGCCGGCGACCCGCCGCTGGCCGAACGCTTCGAGGTGTATCTCGGCACGCAGGAGCTGGCCAACGGCTACCACGAGCTCAATGACGCCGCCGAGCAGCGCGCGCGCTTCGAGCATGACAACGCCCGGCGCCGTGCGCGAGGACAGCACGGGCTGCCACTCGACGAACGCCTGCTGGCGGTGCTCGATGAATTGCCCGATTGCGCCGGCGTCGCGCTGGGCATCGAACGCTTGCTGATGGCGATGCTCGGCAGCGATGTCATCGCCGACGTGCTGGCATTCCCCTTCGATCAGGCTTGAATGGGGAGGGGCTGTCGCCGGCGGCATTTTCTCGAGCACGAAATCGATGGCATGCGCATGACGTGGATCACATCATTACGAATCGTATTGACGCCGTATGACATTAGTGATAACCGTCGCCGGCTGCAGCGTTCGATCCGGGCGCACGTTCGCGCCAGGGCCACGCTGCTCCAGCGAGGAGTGGTGCGATGAGCAAGAAAAACGCAGTACGTCGAATGCTGGCTGTGGCGGTGGCGGTGATCGCGGCGGGAGGGGTCTCGGCGCATGCGGCGGAGTCGGGGTCGGTGTCGCGCTTTTACATGGTCGAGGTCGCGCCGGCCCATGACCAGGCGTTTCAGGCTGGGATGAAAACGTGGCTGAAATGCCTGCACGAACATGCGGACACACGCAGCCTGTGGGCTTGGAGCGCCGAAACCGGCGATCTCGGGCGCTATGTCTTCGAGAGCGATACCAGGACCTGGGCGGGAATTGACGAGCGCAGCCCCGCGGGCAAGGCCTGCAGCGGCGACTTCAATACCGACGTGATGCCGCACGTCAGCAAGGCGGTGAGCTGGGTGGCCCGGGACATGCCCAAGCTGAGTCATGACGCCGCCAAGGGTGCGATACCGGCCTATGTCTTCGTGGCCAATATCAAGCTGAAACCGGGGCAAGGGCCGGCTTTCGAGGAAGCCCTCGGGAAGTTCGCCGCAGCCGCCAACAAAAGCAAATGGGAGGGCTATTGGTTCACCCAGCAGGTCGTCGCCGGTGGCCATGGCGCGCCGGACTACAACATGGTCTGGCCCAACAAATCCTGGGCCGAGATCGGCCAGGATCCGAGCCCATCGGCGAAAGCCATGATGGAAAGCGCCTACGGCAAAGCCGGGGCGACCGCGAACCGCAAGCAGTACCTTGATGCCGTCGAGCATTCGTGGTCGAGCATCTACCGTTTCGACAAAGAGTTGAGCTACATCCCTGCCAAGTAGGCGCAGGCCATGGATGGGCGGCCCGAACTCCGGGCCGTCCGTCCGTACGGGTCGGTCACGACTCGGCGGGCAGCCCGCGCAGCGCCACCCAGGCGCCCAGCAGGCACAGCGCGGCCGCCATCAGAAAGGCGCTGCGACCATCGTCCAGCGCCCACAGCCGGCCGGTCAGCAGGGCCCCGAGCACGCCGCCCACACCCGAGGAAAAGCCGTAATAGACACCCTGTCCGTGGCCGAGCAGGCGGCCGGGAAAGTAGCGCGTCAGCAGGCGCATGGCGGCGGCATAGAACGCGGCGAAGTTGAGCGCGTGCACCAGTTGCGCGAGCACCATCACCCAGGCGTGTTGCGGCAGCAGCGCGGTCGCCGTCCAGCGCGCAGCCGCGCTGAGCAATCCGGCCAGCATCACCGTGCGCGGGGCGAAGCGCAGCAGGAAACGCGAGGCCAGAAAGAACACCACGATCTCGATGCCCACGCCCACCGCCCACAGCGCGCCGATCGCGCCCGGCGTGTAGCCGTGATGACGCAGGTACAGCGAAAACAGCGTGTGGTACGGGCCGAAGGCCATCTGCATCAGCAGCGCGATGACGAAGAACGCGACCACCTCGCGCCGGCGCAGGATCGCGCCGATGCCCTCGACGGCCGCCGGCGCTTCGTGATGCCCGGGACCGTAATCGTTGCCCAGACTCAAGACCAGCACCAGCGCCAGCCACGGCAGCATCAGCGCTGGCAGCCAGCGCACGTCGATGTGATCGAACAGCTGGCCGTACAGCAGCACGACGGCGATGAAGCCGATCGAGCCCCAGACGCGGATACTGCCGTAGCGCTCACTGCGCCCCGGCAGATGCGACAGCGTCAGTGCCTCGAACTGCGGGATGATCGCGTTGGCGAAAAACGCATACACCAGCATCGCCAGCGCCAGACCGGCGTAGGGCAGCGGCCACAGGAAGGGCACGAAGCCGGCCAGCATCAGCAGCGCGCCGCCGCGCAGCCAGCGCACCGGTCGCGGCGAACGCCCGGCCGCCCAGCTCCAGGTCGAGGGTGCCAGCACGCGCGTGGCGTACCACAGACTCATCACCATGCTGATGGCGAGTGCATCCAGGCCGCGCGCATGCAGGTACACGCTGAAGTACGGCGTGTAGGCGCCGAGCGCGGCGTAGTAGGCGAAATAGAAGCCGGCGAGGCGGCTGGCGGGCACGCGATCCATGGCCGCAGCCTGCCACAGCGGCCGCGCGCGATGACGCTCAGAACTCCAGATCGAGCCCGGCGCAGAGGTAGTCGAGCAGTGGCGCCAGAGCGCGGAATGCCGCGGTCACCGTCGGCAGCAGTGTTTCGCTGCAGGCGACGGCATCGTTGAAGCCCTCGCCGGCCGCGAAGTTCTTGCGCTTGAGGTCCTCGATCAGCGGATGGGCTGGATCGAAACCGCGTGGCGGCCGCGTCAGCGACTCGCCCCAGAACTCGAAGCGCCGGGTGAACGCCTTGCCGTGCACCGCTCGCTGCCAGGCGGTCGGGTTGTCGGCGATGAAAACGCGCATCTGCCGCAGCACCGCCGGCTCCGGGTGCCAGAGGCCGCCGCCGACGAAGCAGCCGCCAGGCTGGATGTGCAGATAGAACGACGGCGCCGGGCGCTCACGGTGGCGTTCGTGGAAGAAGCGCGCACCGGCCCAGGTCTTGTACGGCTGCTTGTCGCCGGAGAAGCGGGTATCGCGCTGGATGCGAAACAGCGAGCCGCCGACCTTGCGTGGATCCGCGCGCAAATGCGGGCTGATCTTCGCCAGCGGTGCCGCCAGCGCTTCGATCAGCGCCTGGAACGGCTCGCGCACATCGCGCTCGTAGCGCGCCTGATTGGCCTTGAACCAGGTGCGATCGTTGTGTGCCGCCAGCGCTCGCAGAAAGCGGAACGTGGCGGGGCTGAAGTGGGGCGCGGCGGTCATGGCGGTGTCGCGGCGGATGGGGGGGATCACAGGTTAACGCCGGTCGCTGCGCCGTGCTGGTGCAACGCCCGCATCAGATCATGCTGGCGACAGCCAGCTGGTGCCCCCAGGCCTCCAGCTGATCGAGCACGCTCAGCGTGTCCGGCGCATGCTCCGGCGCGGTGCGCCGCGTGGCGATCAGGGCGAAGTAGTCGTCGAGGGTCAGCGTGGTCAGCGGCGTGGCACGGGTCAGGCGCTCGTGACGGAAGCGCTCCCAGCGCGTGCGTTCCTCGTCGTCGAGCGTGTCAGGGTAGTGGCGCGCGCGGTAGCGGAACAGCAACTCGCCATAACGCGGATCGCGGAAACCGGCTGCGAGCGCGGCCAGTGCCTGCGGCGGGGCCGTGCGCACGGCGTCCCGCTGCGGCCGGTCGCGGTCGTCAAGAAAGCCGGCATACAACGCCAGCTCGGGATCTTCGGGTGCGGCGTGCGCGCTGCGGGCGTAGATCTCGCGCACGCGCTCGGCCAGTCCGGCGACGCCGCGCAGCCGTGCACCGTGCGCCTGCGCGCGATCGAGGTCGAGGCCGATGCGTGCGCGCTCGACGTCCTTCAGCGCCGACAGCGGCGCCAGCGCCGGCGATCGGTTGGCATGCACCAGCTTCAGCGGCACGCGCTCGACGCCGTCGGGCAGATCGGAGCGGGCGCTGAACAGCCGGTCGGCCAGGTCGTCCGCGTCGAGTCCGCTCCACGCGTCCGGATCGGGGTCGAGGTCGGCGACGATCACCGCATTGGACTGGGTCGGATGCATCGCGATCGGCATCACCACCGCGAGACAGCCGCGTTCGGCGGGATAGCGCTGCGAGACGTGCAGCAGCGGTGTCATCTGTGCCACGTCCAGCAGCCCCAGCACCGTGCGTTTGTCGCGCAGCGTGTAGTACCAGTTCCACAGCCGCGGCTGTGTGCTCTTGAGCCGCCGCGCCAGGCAGAGCAGCGACTCGACGTCCGACAGCGCGTCGTGCGCGTGCCGCGGCACGAAGCCGTTGGCGCGCGCCAGATGTTCCAGTCTGAAGCTGGGTGCGCCGTCCTCGCGACGCGGCCACTCCATGCCCTGCGGGCGCAGCGCATAGGCCATGCGCGCAAGGTCGATCAGATCCCAGCGGCTGTTGCCGTTGCGCCACTCACGCGCATAAGGATCGTGGAAATTGCGGTACAGCAGCTGGCGGGTGAACTCGTCGTCGAAGCGGATCGAGTTCCAGCCGACGCCGCAGGTGCCGGGCATCGCCAGCTGCTCGTGCACGCGCGCGGCGAACTCGGGCTCCGCCACGCCCTCGCGGGCGGCCTGCTGCGGCGTGATGCCGGTCAGCAGGCAGGCGTCGGGATGCGGCAGCACATCGGTCGCCGGCTGGCAGAAAAAACTCACCGGCGGCCCGATCGGATGGAGGTCGAGATCGGTGCGCATGCCCGCGAATTGCGCCGGACGATCGCGGCGTGGATCGGCGCCGAAGGTCTCGTAGTCGTGCCAGAAAAGGCTGGGCTGCTGCATGGGGCGCCGCCGCGGGGAGTGCAGCGAGCGTAGTCGTGGCCGACGTCATCCGGCAAATGCCAGCTGCCTGATAAACTCGTGACGCGAAGGAGACGCCATGACCAACGCCAGTGACGACCATCTGATCTGGATCGACCTCGAGATGACCGGGCTCGATCCTGATGTCGATTCCGTCATCGAGATCGCCACCGTGGTCACCGACCGCGACCTGGCCGTGCTCGCCGAGGGCCCGGTACTGGCGATCCATCATGGGCCGGAGCGACTGGAGGCGATGGACGACTGGAATCGCCACCAGCATCGCAAGACGGGTTTGTGGGAGCGGGTGCTGGAGTCCGCTGTCGATCACGCCGCCGCCGAGGCCGCGACCCTCGATTTTCTGGCGCGCTGGGTGGCGGCCGGCAAATCGCCGATGTGCGGCAACTCGATCTGCCAGGACCGCCGTTTCCTGTACCGGCAGATGCCGCGTCTCGAGCGCCATTTCCACTATCGCAACCTTGACGTGTCCACGCTCAAGGAGCTGGCGCGGCGCTGGGCGCCGGACGTGCTGAAGGGTGTGACCAAGGCCTCCGCGCACACCGCGCTCAGCGACATACACGACTCGATCGGCGAGCTGCGCCACTACCGCGCGCACATGGCTGCCTTCGCGCACGCCGGCCCATGAATCCCGCCCCTCGGACGATCCCGTCATGAGCCTGCTCGCTGTGCCGGTGTCCTACGGCGAACTGCTGGACAAGATCACCATTCTCGAGATCAAGGCCGAGCGCATCGCCGATCCGGCCAAGCGCGCCAACGTGCGCGACGAGCTGGATCTGCTCAATGCGACCTGGGCCGCGCATCCGGCCGCTGTCGTCGATATTGCAACCGAGCGCGCGGCGCTGAAGGCGGTCAACACGGCGCTGTGGGACATCGAGGACCGCATCCGCGTGCAGGAGAAAGCGCAGGACTTCGGCGCCGAGTTCACCGAGCTGGCGCGCGCGGTGTATTTTCGCAACGACGAGCGCGCGGCGATCAAGCGCGCGATCAATCTCAAGCTGGGCTCGCGCCTGGTCGAGGAAAAGTCCTACCAGGACTATCGGCCGGCCTGATCAGCGCGCGAAACCGCGCGTCGTGGCCAGCGCCTCCAGCCGCTCGATCACGTCATCGACCGCGATCAGGTCCATCACGCCGGGGCGTTCGATCTTGCTGCCCCAGGGAATATCGGCGGCCGGGCGGCCCAGAAACAGCCGCGCCGCGGCGTCGTAGCGGTCCACGCACCAGCGACGGTCGGAGTAGGGGCCGGAACGCGCCGGATTGCTGGCGGCGTGCAGGCCCAGCACCGGTGCGCCGGCCGCGTTGGCCATGTGCATCGCGCCCGAGTCCGGCGTCAGCACGACCGCAGCGCGGGCGTACAGCGCCAGCGCGCGCTTGAGCGTGTCCTTGCCGACCAGATCCAGAGGCGACGTGCGCATGCACGCGATAACCGCGTCGGCCAACGTGCGTTCGGCGGCGCCGGGGGCGCCGCTCAGAACCACGCGCATACCCAGTGCCCGGGCAGCGTGGTCGGCGACCGCCGCGTAACGTTCGGGCCGCCAGTTGCGTACCGCATGGCTGGAGTTGGCGCTGATCAACAGCCACGGCGCCGTGGCGGGAAGCTGTTGCGCGGCCCAGGCGCGGTCGGTCTCTGCCAGCGGGATGTCCCAGCGCACCGTGGTCTGGCGCAGGCCCAGCGGCTCGGCGAAGCTGCCGATCGCATCCAGCACATGCTCGCCGCTGCGTGCCGGAATGCGCTCGCGCACGACCAGGCCGTGCAGATCCTTGGCGCGGTCGCGGTCGTAGCCGATGCGACGGCGCGCGCGCACTGCCAGGCTGAGCAGGTTGGCGCGCAGTGCCACCTGCATGTGCAGCAGTGCATCGAAGCGGCGCCCATGCAGCGCGCGGCGCACCGCGGCGAATCCAGCCAGTCCCTGCGTCTTGTCGAACACCACGAATTCGACGCCGGGCAGGCCGCCGACCAGCCGCTGTTCGAGTTTGCCAACGATCCAGGTCAGCTGCGTCTGCGGCAGCGCGGCCTGCAGCGTGCGCACCAGCGGCACCACGTGGGTGACGTCGCCGAGCGCCGAGGTGCGCAGCAGGCAGAGCGAGGCGGGGGACAGTGCGGCCGACATGGTGCTTGATTAGACTCCGGGAATGCGAAAGACAGGCGCGGCGCCGTGCGCGCAGCGTGCGGAGGCAAGGTGATGGTCGATGCGCGCATGCGCAGGCAGGGCGATATGGCGATTCTGTTCGACGCCGGTGTCGCTCCACAAGTCGAAGCCTGCTGGTTCGATCCCGGCTGGTGGCAGGCAGCCGGGCGTCTGCGCGTGCGACAGGGCGGCCGCGGTGCGATCGGGTTTCTCGATACGCCCGCCGGGCCGCTGGTGCTGCGCCATTTCCGGCGCGGCGGTGCGCTGGCGCGCCTGCTCGGCGATCGCTACCTCTGGCTGGGGCTCGAACGCTCGCGCGGCTTTCGCGAATTCCGCCTGCTGGCGGCACTGCGCGGGCGCGGTTTGCCCGTGCCGATGCCGGTTGCCGCGCATTGTCGCCACCGTGGCTTGGTCTTCTATACGGCCGATCTGCTGACGCGTGAATTGCCGGCGGCCGAGACGCTGGCCGAGCGAGTGGGCGCCGAGCGTGCGACCCGTGAAGATGCCGCCGCGGTCGGAGCGCTGCTGGCGCGCTTCCATGCGGCCGGCGTGTACCATGCCGATTTGAACGCGCACAACATCGTGTGGTCTGGCGAAGGCATGCATCTGCTTGATTTCGACCGCGGTCGCCTGCGCCGCCCCGCACGCGGCTGGCAGCTGGCCAATCTGGCGCGACTGCGGCGTTCGCTACTGAAGCTCGGTACTGGCGAGCGCTCCGGCGGTGGCGACCGTTTCGAGCGCGAGATCTGGGCGCCGCTGCTGGCAGCCTATGCCGCCGGAATGGCCAGCGCATGAGCCTTGCCCTGCACCTGCTGGGCGTGGGTTCGGCCAGTGCGCGCGAACTGGGCGCATCCGCCGCGGTAATCGAGCGCGATGGCCGCCCGCTGCTGCTGATCGACTGCGGCCCCGACACCCTCGGTCGTTATCAGGACGCCTACGGCGAACCGCCAGCGGCCCTGTACATCACGCATCTGCACATGGATCACGTCGGTGGCATGGAGGGGCTTTTTTACCGGCTCTGGTTCGATGCCGCCTGGCGCGGGCGCACGCGGGTGTTCGTGCACGCCGCGCTGGTACCGCTGCTGCAGGGGCGCGTCGCCGACTATCCCGGCGTGCTGGCCGAGGGCGGCGCCAACTTCTGGGAAGCATTTCGACTGCTGCCATGCACGCGCGGCTTCTGGCTCGATGGCCTGTGGTTTGACCTGATGCCGACGCGTCACCATCGCCCGGGCACCTCGTTCGGTCTGGCGCTGCGCGGCGCGCTGGTGTGGACCGGCGACACGCGCCCGATTCCCGAAGCGCTGGCCGTCCACGCCGGGCTGGGTGAGCCGGTCGCGCACGACGCCGGGTTGATCGGCAATCCCTCGCATACCGGTTTCGACGACATCGAACGCGAATACCCGCCGGCGCTGCGCGAACGGCTCTGGCTCTATCACTATGGCAGTGCCGCGGAGAGCGCAGCGCTGCTGGCGCGCGGTGCGCGTGTGCTGATGCCGGGGCAGCGCCTGCCGCTGCCCGACCCGTTGCCCGCATCGACGGAGGCCGGCTGATGACCGCACCGCTGCCGACGCCGGTGCGGGTCCGCGCCGCCGCCGACGACGCGCGCGGTCGCTCGTTGCGCGATCTGCGCATCTCGGTGCTGGACCGCTGCAACTTCCGCTGTCCGTACTGCATGCCCGCGGATCAGTATCCCGAGCACCATCCGTTCCTGCAGCGGCAGGATCTGCTGTCGTTCGAGGAGATCGAGCGCCTGGCGCGCGTGTTCGTCGGGCTGGGCGTGCGCAAGCTGCGCCTGACCGGCGGCGAACCGCTGCTGCGCCGTGATCTGCCCGTGCTGGTCGCCAAGCTGGCGGCGATCGCCGGTGTCGAGGATCTGGCCCTGACCACCAACGGCGTGCTGCTGCCGCGGCTGGCCGAGTCGCTGCGCGCGGCCGGTTTGCAGCGCCTGACAGTCAGTCTGGATGCGCTCGATCCGGCTATTTTCAGCCACCTCTCCGGCCATCGCGGCGAGGTGGCCGAAGTTCTCGCTGGTATCGCCGCCGCCGAGCAGGCAGGCTTCGGCGCGATCAAGATCAACTGCGTGGTGATGCGCGGCGTCAATGAGGACGAGGTGCCGAGTCTGGCCGCGCATTTCCGCGGCAGCGGCCACGTGCTGCGTTTCATCGAATACATGGACGTCGGCACGCTCAACGACTGGCGCGCCGAGCGGGTGGTACCCAACGCCGAGCTGTATGCACGCATCGCCGCGCGCTGGCCGCTGCGCGCGCTGGACGCCGGTTACCGCGGCGAGGTAGCGCAACGCCATGCCTATGCCGACGGCGCCGGTGAGATCGGCTTCATCAGCTCGGTCAGCGCGCCGTTCTGCGGCGACTGCACGCGTGCGCGGCTGTCCGCCGATGGTCAGCTTTACACTTGCCTGTTCGCGCGCGATGGCTTCGACCTGCGCAAGCCGCTGCGGGATGGCGATGACGATGCGGCGTTGACGGCGCTGATCGCGGGCCGCTGGTCGCAGCGCGACGACCGCTACAGCGAACGCCGCTCCGAGCTGCGCAATGCGCCTCGCGACCGCGTCGAGATGTACCACGTGGGGGGGTGAGACGCCGCGCTTGCGATCTGCCAGTGGCAGATCGCGCGGCGTCGACGAAGCGCGCAGGAGCGCGCCCGAACGCCGCAGGCGGCCCGCAGGGCGAGCGCCATCGCTGCGGCGTGCGCGGCCGGGTCCCGCTCGCGCA
>Ga0307372_10008303_pt1 | contig 14636 bp, 13 predicted proteins | sample OX1MG_FD_202533 | JGI IMG/M metagenome (GOLD analysis project Ga0307372, IMG submission 202533) | Soil microbial communities from Risofladan, Vaasa, Finland - OX-1 | ecosystem: Environmental > Terrestrial > Soil > Coastal area > Acid sulfate soil | place: Finland: Risofladan, Vaasa | collected... | reverse complement strand
GCGCCTATGCCGCGAGCAAGGCGGCGCTCGAGGCGATGGTGCATGTCTATGCCGGCGAGATCGCGATTACGAACATGCGGGCGAACCTGGTCGATCCCGGGAAGCTGCGCACGCGCTTGCGCGCCGCAGGCTTTCCGCGCGAGGACCGCTCCCGGCTGCGCCGGCCCGAGGACGCGACCGAGCCGTTCGTTGCGCTTGCCGCCGCGGCGTGCGACGCCAACGGCACCCGCGTCGTGATTCCGCCGCCCGGCGATGCGGTTGCCGCGTGGCCCGCTGGCGCCTAGGATTTCGCGGCTCAGCGCAACGAGGGGAGGTCCCGCATGATCTGGTGCCGCTTTCAAGCCGGCGGAAAAATCGCCTTCGGCCTCGTCGAGGGCGATACCGTCACCGAGGTCGCCGGCATCCCCTGGGGCACGCACGAGGCGACCCGCACCACCCACAAGCTCGCTGCGGTCAAGCTGCTGCCGCCGGTCATCCCCGGCACGTTCTATTGCGCCGGCGTCAATTACCGCGGCCACGTCATCGCCATGGCGAAGAAGCGCGTGGTCGAGCCGAAATTCCCGGAAAAGCCCGATATCGGCTATCGCTCCGCCAACGCCCTCATCGGCCCGGGCGAGGCGATCGTCAAGCCGAAGGACGCGGGCGAAGAGTTCCAGTACGAGGGCGAACTCGTCGCCGTCATCGGCAAGACCGCGCGCAACGTCCCGCGCGAGCGCGCGCTCGACTATGTCTTCGGCTGGACCATCGGCAATGACGTGAGCGAGCGCGGCTGGCAGCGCGGCGACCGCACGCTGTGGCGCGCCAAGGACACCGACACGTTCAAGCCGATGGGGCCGTGGATCGTCACCGGGCTCGACTACAAGAAGATGCGTACGATCGTGCGCCTGAACGGCAAGGTGGTCGAGGATTTCGACACCGGCGACATGATCTTCGACGTCGCCGACTACATCGCCGCCATGACCAAATACGTCACCATCCATCCCGGCGACGTGATCTGGATGGGAACCGACGGCGTGCCCGAGAACATGAAGCCCGGCGACCGCTGCGAGATCGAGATCACCGGCATCGGCACGCTCGCCAATCCCATCGTCGCGGCGACGTAAGCGCCGGGCTCAGCCCGCGTCCGGCGCGAGCCGGCGTTCGACCAGGCGGGCGAAGAGCGTCGCGCCCAGCGCCAGGATCTCGTCGTTGAAGTCGTAGCCGGGATTGTGCACCTCGCACCCGCCCGGCCGGTCGCCATTGCCGATCTGGATATAGGCCCCGGGACAGCGTTCGAGCATGAACGAGAAATCCTCCGAAGCCATTACCAGCGTGCCGTTGCGGTTGACGTTCGCGGCGCCGACGATCTCGGCAGCGGTGTCGCAGATGAACGAGGAGGCGGCTTCGTCGTTGACGAGCGGCCGGAACACGACGCGGAAATCGAGCGCGGCGGTCGCGCCGAATCCCGCGGCGACGCCGTGGGCGATGCGCTCCATCCGCTCGCGGATGAGGTCCATGGTCTCGGTCGAGAAGGCGCGCACGGTGCCGCGCATGACCGCCGTTTCGGGGATGACGTTATAGGCGTCGCCGGCGTGGATCTGCGTCACGCTCAAGACGGCGGTGTCGATTGGCTTGACGCTGCGCGACACCACGGTCTGCAACGCAGTCGCGATGTGGCTCGCCACCACCACCGGATCGATGCCGGACTCGGGCCGCGCGCCGTGCGCGCCGCGGCCGGTGATGGCGATGTCGAAATAGGCGCCGCCTGCCATCATTGCGCCGGCGCGAATGCCGAACCGGCCGACGGCGAGGCCCGGGCGATTGTGCATGCCGAAAATGGCATCGCACGGAAAGCGCTCGAACAAGCCGTCCTCGACCATGGCGAGCCCGCCGCCCAGCCCTTCCTCGGCCGGCTGAAAGATGAAGTGGACGGTGCCATCGAACTGGCGCGTCTCGGCGAGATAGCGCGCCGCGCCGAGCAGCATCGTGGTGTGGCCGTCATGGCCGCAGGCATGCATGCGCCCGTCGTTCCGCGAGCGATAGGGAATGTCGTTCGCCTCCTGGATCGGCAGCGCGTCCATATCGGCCCTGAGGCCGATGCTGCGCGCGCCGCCGCCGGCGCGGAGCCGCCCGACGACGCCAGTGCGGCCGATGCCGCGATGAACCTCGCAGCCGAAAGCGGCGAGCTTTTCCGCCACCAGCGCAGCGGTCCGCCGCTCCTCGAACCCCAGTTCGGGATGGGCGTGGATGTCGCGCCGCCAGGTGGCGAGGTCGTCGTGGAACTCCATGATGCGCGGGATGAGCTGCATGGTCCGGCCTCCGCCCGTTGCGAGACGCGGCCAGTGTCGTCGAGATCGCCCGCGGCGGCAATGGCTAGGCGCGACGCGGCCGGCTAGAACGCGCCATTCGGGCGGCGGCGGCGGACGCGATGGACCATCTCTGCGATAAAGGCGCGGTCGAGCTGCGCCGTCTCATCGGCGAAAAAGCGGTCTCGCCGGTGGCGCTGCTCGAGGAATGCCTCGCGCGGATCGATGCGGTGAACCCCAGGCTCAACGCCATCCCCTTGATGGCGATCAAGCGCGCGCGGGCGGAGGCGCGGCAAGCCGAGAAAGCGGCGCGCGACGGCGCGGCGCTGGGATTGCTGCATGGACTGCCGGTCGCCATCAAGGATTTGCACGAAACCGAAGGGCTCCGGACCACGTTCGGCTCGCCGCTTTATGCGGATTACGTGCCCCAAGCCGACGAGCGCATGGTCGCGTCGCTGCGCCGCGCCGGCGCCATCGTCCTCGGCAAGACCAACACGCCCGAGTTCGGCGCCGGCGCCAATACCGACAACCCGGTCTATGGCCCGACCCGCAACCCGTTCGATCCATACCGGAGCTGCGGCGGCTCGTCGGGCGGCTCGGCGGTGGCGCTCGCCACCGGCATGGTGCCGCTCGCGACCGGCTCCGACACCGGCGGCTCGCTGCGCATTCCGGCGGCGTTCTGCGGCGTCGTCGGCTTCCGACCCTCGCCCGGCCTCGTCGCGAGCGAGCGGCGCACGCTCGGCTGGACGCCGCTTACGGTGAACGGGCCGATGGGCCGCACGGTCGCGGACGCGGCGCTCTTGTTGCAGGCGCAAATATCGGGCGGCGGCGGCGATCCGCTCGCGATGTCTTGCGATGGCATCGATTTCGCCACGCCGGCGCCGATCGATCTCTCGCGCCTCAGGGTCGCCGTGTCTGAGGACCTGGGCGGCGCGCCGGTCGACCGCCAGATTCGCGCGACGCTCAGGGAGCGCATCGCGCTCATCGCCGGCGAGTTCCGCGCGTGCGAATGGCGCGATCCGGACATGACGGGAGCGGACGAGGCCTTCGCCGTCCTCCGCGCCCAGAATTTTCTCGCCGCCCATCGCGACCGCTACGCGCGCCACCGCGACCGGCTCGGCCCCTATGTCCGCGCCAATTACGAAGAAGGCCTCGCCATGAGCGCCGCCGATGTCGCCGCGGCGCATGCGGCCGCCACCCGCCTCTATCGCGGGCTCGAACGGTTCTTCGCGGAATTCGACCTGCTGATCAGCCCGACCGTCGGCACAGCACCCTTCCCGCTCGAGCAGGGTCATGTGCGCCAGATCGACGGAAGCGACCTCGCGACCTATTACGCCTGGCTCGCACCGACCTATTACCTGTCGCTCACCGGGCATCCCTGCATCTCGATCCCGTGCGGGATCGAGCCCACCGGCACACCCTTCGCGCTGCAGATTTGCGGGCCGGCGCGGCGCGACAAGTTCGTGCTCGACGTGGCCTGCGCGCTCGAGGCGCGGCTCGCGCGCGACAAGCGCACCGCCCGCCCCGTCCCCGATCTCGCCCGGCTTATCAGCCCTTGACGCCGAGACCGCGCATGAAGCGGTCGCGGATCTGCGCGGGATCGCGGTCGGTCGTACCGACGCCGGGCTCACGGTCGATCCGGGCGGCGATGAGCCATGGCCCGTCCCCGCCGAGCGCGCGCGCGACGAGCACCTCAAAATCCGCCTCGTCAGCGGCCCAGCTACAGTGCTGCATCCCGGCCCCGCGCGCCATCGCCGCGAGATCGGTCTTGAATGCGGTCGCGGTCGGCTGCGCGCCGGTGATCTGGTAGGAGGCGTTGTCCATCACGACGATGACGAGATTCTTGGGCGCGAGCGTCGCCACGGTGGCGAGCGCGCCCAATTGCATCAGCATCGAACCGTCGCCCTCGAGCGCGATCACCCGCCGCTTCGGCTGCGCCAGCGCCACCCCCAGCGCGATCGGCACGGCGAGCCCCATGCTGCCCAGCATGTAGAAATTCTGCGGCCGCCGGCCCGCCGCCCAGAGGTCGAAATTGGTGTTGCCGATACCGGCGATCACCGCCTCGTCCGCCTGGAGCTGCGCGACCAGCCGCCGGGTCAGCTCGAAGCGGTTCATCACCTTGGTGTTGGGCGCGTCGTTCATGGCGGGACTCATGCGGTGAAGACCTTGCCGCCGGTCAGGAGCGGCGACAGGATGAAGGCGGCCGGCTGCTGCGTCGCCACCGCCTGCTTGATCGAGCGATCGACGATGAAGCCCAACTCGTCGAGCCGCGTGATCGTATGATGCTCGATGCCGAGCGCGTCGAGGACCGGCCGCATGGTGCGGCACACCATCGCCTGGCCGAGATTGAACTCGCCGAGCGTGCCGCGCTCGGAAATCACCATCAGGACCGGGATCTGGAACGGCACTACGAGCGAGGCGAGCGCGTTGGCGAGCGTGCCGAAGCCGCTCGTCTGCATCAGTACGACGCCGCGCCTGCCGCCCATCCACGCGCCGCAGACGATGCCCACCGCCTCCTCCTCGCGCGCCGTCGCGAAGATGGTGAAGTCGCGATCGCGCTCGATCCCGGCGATGAGCGGCGTCAGCACCTTGTCGGGAACATAGGTGACGAGCGTGACCTCGTTCGCCTTGAACGCCGCCTGCATGATCTCGTGCCACTCGCGTGCCACCGTCGTCCTCCCCAAAGGAACCTCAAAGCTTACCGTCTCCGCCGCCGGCAGGGTAGCGCGCCGTCACCTCGCAGCGCCGCAGCACGTCGCGGTCCTCGCGCGGCAGGTCGTGGCGCGCGGCAAATTCCCTCAGCGCCGCGGCGAGCAGCGGCAGTTGGAACTGCGCCACGGTCGAGACGAGCTGGACGAGATTGGGCCGCCGGCCGCGCTCGACCACGAGGAACGAGCCGGGAAGCTGTGCCATGGCGCGCTCGATCTCCTCGCGCGGCAGGCCGCCGCGGAGCGTCCCGGCCCAGTTCACTGCGATCGCCCCGCCCGGCCGCAGCGCCGCCCGGCATTCGTGCCAGAACCGCGGCGGGAACGCCATGGCGCCGGCGGCGTCGTAGAGATCGACCATGACGACGTCGAAGCCGTGCCGCGCCGTCGCCACCCACGCCATCGCATCGGCTTCGATCACCGCGGGCTCGAGCCGGAAATAGCGGCGGGCACAGGCGATCACCGCTGGGTCGCGCTCGACCAGCGTGACTTCGAGTGCGGGCATATACGCGGCAAGATGGCGCGCCATGGCGCCGCCGCCGAGCCCCAGCAGCAGCGCGCGCCGGGGCTCGGCGACGAGCGCCAACGACGCCAGCATCGCGCGCTCATAGCTGAAAACGAGCCGCTCCGGCTGCCCCATATCCATGGCGGACTGCTCCATCACCGAGCCGCCGCCGCGGCCGATCGTGCCGAGCGTGCGCACGAGACGCCCGCGCTGCATCGCGTCGATGACGAAAAGAAAGGCGCCCTCGCGCCACGCGCGCCGCACCGCGAGGATGCGGCAATCGCTGCCATAATAGCGCTGGATGCGCGCGCGCAGCCCGGCCGGCGCGACAACGCTTTCAGCGTCCATGCGCGAAGCATTGCGGAAATCGGGCAACGCCATCGCGTCCCACGTCCTGCCTCCCGTTTGCCGTCGCCCCGACGGTCGTCGCGGCGCTATACTCGCGCCGCAGAAGACGTTCAACCAGGGAGGGACTCGTCATGGCGCCATCGACGCCATCTTACGCGCGGGACAGTCTCATCGAGCGCGCTGGCGCGCTGGTGCCGCTGCTCAGGGAGCGCGGCGAGGCAACCAGCGCCGCACGGAAGATTCCGCCCGAAACCATCGCCGATCTCTGGGATGCGGGCATCTGGCACCTGCTGAAGCCCCAGCGGTTCGGCGGCCCCGAAGTGCGCGTCGACACCGTGTTCGAGGTCGCAAGCGTGCTCGCCCGCGGCGACGGGTCGGCCGCCTGGGTGTGGACGGTGATGGGCGTCCACGACCTCTTCGTCGCTTATTTCCCGCTTGAGGCGCAGCAGGAATACTGGGCCAAGGACCGCACCCTCAGCGCCTCGAGCTTCGCACCCTCGGGCAAGCTTGTGCCGGCGGACGGCGGCTTCAGGCTGTCGGGGAAATGGTCGTTCTGCAGCGGCATCGATCACGCGCAGTGGATGGTGCTCGCGGCCATCGCCGGCATGCTCAGCACCGATCCGCCGATCCCCGACATCCGGTTCACCCTGGTGCCGATCGCCGATTGCCGCGTCATCGACGACTGGCACGTGATGGGGCTGCGCGGCACCGGCAGCAAATCGGTCGCGGTGGAGAACGTGTTCGTGCCCGCGCACCGCGTCGTCGCCAACGCCGATCTCACCGCGGGCACGTCGCCCGGCGCGAGCGTGCATCCTGGTCCGCTCTACCGCGCGCCGACCTGGGCACTGTTTCCGTTCTGCATCACCTCGCCGACGGCGGGCATTGCGCGCGGAGCGTGCGAGTGCTTCATCGCCGAGATGAAAGCGCGCGCGTCGGCCATCGACCACGCGCCGCTCGCGCGCAAGCCGTCGATTCAGATGCGCGTCGCCGAGGCGACGGCGCTCGCGGACGCCTCGGAACTGCTCTATCGCCGCTCGCTCACCGAGACTATCGACAAGATCATGGCGGGCGAGACGCTTTCGCTCGGGCATCGCCTGCGCAGCCGGCGCGACCAGGGCTATGCCGTGGTGATGGCAAAGCGCGCCGCGAGCCTGCTGTTCGAAGCGCAGGGCGGCGGCGGTCTCTATGAACGCGGGCCGGTGCAGCGGGCGATGCGCGACTTGAACGCGCTCGCGGGCCATATCGTCGCGGGCTGGGACATTCCCGCGCTCAATTACGGCCAGGTAACGCTGGGCGGACCGCCGACCGATTTCTTCTTCTAGGCGCGGTGGCCGCTCATCTGCGCGCCATCCTCGCGCGACAGCCGCGCGAACCACGGCAGCGACGCGAACGGAAATATCACCATCATCAGGAACACCGCGTCGAATTGCGGCCTGGTCGGGACGCCGCCGGCGCCGGCGAACAGCCCCAGCATCGTCGCGCTGATGGCGATGCCGAAACTCTGCGAGAGCTGCTGCATCACGCTCGCGAGGCTCGAGCCCGGGCTGATCTTGGCGCCGACGAGGTCGGCATAGCCGACGCTGCTCAAGGCGGTGTATTGCAGCGAGCGGAAGAAGCCAAGGACGAGGAGAAAGAGCGCGAGCGCCCAGCCCGGCGTCGCCGGCGAGATCAGCACCAGCGCCATCATCAGCACCCCGACCCAGGCGCCGTTCGCGAGCAGCACCGCGCGGAACCCGAAGCGCCGCAGCACGAGCGGCGTCACCGTCCGCATCGTCAGCGCCCCCACCGCCACAAGCGAGGTGTAGAGGCCGGAACGGAAGGCGGTGAACCCGAGCGGGATCTGCAGCAGCAGCGGCAGCAGGAACGAGGTCGAGCCATAGCCGATGCGGGCCACCGTGCCGCCGACATTGCCGATGCGGAACGTCTTGATGCGGAAGAGCTCGAGATCGACCACCGGCGCATGGGTGCGGCGGGCGTAGAGCGCATAGGCGCCGAGACTGAGGACGGCGACGGCGATGAACGCCGCCTCGACGCCGCCGGCAATCCGCTGGCGCCCGGCAAATTCGAGCGCGAGCTGGAACGCCGCGAGGCCGATGCCGCACAGGATGAAGCCCTTGACGTCGAACCGCGCGATCGATGCGGCGCGGAAATTGTCGAAATACCGGAGCGCCAGCGCGATGCCGAGCGCGCCCATCGGCACATTGATGTAGAAAATCCACCGCCATGACGCATAGGTGGTGAGAAAGCCACCAACGAGCGGCCCCAAGGCCGGCCCGATCATCGCCGGGATCATGACATAGCCCGTCGCCACGATGAGCTCCGAACGCGGAAACGATTTCAGCATGACGAGCCGCCCCACCGGGCTCATCAGCGCGCCGCCGATCCCCTGCAGGATGCGCGTCGCTACCATCATGGTCAGCGACACCGAGGCGCCGCACAGCGCCGAGCTGACGGTGAAGATGCCGACCGCCGTGCAGAACACGGTGCGCGCGCCGAAGCGGTCGGCGATCCAGCCGCTCACCGGGATGAACACGGCGAGGCTCAGGAGATAGCTGGTGATGGCGAGGTTGAGCCGGAGCGGGCTCTCGCCCAGGCTGCGCGCGATCTGCGGCAGCGAGGTGACGATGATGGTCTGGTCGAGCCCGTCCATCAACAGGGCGCAGGCAACGACGAGCGGGATCAGCAGCTTGAGCCGCGGTTCCTGTGTCGTGCGATAGACCGGCTCGTCCCGAGCCTCGGGCCGGGTTTCATCCAACGACCGCTCCTCCCGCCGCGCTTCACGTCCTTGCGCACCGAGACTACCATGCCGAACCCGCCCGAGGGAGGAAGCGAATGGGCAAGCTTGTCCTGCGCGCGCCGGCCAAGGAGGAACTCGAGCCGATCGAAACCGCCTCGCGCGACGCGCTGGCGGCGCTGCAGCTCGAACGGCTGAAAGGATCGCTGCGCCGGGCCTATGAGCACGTGCCGCATTACCGCCGCAGCTTCGACGCCGCTTGCGTCAGCCCCGATTCGCTCCGCCGCCTCGACGACCTCGCCAGGTTTCCGTTCACCACCAAGGACGATCTGCGCGCCAACTATCCCTTCGGCATGTTCGCGGTGCCGCCGGCGCAGATCGCGCGGCTGCATGCGTCCTCGGGCACGACCGGCAAGCCCACCGTGGTCGGCTATACCGCGCGCGACCTCGACACCTGGTCCGACCTGGTCGCCCGCAGCATCCGCGCGAGCGGCGGCCGGCCGGGCATGAAGGTCCACGTCGCCTACGGCTATGGCCTGTTCACCGGCGGGCTCGGCGCGCATTACGGCGCCGAGCGGCTCGGCTGCACCGTGATCCCCGTCTCCGGCGGCATGACCGAGCGCCAGGTGCAGCTCATCGTCGATTTCGCGCCCGACATCATCATGGTGACGCCGAGCTACATGCTGGCGATCCTCGACGGGTTCCGCGCCCAGGGCATCGATCCGCGCCGCAGCTCGCTCAAGATCGGCATTTTCGGCGCCGAGCCCTGGACCAACGCGATGCGCGCCGAGATCGAGGACCGCTTCGACATGGATGCGGTCGACATGTACGGCCTGTCCGAGGTGATCGGCCCCGGCGTCGCCAATGAATGCATCGAAACCAAAGACGGGCTCCATGTGTGGGAGGATCACTTCTATCCCGAGGTGATCGACCCGGCGACGGGGCAGGTCCTGCCCGACGGCGCGCGCGGCGAGCTGGTCTTCACCTCGCTCACCAAGGAGGCGATGCCGGTCATCCGCTATCGCACCCGCGACCTGACGCGGCTCCTGCCCGGCACGGCGCGGACGATGCGGCGGATGGAGAAGGTCACCGGCCGCACGGACGACATGATCATCCTGCGCGGGGTCAATCTGTTTCCGACGCAGATCGAGGAGATGATCCTGGGCGACCCGCGCCTCGCGCCGCATTTCCAGATCGAGCTCAGGCGCGAGGCGCGGCTCGATGCGATGACGGTGCGGGTCGAGGCGCGGCCCGATGCGGCGGATGCAACCGCGCGCGCCGCCGCGCGCCACGATCTCGCCCATCGCATCAAGTCGCGGATCGGCGTCACCGCCGAGGTGGAAGTGCTGGAGCCCGGCACAATCGAACGCTCGATCGGCAAGGCGCGGCGCGTCGTCGATTTGCGTGCGAAGGACGGTTAGGGCGTGTGCGCATGAGCAGCTGGGAGCGCCCGCTCTCGACCGGAAGGGGCCGTTGGACGAGGAGCGCCCGAGAGCGGAATCTGGCACAAAAGCGTCACCGAAGCGATGAGGCGGAACGCCCGATTCCCACGCGTTAGCAGAACCCGCTCGGGCCTTGCGGGCTGGCACTTATTGACTTCACGGCCCCGGCGCCGCTCACGCCCGGCGCTGCTGCGCGTTCCAGTGGCGCTCGAGATTGGCGATGAGGGCGGGGCTGAAATGGCAGGACGCCTGCTCGCGCGCATAGACCGCCATGTAGCGGCGGAAGAGGTCGAGCGGCTCCTCGCCCAGGCGCAGCGCGCGGCGGTTGCCGGCGGCGCTCACCACGCCCGAGCTGGTAAAGTTCTCGACCACGCCGGCGAGCGCCGCGTCCATCGCGTCGGCCGGCGCAATCTCGTCGCAGACGAGGCGCCCTGCGTCGCTGTCGCAGTCGAGCCGCCGGCCATAGAGGATCGCCTGGCGCGCGATCCTTCCGCCGGTGAAGCGCCCGAGGCGCAGATTGGCGGCGCCGGGAATGATCCCCTCCTTGCGCGCCGGCAGCGTCAGATAGGCATCGGATGCTGCAAGCACGTAGTCCATCACCAAAAGGAGCTGACAGCCGCCGCCGATCGCGAACCCGTCGACCGCGGCGATCCACGGCTTCTCGACCGTGCCGCCGAACATCTCGTCGGGATCGGCCGCGGGCGACGCCACGCCGCGATAGAGCTTGTTGACGAGGCCCATGTCGCGCCGGATGTACCAGAGATAGGACACCTTGCCGTGATAGAGATGGGTGAGGTTGATGCCGCTCGAGAGCACGCGGCGCCCGCGCCATTTCGGATGCGCGACCTCGCCGCCGTGCAGCACCGCGATCTCGCTGGCGCGGTCGAGGACGGCGAGATCGACGGCGGTCTCCTGCACATCGAGCGTGGTCTCGTCCTCGGCATTGAGAAACCGCGGGTTGCGCATGACGACGGTCGCGGCCTTGCCCGTGCGCGTCGCCGTCGCGGCGCCGAGATCGACCGTCCCGGCCGCGGCGAATTCGGGCAGGCGCTCGAGCGCCTCCGGCCGCGGCAGCAGCATCGCATGGCAGAGATGCATGCCGGCGGCAGGATCGGCCAGGATGCGGGCGAGCAGGATGCCCTGGTCGATCTCGACGCCGTCCTTGTCGCGCTGCGCGAGGCCATTTTCGCGCGAAACCGCCGCCTCTGAGGGCGCGAGCCCCGGCACCAGACGCGCCGCGTCAAAGACCAGCCGCTCGACCCGGACGAAGGATGAGAGATCGGCGGTGAGCGCGCGATAGATGCCCCCGGCATGCGCGGCGAGAAAGCACTCCCGCGCCGCGCGGCCGCGCCGCAGGATGAGATCGGCCGCCGCCGCCTCGGCCGCGCCGCGCCTGGGCTTCGGCGGCAGGCGGTCGCGCAGCGCGTCGCCCTGGCGCCAGAATTGCCCGAACGCGTCGCGGTCGCGCGCGAAATCGCCACTCGCCGCCGGCGCGGCCGCCAGCCACGGGCCCGCGTCCTCGGCCGGAAGTCCCGCGCGCCGCAGCACATCCGGCGCGGGCGGCTCGGTCAGCGTCATGGTCTCCTCCCTGATCGGCGAACCCGGTTCTGATAGCATAGCGCCCGGCGACGCACACGCCTCGCCCGCCGCTTTCCTGCTAGGATGGCGCGGCAAGCAAGAGGAGGCAGAGGTGACCGATTCCCTCGGCTGGCGCGCCAAGCTCGGCGTGCTGATCCCGTCCACCAACACCTCGGTGCAGCCCGAGTTCGACGCCATGCGACCGCCCGGCGTGACCAATCACATCAGCCGCATCCGCATCCCCAACATGGCGCTCAACAACGACGACGATTTCGCGCGCCTCGTCGATCACATCGCCGCGGGCCAGATCGAGGCGGTCGACAGCGTCATGACCTGCGAGCCCGACCGGATCGTGCTCGGCATCTCGGTCGAGACGTTCTGGGGCGGCTATGCGCTGTCGCGGAAGCTCAAGGCCGAGCTCGAGCAGCACACCGGGCTGGCCGTGTCGATGGGCGCCGAGGCGAGCGAAAAGGCGCTCAAGCTGCTGGGCGCGCGGCGGATCGGCGTGGTCACGCCCTATTTTCCGGTCGGCGACCGCAACGTCGCGCAGTTCTTCGCCGAGGCCGGATTCGAGGTGGCGAAGCTCGTCGGCCTCAAATGCGCGAGCCCGGTGCTCATCGCCCATGTGAGCGAGGCGCAATTGCGCGACGCGATCCGCGCCGTCGACGGGCCCGGGATCGACGCGATCATCCAGGTCGGCACCAACCTCGCCATGGCGCGGCTCGCGCCCGAGGCGGAGCGCTGGCTCGGCAAGCCCGTCGTCGCGATCAACACCGCGATCTATTGGGACGCGCTGCGCGCCTCGGGCATCGCGGACAAGGTGGCGGGGTTCGGCCCGCTGCTCGAACGGCACTGACGAGGGAGCAGCCCATGGCGATGGCGATGCGGATTCACCGGATCGGCGACCCGGACGTGTTCGTCGCGGACGAGATCGCGGTCCCCGCACCCGGGCCGGGCCAGGTGCGCATCAAGCAGACGGCATGCGGGCTCAACTTCCTCGACACCTATCACCGCAGCGGCGCCTATCCCCTGCGCCTGCCCTTGCCCGCGATCCTGGGCCAGGAAGGAGCCGGCGTGGTGGTCGACATCGGCACCGGCGTGAGCGGGATCAAGCCCGGCGACCGCGTGGTTTATTCCGGCCAGCCCGGCGCCTATTGCGACGAGCGGCTCATCGCCGCCGATCGCGCCTTCCCCATTCCCGGCGGGATCGGCGAGCGCGAGGCGGTGGCCGTCTTCAACAAGGGGCTCACCGCCGAATATCTCATTCGCCGCGCCTATCCGGTGAAGCCGGGCGAGACCATCCTCGTCCATGCCGCGGCGGGCGGGGTCGGCCTTATCCTGTGCCAATGGGCGAAGCATCTGGGCGCCACCGTCATCGGCACGGTCAGCACCGAGGCGAAGGCGGCGCTCGCGCGTGCTCATGGCTGCGACCACACCATCCTCTATACGCGGGAGAAGTTTCCCGAGCGCGTGCGCGCGCTCACCGGCGGCGCCGGCGTTCCGGTGGTGTTCGACGCGGTCGGCAAGGACACGTTCGAGGGCTCGATGGATTGCCTCAAGCCGCGCGGCTATCTCGTCTGCTTCGGCGAGGCGTCGGGGCGGGTGCCGCCGGTCGATCCGCACACGCTGATGAACAAGGGCTCGATCTTCCTCACCCGCGCCAGCATGGTGCATTACAACATCACGCCAGAGGAATACCGCACCGCCGCCCGCGCGCTGTGGGACGCGGTGGCGAGCGGCGCCATCAAGATCCAGCTCAACCAGACCTATCGCCTCGCGGATGTCGCCCAGGCGCACCGCGATCTCGAGGCGCGCACGACCACCGGCTCGAGCGTGCTGGTGCCCTAGCCGCCTTGCCTCAGGCGTAGGGCTTCTCGCCCAGCATCGTCACGCGGCGCAGGCGGCGGCGCTCGTTCGGATCGAAATCGCTGCGCGCGTGCAGGCAGGAGCGGTTGTCCCACAGGACGACGTCGCCGGGCCGCCATTCGTGCTCGTAGACGAATTCCGGCCGCTCCTGGTGATCGAACAGGAATTCGAGCGTCGCGGCGCTGTCCGTGGGCTCGAGGTCGAGGACCGACCAGGTCATCAGCCGGTTGACGTAGAGCGACTTGCGCCCGGTCGGCGGATGGGTGCGGAACACCGGATGGGCATATTGCTTGACGTCCGCCGGCAGCGACGCCGCGCGATGGGTCGGATTGCCGGCATAGTCATAGACGTTGAGCGCACGGCAGGCGCCAAGCCGGCGCTTCATCTCTTCGGGCAAGGCTTCGTAGGCGCGGAAGCCGTTGGCATAGAGCGTGTTGCCGCCGCGCGACGGGATCTCCATGGCATAGAGCATGGACGCCATCGCCGGCCGCTCCAGATAGCACGTGTCGGAATGGAAGAACATTTCGCCATCCGGCAGGATGCCCGTAAGCTTGCCGTCGACGCGGACGTTCGAGACGTAGAGCACCGCCGGATTATGGCCGAGCTTCAAGGGATCGCTCTCGTTCACCACCCGGCCGAGCGGGCCGAAGCGGGCGGCGAAATTCACCTGCTGGTCCTCATCGAGGTGCTGCCCGCGGAAAAGTGCGATGCAGTTCTCTTCCCAGGCGCGGCGGATGCGGGCGAAGTCGGCGTCGTCAATCGGCGCGGCCAGATCGACGCCCATGATCTCGACGCCGATCGCCGGCGACAGCGGACGGATTTCCATGGTTCTCTCTCCTCCGCGTCGATTTAACGGCGGGAGGATCGGCACCGCAAGCGCATCCTGCGACCTCGCAGGGGCGGCGCGTGCGGCCTATGATCGCGCCGCGGGCCAAGGAGACAAGATGGATTTCAGCAGCGACAATGCCGCCGGCGCGTCACCCGAAATCCTCGCCGCGCTCGAAGCCGTCAATCGCGGGCCGGCCACCGCCTATGGCGCCGACGATGTGACGGCGCGGCTCGAGCGCCGCTTCGCCGCCTTGTTCGAGCGCGAGGTCGCGGTCTTTCCGGTCGCCACCGGCACCGCCGCCAATGCCTTGGCGCTGGCCGCGCTGACACCGCCCTGGGGCATCG
>Ga0307372_10008295_pt1 | contig 14641 bp, 18 predicted proteins | sample OX1MG_FD_202533 | JGI IMG/M metagenome (GOLD analysis project Ga0307372, IMG submission 202533) | Soil microbial communities from Risofladan, Vaasa, Finland - OX-1 | ecosystem: Environmental > Terrestrial > Soil > Coastal area > Acid sulfate soil | place: Finland: Risofladan, Vaasa | collected... | reverse complement strand
GGGCTTCCTGCCGGGATCGGGGGGTAACGGAGGCGCCGTTCGGCCGCCTGGCGGGCGGTGGTCAGTTCGCGCATATGGGTCCGCCGGTCTGCCCGACAGTCCGTGCCGTTGACGGGCACGCCCTCAGCGAAGAGGCGCTCCCGGGGCTCGGGGACGCTCTCCCGAATAGCCGCTATCGTCTGCATTGCCTTCCCCTTTCAGCTGCTCGCTCCTCCGCCGGGCGACTGCTCCCCAGCTGGGGCGGACGGGCCTCGGCGTGCCGCGTGGGCCGCCCCCTCAACGCACTCCAGCAGCACCGGGATCGCACACGCCCCCTTGAGGAGCACCGAGGCGGCGCCGGCCCGTCTAAGCGCGGCCGCTTCCATGCCTTGGAGGGAGGCCGTCAGTACCACCACGGGGAGGCGTTGCTCGGCGAACACGCGCACGGCATCGCGCATGTCCGCCGCGAGCGTCTTCGGATCGACGATCACCACGTCGGGCCGCAGGGCAGGCAGGAGTTCCTCCGTGGCGTCGATCCCGTCCGCCGTCAGCGCGGCGCGCACCTCGGGCCGACGTGCTAGCCGCTGGGCGAGCGCCTCACGGACACCGGCATGACCGTCAACGACGAGGTGTGTGAAGCGATGCCGCATAAACGCCCGGCCCTTCCCTACGACGCGTGCCTGTTTCGTCCATCGGATCCACGCACGAGTGGTTCCCGCCGTGTGGGCGGACAGTTGATAAAATTATGATATAGGAGTATGGTAGTTTTGTCAATTAATACCTCTTACCTGCGCAGGGCTTACGCATGAGGCGAGGGGGTAGCGGAAAGCATGCTCATGCTGGGAGAATGGTCAGACGTAATAGCATGACCGGTTCGCCAAGGATAGCGTCATCGGCCCGTCCGCCCGCGTTGCGGATGACGTGAGCGTCGCCCTCCTCCAGGCCGAGGATGCGCGCGGGGTCGAGACGAGCGTCCATGCAGGCGACCACGGCAACCTGTCTGCCCGGCGGCGCCGGGAGGCTGCCCTTGGTGAAATGGCCGGCATACTGTTCGTTTGCTCGCAGGAATTCGTCCGTGACTGCCATGGGTGTCTCCTTGTCTTCCCCGAAGCCGGCCGCCGCCGGGATCGTCCCGGCATGGACCTGTCTATTACCTATAACTCCAGTCATTTTCATTGTCAAATGGCGACGGAATCACTATCCGCGAAAGTGCTAGCCGAAGAGTGGTTCCACGCCTTATCATGTGCAACAACCACGCAGCGGAATCGAGGCGCGCGAACCGCGTCACGCGGCATTCACCGGCGTGCCATGTGTGAGGGATTACAGTAGAGGGTGGGGAGGAGGGAGCGCGGTCAGGGGAGCGAGCACAACAGCTCAACCGGCACTTGTTGAACACCTTTCATAGGAGGATTATCCGTATGCAGCGTCAACTCACTCGCCGGGTAGCCGTGGCGGCCGCCTGTTTATTGCCGCTCGCCACCATGTCGCTGCCCAATCATTCAGCGTCCGCTCACTCCAGCGCCGCTCACCTGCGCAAGTCGCTCCGGGTCGGCATCGTGCTCGACGTGGGCGGCATCGACGACAAGGGCTTTAATCACATGGCCTACCTGGGCGGCCAGGCCGCTCAGGCCAAGTACCACATTACCTTTAAGTACGTGCAAACCACCACAAGTTCCGACGCCCTCTATTACGCCAACCTGTCCAGGTTTGCCCGCCAGGGTTACGATCTGGTCTTTGGCATTGGCTTCCTGATGGAGCCCTCCATGTACAAGGTGGCCAAGGCGTATCCCAACGTCCACTTTGGCATAGTCGATGGGCAGCCGACCGACGCCAAGGGCAATCTCGTCAACCTGCCCAACGTGGCCAACCTGTACTTCCGCGAGCAGGAGTCGGGCTATCTGGTCGGCTACATGGCCGGGCTCATGGAGAAGAATAAGGTCGGGGCCGCCAAGCATAACGTGATCGGCGCCATGGGCGGCCTGAGCATCCCGCCGGTTAACCGGTACATCGCCGGCTACTATCAGGGCGCCCGCGCCGCCGATCCCTCGGTCAAGATTCTTCTCGGCTACAGCAACAGCTTCACCGATCAGTCGGTATCGCTCAACCTGGGCTTGCATCAAGCCTCGAAGAATGCCGATATCCTCTTCGCCGTGGCGGGAGCCGCCGGGCTTGGCTATCTGAAGGCCGCGCAGGAGAAGAATATCTACGGGATCGGCGTTGATTCGGATCAGGCGTATCTCGGCCCCTATATGATGACCAGCGCGGTCAAAAAGGTGGACCAGGCGGTCCTGGAAACCATCGGCAATCTCGTCAACGGGAAGTTCGTTGGCGGCAACAATTCCTTTAACCTCAGCAATGGATCCACCGGCTACGGCACCGTGGGCAAGATGGTGCCCGCGAGCATCGTGAATCAGGTGAAGGCCCAGGCGAAGCTGATCGCGTCCGGCAAGCTCGTTCCCACTACGGTCATCCCCAAGCAGTAGACCCCGCGCAACCCGTGCGACCGCCAGGGAAGGCGCGGCTCCCCAGCCCGCCTTCCCTGTTTCCACCCCATGGGGATCGCGTATGATGATGTCCAGATGTTGGATCCCCTAGCGCGAGGGAGCTTCGGGTGGCGGTGGCGGCAGGATCCCCGGCGGAACCCAGCAGTGAGGGGGGACTTGGTCAGGCGCTGATCGCCCTGGTCCGCCGCTTGGTGGCCGAGAGCGCCGTGGCGGCCATCACCCTGGGGCTTGCCTTCGTGCTCGGTTCGCTCCTGATCATCTGCACCACCACCGATCCTTTCGCGGTGATTGGCGAGCACGGGTTCAGGCTCAAGACCCTCGGACTGCTCCTGCATTATCCCTTTAATGCCTTCGACAGCCTCTTCTCCGGCTCATTCGGCGCCCCTGACATGACCACCGCCACGGTGACCTTCGGCCAGGCCCTCCCGCTCGTCTTCACCGGCCTGGCCGTAGCTTTCGCCTTCCGTTGTGGTCTCTTTAACATCGGGGCCGAGGGGCAACTGGTCGCCGGAGCCCTGGTCGCTTCCATGGTGGGCAGCTCCTGGAGCGGCTTGCCGGCCATCCTGCTGGTCCCGGCGGTCTTGCTGATCTCGTTATTGGCCGGGGGCGTGCTGGGCGCGGTCGCCGGCGCGCTCAAAGCCTACCGCGGCGCCCACGAAGTGATCACCACGATCATGCTGAACTACATCGCCATTTACGGGGCCACCGCCATGGTCGAGCAGGGGGGGCCGTTGAATGGGCCGAACTCCAACGGGCAGGCGGTGACCGCCCATGCCGGTTCCAATGCCTTCCTGCCCCTGCTCACCTGGCTGGGCAAGGACAGTACCCTGGACGCGGGTGTCTTCATTGCCCTGGGGTGCGCCGCCCTCTATTGGTTTATTTTCGCCCGCACCAGCTTTGGCTACGAGATCACGGCCGTGGGCCTCAATCCGGGCGCCGCCGCCTACGGCGGCATCCCGATCAAGCGCCGGATGATCATGGCCATGGCGATCGCGGGCGGTCTGGGTGGTCTGGCCGGGGGCCTTTATATCGCCGATCCCACCGGTACGGGCGCCTTCCAGGCCCCCTTCGATCCCGGCTGGGGCTTCGACGGGATCGCCATCGCTCTGCTGGGGAAGGGGAACCCGATCGGGATGATCCTCGCCGCTATCCTCTTCGGCGCCTTGCGTACAGGCAGCCAGAGCATGCAACTGGTGGGGGTCTCACCCCATATGACCGAGGTGCTGCAGGGGATCATCGTGCTGTTCATTGCCCTGGATGTGATCGTGCGCAAGCTGTTGAATCGACGGCGCGGGCTGAGAACCCCGGGGGACTTCGCGGCGGAATGGCGAGGATTGCTGGTCCTCGCCGTGGCGAGCGCGAGCATCGCGCTCATCTTTTCGCATGTCTTTTTCGGCGCTCTGGCCATCGCCTTCGCGGCAGTTTTCGTACTGATCCGGCGGCAGGTCACGCGCGGGTCCGTGGCCGTGGTCGTCTATAGCGTGATTTGCCTGGCCCTCGGTCTGGCGATCAATCAGTATCTCTAGACGGGAGGCCGCATGGACTGGAGCGTACTGGCCAATAGCGATTTCTACGCCGGTATCCTACGCACGGCCACCCCGCTGACCCTGGCCGCCCTGGGCGGCGTGATGACCGAACGCTCGGGAGTGACCAATATCGGTCTGGAAGGGCTCATGCTGATTGGCGCCTTCTTCGGCGCCTGGATCTCGGCCAGCGTCGGCAACCCATGGGTTGGGGTGATGGGGGCCATGTTCTTCGGCGGCCTGATCGCCCTAATACATGGGGTGGTCTCCATCGGGCTCCGCGGGAACCAAATCATCAGCGGGGTGGCGATCAACCTGTTCGGCACCGGCATCACCGGGTATCTCTACGAGACGTACGTCAGCAACGGCTTCACCAATTTGCCCAGCATTCCCAATCTGACTATCCCCGGCCTCTCGGCTATTCCCGGAGTTGGCCCGGTCATAGGAGTCCAGAACAGCATCGTCTACATCATGCTGGCTCTGGTGGCCATTACCCATCTGGTTCTCTTCCATACCACGCTCGGCTTGCGTATCCGGGCCGTGGGGGAGCAGCCGCGGGCGGCGGATACGGTAGGGGTCAATGTCTTCGCCCTCCGCTATCTCTGCGTCACGATCAGCGGCATGCTGGCCGGCCTGGGCGGTGCCTACCTCTCCCTGGGGTTGATCTCCAACTTCTCGGTCAATATGACCTCCGGCAAGGGCTTTATCGCCCTGGCGGCCATGATCGTGGGGAAGTGGACGCCGCTGGGCGCCCTGACCGCTTCGCTCCTCTTTGGCTTTGGTCTGCAGATTCAGACCTCGCAGCTGGTGAACGTCTCCAGCTTCGCCTCCAATATCGTGACCATCGCCCCCTATTTGATCACTCTGATCGCTGTCGCGGGCTTTATTGGCCGCGCCACGGCGCCCGCCGCCGATGGAGTCCCCTATGACCCCACCCACTGAGGCGCCGGCCGTCGAGATGCGGGCGATCACCAAGCGGTTCGGTACCCTGGTGGCGGACGATCATGTGGATCTTCTGGCCCCCTCGGGGACCATTCACGCCCTGGTAGGCGAGAACGGGGCCGGGAAAAGCACCCTGATGAACATGCTTTATGGACTCTACACTCCGGACAGCGGCGAGATTCTCATTCACGGGAAACCCGTGACGCTCCATGGGCCTGGTGACGCGATCAAGCAGGGAATCGGGATGGTGCATCAGCATTTCATGCTGGTACCGCCCCTCACGGTGGCCGAGAACATCGTGCTGGGAGCGGAGCCTCCCAGCCTGGCCCGCTTCCCGCGCCAGGAGGCGATCCGGAGAGTGGCCGAGCTTGCCGCCCGCTATGGGCTGCGCGTGGATCCGACCGCGCGGGTGGGCGATTTGCCGGTGGGCTTGCAGCAGAGGGTGGAGATTCTCAAGACTCTGTACCGGGGGGCGGAGATTCTCATTCTGGATGAGCCGACCGCCGTTCTCACCCCTCAGGAGACCGACGAACTCTTCGTGGTGCTCCGCGATCTGGTCACCAAGGGGAAAACGATTCTGTTCATCAGCCACAAGCTGCGCGAGGTGATGAGCGTGGCCGATCAAATCTCGGTGCTCCGCCGCGGCAAGAAGGTAGCCACCCTGGAAAAGGCCACTACCTCGCGGGAGGAAATTGCCCGCCTGATGGTCGGGCGCGAGATTCTACCCCAGGTGGACCGGGGAGTGAGCCATCCGGGCGAGCCGGTGCTGGAGGTGCGTGACCTCCGCTGTGACTCCGACCGCGGCCTCAGTGCCTTGAAGGGCCTGAGCTTTACCGTGCGGGCGGGTGAGGTGCTGGGAATTGCCGGGGTGGAGGGGAACGGGCAGAGCGAACTGGTCGATGTCTTGACCGGCCTCCGCCATGCCACCAGCGGTACGGTGAGCCTGCATGGCCAGCCCGTCACCAACGCCACGCCCCGGCGCCTGCGCGATCTCGGGCTGGCGGCCATCCCCGAGGATCGCCATGCCCGTGGGCTGATCCTTGAGTATTCGGTTGCCAACAACCTCGTGCTCGGCTCGCAGAATTCGCCCGCCGTCACTGGGGGCTGGTTGCTCAGTCCCCGACGGATCCTGGAACGGGCGCGGCGCCTCATTGGTCAGTTCGATATCCGCGGCGCCGTGCCCGCCACGCGGGCCCGTTCACTCTCCGGCGGCAACCAGCAAAAAGTCGTGCTGGCCCGGGAGATCGAGAGCCGGCCCAGTTTCCTGATCGCGGCCCAGCCCACCCGCGGGCTGGACATTGGGGCGATCCAGTTCGTGCATCAGCAATTACTGGCCGAGCGCGACAAGGGGGTGGGGATTCTCCTGGTCTCCGCCGAATTGGACGAGATTCTCGCCCTCTCCGACCGCATCGCCGTCCTCTACGAAGGCTCGATCCCCGGTACGTTCACCGCCGAGGAGGCCACCGAGGATCGACTGGGAATCCTGATGACCGGCGGCTCCCTGACACCCGAGCCGGTCGGCGGCTGAGGGGAGAATCGGACGGATCCGACCGATCCGACCGATCCATCCGAGGACCGTGGTCCCCTGGCAGAAACGGGGGCACTGTGGTGCCGGGGCCTGTGCGACCACAGTCGCCCCATCCCTGCCAGCCGACCTCAGTCGGCGGTTGGCAGCCGCTAGTTCCTCAGTGCCCGAACCCCCCCGTATTCCCCGGCGAGATCGTGGGGACGGGAGCGTCCTTGAGGTTGACCAGATAGCGCTTGAAAAAGCTCAACACCTTCGCCGAGTACTCTTGCGGCTGGGCGTCAAGCGCCCCCGCATGTCCGCCCAGCGGAGCTAGCCACAGTTCCTTGTGCTTCACCGGGGCGGCGGCATACAACTTCTGGGCATCTGCCTGGGTGGTCGTGGGATCCGTGTCATTCACGCTATGGATAATCAAGAGCGCCTGGTTCGGCTGGAGGTTTTTGGCCCCCAGGAGCGCGCTCCGCGTATCGGGCGAACCGCCAATCGTCTCGTTGATCGTCCACCAGGCGTCCGGCGGCAGGGCATGACCAAAAAACTGCCAGGTGCGCGGGAAGGGGATTGACTGACCGAGGACAGTGATCTGATTCAGGCGGTTGATCGTCGCGTCCTGGGTGGCCCAGGGACTATCGGCCACGATGGCGTTGATCTCGGGTTCACCGGGGTATTGGTTCCCATTGCCGCCCGCCGTGGCGATCCCCACTCCGGCGCCGAAGGAGACGCCGAGCACCCCGTAATGGTGATTGGTAAGCCCTTGATAGGTGTCGAGATAGCTGACCGCCGCCTTGACGTCGGTAGGCTCATAGAACCCCAGGCTGAATGAGCCGCCGCTATGTCCGGTCCCTTGCAAATCGATCAGCAGGACGTTCAGGCCGCCGCCGATCAGAAAGTTGGCGTACTGGAGCATGGAGGTCCGGTCGGCCTTCCAGCCGGGCAGGAGGATGACCGTGGGGGCGTTGGCATGGGCTACCACCAGCCAGCCGGCGATAGGGATGGGGTTGGGATCCGAGTTATAATTGCTCGCCGTACTGTCATCGCTGGTGTAGAAGTGGGCGTCAATCGCCTGGTAGCCCGCGATCATGGGTGGGCTCTCCATGGGATGTTGGGCATCACGCAGGAGCCACATGCTCCGCGCCATCGGAGTGACAATCCAGAGAGCGATCAACACGAGGACGATCGCGATGCACCAAGACCGAAATCGTGCCATTCGTGCTACTGCCTTCCTACGCTGTTCACGGGCCTGCAACCCCCTGCGGTTGTACACTCAGGTTCGAGATGCCGTCAAGGCGGCCACGAGAACACCAAGACGGCGAACGGGAAGGACGGGCAATGCGGGTCATTGGCGGGGCTGCCCGTGGAGCACACCTCAAGGGACCGCTGGACAAAGGGACGCGAGCCACGGCGGATAAGGTGCGCGAGGCCATGTTCAACGTCCTGGCCGCCTACACCGAGGGCGCGCGCGTGCTGGACCTCTATGCCGGTACGGGCGCCCTGGGCATCGAGGCGCTCAGCCGGGGTGCCCTGGAGTGCGACTTCGTGGAGCGGCGCCCCGCCCAGTGCGCGGTGATCCGGGAAAACCTGGCCCATACCCGATTGGCGGCGCGCGGGCGGGTAATTCAAGCCTCGGTACACCAAGTCCTCTCGACACTGACCGGGCCGTATGATTTAATACTGGCGGATCCGCCCTACATGGATGCCGAGGGGCCGGGGTTGGTTGATTCACCAACCGTGCATCGGCTGTTGGCGCCGAATGGAATCGTCATGCTGGAGCACAGTCCTCGGGTAGCGGTTCACGGTGACGTGGGGCCGCTCCGTTTCGTCCGCACGCGGGAATATGGCGATAGCGCGGTCAGCTTCTGGCAAGCGCGAGAAGAAGGGGACGAGGAGTGAAACGCGCCATCTTCCCCGCCAGTTTTGATCCGATGACCAACGGACACCTGGACCTCGCCACCCGTGCCTGTACGCTCTTCGACGAAGTGGTGATCGCCGTCTACAAGAACCCCGATAAGCGCGTCGTCTTCTCGTGGGACGAGCGTATCGCCATGGTTCTTGAATCCACGGCCCATCTTACCAACGTTCGCGTGGAGGGATTTACCGGGCTGATGGTAGAATATGCGGTAAGGATCGGGGCCGAAGTAATCGTGCGTGGGCTTCGGGCCGGTTCGGACTTCGAGGGGGAGTTCCAGATGGCGCTTGCCAACCGGATGCTTGCTCCTTCGCTGGAAACGATCTGCTTGATCGGCAGCCAACATCTCATGTTCATCAGCTCCAGCCGGATCAAGGAGATTGCGCGGCTGGGTGGGAACGTGGCCAATCTAGTTCCACCGCCGGTGGCGCCGCGTCTGGCGGGGCTCAGACAGAACGCGCCATGACATCGGCGGGTTCGGCAGGGAAGGAGGCCATCTCATAGACATCTTACATATACTGGATCGCCTGGAGGAGGCTGTCCGTTCCGGCTGGCACATGCCGGGCACTTCACGATGCATGGTGGACGAGAACGAAATCCAGGAGATCATAGAGAGTATTCGCGAGAACATTCCGGAACAGATGCGCGAATCCGAGATGGTATTGCGCGATCGCGATACCATGTTAAGTGAGTCGAAAGCGGAGTCCGAACGGCTGATCGCGCAAGCGCAGGCGCAAGCCCTGGACATGGTGCAGGAGCAAGCCCTGTACCGAACCGCCGAACGCGAGGCGCGTCGACTCCTTGACGACGCGCATCAAGAGGCGCGAGACGTTCGGGCGCGTGCCGATGAATATGCCCTCAACAGCCTGGTGGGGCTGGAAACGCAACTCACCAATACCCTACACACGGTCCGCAACGGGATAGAGGCCCTGCGCGGCGAGGGGGAGCCCGTGGAGTAGACGGTACCGATCCCAAGGACAGCCCAGGAGGTAGCTTTCCCATGCAAATCAATGTGGCCCAACTGCTGAAGTGGCCGGTCGGTACGACTCGTATTCACCCCATCGATACCGACCAGCCTTTGCAACTGGACGATGAGCTTACCGTGACCTTGACCGGTGGGCGAGTCCGTCTCGACCGGATCGATTCCGGTATTCTGGCCCGAGGCGATGCCGAGGGCACCGTGGTGCTCGAGTGCGGACGCTGCGTCGAACCTTTCACGGCCCCCATTCGGGTTCATTTCGAGGAGGAGTTCGCCCCATCGGTCGAGGTCCACACGGGAGCGCCGCTCCCACCGCCCGTGGATGATCTGACCTTCACGATCGACGGCAATCACATTCTGGATCTCTCGGAGGCCCTGCGTCAGAACATCCTTGCCAGCCTGCCGATCCAGCCCATTTGCACTCCTACCTGCGCCGGCCTCTGCCCGGTGTGCGGCGGCAACCGGAATCTGCGGCCCTGCCCCTGCGTGGAGGACCAGGAAGGCAACCAGCCCTTCGCCGCTTTACGTAGTCTGCTAAACTGATACACTAGGATCCCAGCCCCGGCCGCTACCGGTCGGGCGCGTATGATTCAGATCGAGTTCAGTTGCCGGGCGCCCATGCCTCCGGCATCCCGCCAGCCTTTGAAGGAGGAATCATGCCGGCAGTCCCCAAAAAACGCACGTCGCACGCCCGACAGGGTGACCGGAGACAACATCTGCGCTTGAAGTTGGCGGAGTTGAACGTGTGCCGCCAATGCCGCCAACCCAAGGTGCGCCACCGGATATGTCCTACCTGCGGCACCTACAAGGGCCGTCAGTACATAGACTTCAAGGAGAAGACCACGAATCCGCGCGGAGGCGCCCAGGAGCGATGACCGCGGCGCGCGGACGCGGACGGTGACCCAGCGGATCGTGTTGCTTTTTCCCGGCCAGGCATCCCAATACGTCGGTATGGGGCGCCTGGCCGTCGCGCGTTACCCCGCCGCCGCCGAGGTGTTTTCCCGCGTTGATGCCGCCCTCGGGGAACCGATCAGCCAGATCTGCTTCGAGGGGCCGGCCGAGCGCCTGCGGGAAACCCGCCAGCAGCAGCCTGCCGTGTTCGCCTGCTCCCTGGCCCTCTATCAGGCGTGGCGGCAGGGCTCCGGCGAGGCCGATCAGGTGGTCGGCGCCACCGGCCACAGTCTGGGTGAATATACGGCTCTGGTGGCAGCGGGCGCTCTGTCGCTTGAGGATGCCGCGCGCCTGGTAGCCGTGCGCGGACGGCTGATGCAAGAAGCGGCGGATCGGACGCCGGGTGGGATGATCGCCATTATCGGGATGGACAGAGCGCGGGTGGAAACAATCTGCGCCGAGGCATCGCGCCCGGACGCCGGTCCCGAGGAAGTGGTGGTGCTGGCCAACGATAACAGTCCGGAACAGCAGGTGATCGCGGGCGGCCTGGCCGCCCTCGAACGAGCGGCGAGCCTGGCGCGAGCCCAGGGCGCGCGGCGGACCATCCCGCTCAAGGTAGCGGGAGCCTTCCATTCACCCTTGATGGCCCCAGCGGTGGAGGAACTGGCGACCGAGATCGAGCGCGTGCCTGTCTCCCCCTGCCGCTTCCTGGTGATCGCCAACAGTACCGCCGCTCCCCTTGGCACGGAGGCGGAGATACGGGAAGAACTGATCCGTCAGGTCACGGCGCCCGTCCGCTGGGTGGAGTCGATTCGGAGACTGGGCGAGTGGGCGCCCGACCTGTGGGTTGACAGCGGCCCCGGCAACGTGGTGGCCGGACTGGCCGCCCGCGTCTTGCCGGGGATCGAGACCCTGGCGATCGGTGCACTGATTGATTCGGCGGGAGGGGTAGAGACCAAACCGTGATCCAAAAGGTGTTGATCGCCAACCGCGGAGAAGTCGCGCTCCGCATTATCCGCGCTTGCCGCGACCTGGGGGTGTGGACGGTGCTGGCGCACTCCGACGTGGACCGGGCCTCGCTGCCGGCCCAACTGGCGGACGAGACTGTGTGTATTGGGCCCGCTCCTCCGGCCAAGAGCTATCTCAACATTCCTAATCTGATCACCGCCGCCCTGATGAAAGAGTGCGACGCCATCCACCCCGGCACCGGGTTTCTGGCCGAGAACGAATATTTTGCCGAGGTCTGCGAGAAGGTGGACCTGATCTTTATCGGTCCCCCGGCCAGGGTAATAGGGACCATGAGCAATAAGGCGCAGGCCCGGCAGGAAATGCGCCGGGCCGGTCTTGAGGTGTTGCCGGGGAGTGACGCGCCCTTGCGCGGCCTGGAGGACGCCCAGACCCTGGCGGCGGAGATCGGCTTCCCGGTGATCCTCAAGGCAGTGGCCGGAGGGGGAGGACGCGGCATCCGGGTGGCTTTCGACGAGTCAGGTTTGTCACTGGAGTTTATGACCGCCCAGGCGGAGGCCCTGGCCGCTTTTGGCAATGGCGCTCTCTATCTGGAGAAGTATCTGGCTCGCTGCCGTCATGTGGAGATCCAGCTCATGGCCGACCGGCATGGAAACGTGATCCACCTGGGCGACCGCGAATGTTCGCTGCAGCGCCGCCACCAGAAAGTGGTGGAGGAAGGGCCCAGCGTGCTCAGTGTCAAGGAGCGCGAGAAGCTGGGGCGCTTGGCGGCGAAGGGAGCGGCCCGGATCGGGTACGTCAATGCCGGAACCCTGGAGTTTTTGTGGGCCGATGGGCACGCCTACTTTAGCGAGATGAACACCCGGATTCAAGTGGAGCACGGCGTAACCGAACTGCTGACCGGGGTGGACCTGGTGAAGGAGCAGATTCTGGTCGCGGCGGGCGAACGCTTGAGTATCAAGCAGGAGGATGTTACCCTGCGAGGGCACGCGATTGAGTGCCGAATCACGGCTGAGAGCGCCGAGGATGATTTTCAGCCGCGCTTCGGGACGGTGAGCGAGTACCTGGCGCCGGGAGGGCCGGGAGTGCGGGTGGAATCACATCTCTATGCGGGATATGCCGTTCCGGTGTATTATGATTCGCTGCTGGCCAAATTGCTCACCTGGGGGAAGGATCGCGCGGAGGCGATTGCCCGCATGGATCGGGCCCTGGCCGAATATCGCATCGAAGGGGTGACGACCTTGATTCCCTTCCAGCGCCGGATCATGGCGGACCCTCATTTTCGTGCCGGCGACGTACATACTCGGTATCTTGAAACCATGTTGGCGGCCGACCGAGAACGGAAGGCCGAGGAGGCGCGGAAGAGTTGATCAGCGAAGCGACGGGCACCATTCGCATCGCGCCCGAGGTGTTGGCCACCATCGTGCAGTTGACCGCCCGCTCGGTCAATGGCATTCGCGCCATGGCCGAGACTCCGCATCGCAGGCTGCTCAATCGGCCGACCCCGGAAGCGACCCGTGGAGTGGTGGTGCGAGTACGGGATAATGCCGTGCAGGCCAATCTCTACGTGGTGGTGGCCCATGGAGCGAACATGGTGGCGGTGGGCAATCAGGTCCAGCACGCGGTGGTGCAGGCGGTACACGACATGCTCGGCATGACGGTTCGCGGCATAAATGTGTACATCCAGGGAGTCGAATAATGGCCGCTAACCGGCACCTGGGGCGCATCATTGCCTTCCAGGCGCTCTATGAGATTGACGCGGTCGATCACGACCCGCAAGATGTGGTGACCCGTTGGGCCTCGGAGCGAGAGGCGAGCGCGTCCGTGGTTGCCTTCGCGCGCGACCTGGTGCGGGGCGTCTTGCAAGAACGCGAAGAACTAGATACCCTGCTGCAAGGGTCCGCGCCGATGTTTCCCGTCGCGCGGATCGCGCCGGTGGATCGCGCGGTGTTACGTTTGGCGATTTTCGAATTGCTGCATGTGCCGGCGACCCCACCAAAAGTGGTCATCAACGAGGCGGTGGAGTTGGCCAAGCAGTTTGGCGGCGATAATTCCAGTCGTTTTGTCAACGGGGTTCTGGGGGATGTGCTGGACCGGCATGGGGCCGCCCCAGCGGCAGCCAGCGGCCATGAGTAAGATTCCGGAGGAGTAGAGACTGTGTCAGACGCGCAAGCAATTGAGGATCGGTTGCGGCCCATTATCGCCGAGCAACTTGGGGTTGAAGAGGCCCAGGTGGTGCCCAGTGCCAGCTTCCAGGAAGACCTGAACGCCGACTCTCTCGATCTGGTCGAATTGATCATGTCGCTGGAGGAGGAGTTTAAGCTGGAAATCTCCGACGAGGACGCCGAGGGGATTAAGACCGTCGGCGACGCCATTGAGTACATCATGGAGCATACGGATTAGGCGGGCCGGCGCGGCCCCACCGGTGTTGAGCTCTGGACGGGGGAAGTAGGTAGCGGGCATGTCCATGTTCAGCTCCTACGGGCGGCGGGCTATCGCCCTTGGCGCCCGCGCGCCGCTCCCCGTGGCCGCGACTCGTCGGCCGCCCGTGCCCTGGAAGGCGCGGGATGCCTTCGCCATTCTGGCTGCTGGGCTGGCCTTCTTGCTGGCCTCGCTGATCGTCACCCTGGGCCTTTTCGAGCTGCAATCCGCCGATGCCCACGACACCAATACCAAGGATCTGATCAGCACCATTGTCCAACTGGCGTTTTTTCTGCTTCTCTTGTGGCTAATGTGGATGCTGATCGTCAAACGCTATCGGTGCGACTGGCGGATGCTCGGCCTCCGCGCGGCTGGTTGGCAATGGGTGGCGGCGGTCCCACTCATTTTCGCCTTCCTCCTCTTCGCCGACGTGGTGATGTTTCACGGCATGGTGGCGATCTTTGGCCCTGCCGCGCATTGGCCCACCGTCCTCACCTCGACCACTATTGATTCCGCTCAGCAGCCCGGTCTCGACGTATTGAGTATCGGGACCGGCGTGATCTTGACCCCGCTGGCCGAGGAGTTGCTGTTCCGCGGCGTGCTCTATCAGGGTCTGCGGCGCACCATGCCCATGGGTGCCGCCGCCTTGGTCAGCGCCCTGGTCTTCGCCGGCATGCACTTTACCCTCGTACTCTTCATTCCTTTCACGGTCATGGGACTGGTGCTGGCCTGGCTCTATGAACGGAGCGGTTCGCTCTTCCCCGGCATGCTCGTCCATGCCTGCAACAACGGCATTATCCTGGTGATCATCGTCGGCAGCCAGACCACCCATTAGCGATGAGAACCTGGCGCGCGTGGCTTGCCTGCGCCCCGCTCGTCCTGGTCACCGGTTGCGGTGCCCACTCCACCGCCTCGCCTGTCCCGGCGCCGATCGCCGCCGCGCCGGCCACGGCCGGCGTACCCTCGGGTGACTCGTTGGGGAATGGGGTGGATGGGGTGCGGGTCTAT
>Ga0307372_10008294_pt1 | contig 14644 bp, 9 predicted proteins | sample OX1MG_FD_202533 | JGI IMG/M metagenome (GOLD analysis project Ga0307372, IMG submission 202533) | Soil microbial communities from Risofladan, Vaasa, Finland - OX-1 | ecosystem: Environmental > Terrestrial > Soil > Coastal area > Acid sulfate soil | place: Finland: Risofladan, Vaasa | collected... | reverse complement strand
GTCGCGCGAAGGGAAAACGCGCTGCCTGCGGCAGCGCGAAAGCTCCCCTCTCCCGCCGCAGCGGGGGAGGGGCTGGGGGTGGGGGGACACAAACATGGACCTTGGGTTAGCGGGCCGGGTGGCGATCGTGGGCGCCGCGTCGCGGGGGCTGGGACTGGCGAGCGCACGCGCGTTGGTGGCCGAGGGCGCCTCGCTGGTGATCTGCGCGCGTGAGCCGCTGCGGCTGGACGACGCCGCCAACGAGTTGCGGACGCTGGCGGCGCAGCGTGCGCCGGGCGCCCTCGCCAGTGGCCAGGACGTGCAGGTGGCGACGGTCGCGCTCGACATCTCCGCTCCCGACGCGGCGACGCGACTGGTCGCTGCGGCACGTGAGCGTTTCGGGCGGCTCGACATCCTGGTGAACAACGCCGGTGGGCCACCGCCGGGCAGCTTCGCGCGGGTGGGCGACGCCGACTGGGAGCGCGCATTCCAGTTGACGCTGATGAGCGTGGTGCGGCTGACGCGCGAGGCGCTGCCGCTGCTGCGCGCCAGCGGCCAGGGGCGCATCATCAACATCGTCAGCACCAGCGTGCGCCAACCGATTGACGACCTCATCCTCTCGAATGCGTTGCGCTCCGCCGTGGTAGGGCTGGCAAAGACGCTCTCGCGCGAGGTCGGGCGCGCGGGCGTCACCGTCAACAACGTGCTGCCGGGCATCATCCTGACCGACCGCCAGCGCGAGGTGCGCGGCGCGCAGGCGGCACAGCGCGGCGTCAGCTTCGAGCAGGCCATCGCGGAGGCCGGGCAGGCTGTGCCGCTGGGGCGCATCGGCCAGCCGGAGGAGGTCGGCGCGCTGGTGGCCTTCCTGGCGTCGGCCCGCGCCGGATATATCACCGGCGCCAGCATCCAGGTGGACGGTGGCCTCGTGCTGGGTACGCCGTGACAAGGTTGCCATCTCGACGTTGACTTCACCGCCCGCTCTGCTCTCCCCTTCCCACCTCCTGTGGGAAGGGGCCGGGGGTTAGGTCACGCCGCGATCAGCGCAGGCAACAGCACGGCGGCGTTGGGCGTCCCCAGGCCGGTGATGGGGTCCCAGCCGGTCGTCGCGGCGTAGCCCTGCACGTTGTTGTCGGTGTTCGTGTTGTCGCCGCTGGTGATGTCATTGAACGCTTTCGCGCCGACGCTGGACGCCTCAACTTTGTAGAGCTTGGTGTTGAGGAAGCCCAGCGCATGGCCCGCCATATCGTCAGCGATGGCGGCGATGCCCGCCCACAGCGGCGAAGCGGCGCTGGTGCCGCCGACGACGTCCCACGATCCGGCGGTGTAGATTGCCAATCCGAAGCCGGGGTCAGCCGACGAAGCGATGTCGGGCACACCACGCCGGTGATTGAGTTGGCTTTGGTCGCTGGTAGGCAGCCCCGTCTGGTAGCTCGGTTCGGCGAAGAAGCGGCTGAAGCCACCGTTGCTGCCGCTCCACCCCGTCTCGCTGAACGACGATCCGCTGATGTTCAGCGTCGTGCCGCCAGCCGCCGTCACCCACGGATCATCCGCAGGGAACGAGATCGTCGGCGTGGAAGAATACTGTGTGCAGGATGAAGAGCTTTCGTCGTAGGTCACACAGTCGGTTGCGCCATTGTCGCCAGTGCTGCCGAAGAAAGTGATGCCTTCGGTGGTCGTCGCCGTGTGGTAGAAGCTGTCCCACTGCGCGATCTCGGCCTTTCCGGCAGTGCTGCAAAGCGAAACCTCCGAGGCAGCCCAGCTCTCAGAAATGATATTGCCCAGATGGTGATTGACAGCGTATTCCTCGAGTTGCAGGAACTGTGGCAGTCCTTGCACTCCCTCGGTCTCGTCTACCGGGCTGGTAAGCACGGTGATTGCTGCGCCTGGTGCGATGGCATGGATGGTCTCTACGTCTAAAGTTGTCTCACCCTGCCAGCCTGTCATCTCAGAATTCGAAGGATCGAATGCGACCGTTCCAAGCGGGCTGAGAATCTTAAGTGTGATCACCGGTAGTCCAAACCGTTGATCGAAGGTATTGATGTCTTGTTGCAAACGGGGGCTACCATACGAGTCAATCACAACTACGGTTTGCCCCTTGCCAGTGAATCCCTTGTTGATGAGCGGCGTGACACCGTACACGGCACGCATCTGGTCTGGTGTGTAGGCGGAGTCAAGTGGAATCGCCTGCGCCTTTTCGGTGAGTTGTGGGGAAGGTGTTCCTGTGCAAACGGCAGTTGTGGAGCCACTGGTGGTGGTCGTCCCCGTGCTGACGCTACACGCGGCCAGCAAGGGTAGCGCGCCCAACAAGAAGACGAGGCGCTTGAACGGCATGGATGCGAATGGAAACGCGCGGGATGGCAGCAGACGACGCAACATCGACAATCTCCTTGGCAGGGGACGAGCGAACGATCAACGGTATGGACCGTCACATACTAACTGAGAGCGATGGGAAGTCCATGTGAATTGTACGACGACGGGCGCCTGTGGGTCGCACGGGGGCGCGTGGCGGCTTTCAGCGCCTCGCAGTATCTCCAGCCCGCGACGGCGGGCTTCGTGGCCGCCGGGCCCTTGGCTGCGGCTTGAGCCGCCGCGCCTGCCGCGTCGCTGGCCCATGCCCCCCGCCGCAGCCCCACGCGCTCCGCGTTGCTATTTCCGGCTGAATACGATATAATGCTTGCGGTGTAGACGGGCCTATAGCTCAGCGGCAGAGCAGCCGGCTCATAACCGGTTCGTCGCAGGTTCGATCCCTGCTGGGCCCACCGGCATGCGTCGCCCAGCGAACAACGTGCGGGGCGATGGAGGTTCAGCGAGGCGAGGCAGACCTAACCCCTGACCCCTTCCCACAAAGTGTGGGAAGGGGAGTTTGGGGAGTGTGGTTGTCGCGCAGGTGGCGGGGCGCCCCACGGGTGGCCCCGCCGTCGTGTGTCTGGCGTGTGATGGGGAGTGGAAGGGCAAAGCAATGCAATTTTATGATCGGGCGAAAGTGTTTACGCAGGCGGGCAATGGGGGGGATGGATCGCCTCATATGCGCCACGAGAAGTTCGCGCCGTTTGGTGGGCCGGATGGCGGCGATGGCGGGCGCGGGGGTAGCGTCTATATGGAGGCCGACCTTGGCATGAACACGCTGGTGGACTTCCACTATCATACGCGCTTCAAGGCGACCTCCGGCGGCAACGGCGGCAAGCAACGGATGCACGGCGCGACCGGCGACGACCTCACGCTCAAGGTTCCGGCGGGGACGGTGATCCGCAACGCCGAGACGGAGGAATTGATCGCCGACCTGACCGACGCGGGGCAGCGGGTGATGGTGGCGCGCGGCGGGCGCGGCGGGCTGGGCAACACCCACTTCGCCACCGCGACCAATCAGGCCCCGCGCGAACATCAGCGTGGTGAGCCGGGCGAGGATGTCGCGCTGACGCTGGAACTGAAGCTGATCGCCGACGTGGGGCTGGTTGGCTATCCCAACGCGGGCAAGTCTACGCTGCTCTCAGTGGTGACACAGGCGCGGCCCAAGATCGCCAACTACCCCTTCACCACGCTGGTCCCTAATCTGGGCGTCGCGGTGATCGGCGACCCCAGCCGGGGCGACGACTATAGCTTCGTCATCGCCGACATCCCCGGGCTGATCGAGGGCGCGGCGCAGGGCGTCGGGCTGGGCCACGAGTTCCTGCGCCATGTCGAGCGGACGCGGCTGCTGTTGCATCTGGTGGACGGCGCCGAGACCGAGAAGGACCCGTGGGAGGAGTACGAGGCGATCAACCGCGAACTGGAGGAGTATAGCCCTGAACTGGCGAGCCGCCAGCAGATCGTGATCATGACGAAGATGGACCTGCAAGAAGCGCGCGACCGCTGGCCCGCGTTGCAGGCCCGCGCCGAGGCGGAGGGTGTGCCTGCGCTGGCGATCTCGTCGGCCACCCATGACGGGTTAAGCGAACTGCTAAATCTGACGGCGCAACGGCTGCGCGAGATCCGCGAGGAGGCGGCGGAGCGCGCCGCCCGCGAAGAGGCGCTGGCCCCGGTCGGGCCGGTGCTACGCCCGGAACCGGAAGACGCCTTCATCATCGAGCAGATGGAGGACGGCTTCCGCGTGCGGGGCAAGCGGGTGGAGCGCATGGCCGCCATGACCGAACCGGGTAGCACAGAGGGCATGGAGCGGCTGGAAGGCCACATGCGCCGCCTGGGCGTGCTGAAGGCGCTGGAAGAGGCGGGCGTGCAGCCGGGCGACACCGTCCACTTCGGCAAGGTCGAACTGCTGTGGGGCGACGAGATGTTTTAGGTCTCATCACTCCACAGCAGTCCACAGCAGTCCAAAGTTGGCGCCGCTACTGATTGACAACCAATGTGTATACCTGGTAAGCCGCCTGCGAGGCAATACCAAGGCCCAGGTCATCGTTCAGCAGCCAAATCGTCTTAGACCCACCCGCGTCGGAGTTGATGCGGAACAGTCGTACCGGACTCCCTTGATTGGCTGGCAATAGCGTCCAGGCGTCGTAACCGGGCTTCCACGAATAGAATGGAGTCGTAGCATTATTCGAGGAACTGTCATAGAATGGCGCGACCAGGGTTCCGTTGGGGAGGGCGACGAACGTCTGACCGGTATCGATTTGATGCGCCGGATTGCCCGTGATACCCTTCGTGGGCAGCGCCTTCCATGTCTGACCGCCATCGACGCTGGCGTAGATGTCACTTGGTGTGACGTTGAGGTTGAAGCCATGCCCCGGAACTCCGATGGGCGCCATCAGGTAGAGCGTCGGGGTCGCTGTGGCGGTGAGGGTGAGATTGGTCGTGAAGACGCCCGATGGCATGTTGAGTTGTCGCCAGTTGCCCCCCGCATTGTCGCTGCGCCAGAAGGACTGAGGCGCCTCGGCAGCGGGATCGCAGTTCGTGGAGGCGACCGCGAACACCGTTGAACCAGTCGGCGTGGTGGCATACCAACAGACCTGTAGCCCGTGCGCGGTTAGTCCGCCGTCCGCTGTCTGCCACGTTAGCCCGCCATCTACGCTGGTGGCCAGTCGGTAGCCAGTCGTGTAGACCGAGTAGCCCTTGTCGGCGTAAGAGTAGAGACGTGAGCCTTGCGCTTGCGGCGTAGGGCTATAGGCTGTCGCGCCTTTGTAGCCAGTGATGTTGGAGTTGGCGCTACCCAGTCGCCCGCCGAAGGGCAGCGTCAGGATGCGCCAGTGCTGCCCGCCATCCACACTGATCACTTGCGTCTCGCAGGGGACGACGCTTTGCGCGCTGGCAAAGCTGCGTTGCGCGGCCATGTTGCCAGCAAGCGCATGGCTGCCCGTAAGCGAGTATGGCGTCGGGCAGGTGACTGAACCGCCGTTGGGATCGGTGAGGTTGGCCATTGCGTACACAACATTCGCGTCCAAAGGACTGACAAAGAGGTCTTCCCAGGTTGGGCTAGTGTTCGCGGGGAAGAAGCTGGGCATGGGCAATGTCTGCCAACTGGCGCCCTGATCGGCGCTTCGCTCTATACTGCCGGACATAGTGGCATCGTAGACAACCTGCGGATTGCTGGGCGCAATCACCGGTGGGCTGGTTCGCACGCCTAATTGGGGCAGCATCTGCCACGGCCCCTGCGAAATGGTGGTCGGCGTCGCCTTGGGCGCCGTGGTTGGCGTCGCGTGCTTCGCCCCTGGGGCGCCGACGGAGCCATGTCCGCCGCGCAGGGCAATCAGCACGCCCGCCAGCAGCGCGACGACGACCAGCGCCGCCACACCCGCCAGCACGCCACGCAGAGCGCCCAGCCTTGCCGGTTTGCGGGGTCCTGTCGCGTCCGGCGTGCGTTGGGCGTCCGTCGTCGCGTCCATGCGGACCGTCGAATCATCGTTCAAGTTACGATCCCTTCTGCGGTTGTTCGCATTCAGTGTGCTGGTTGCCGGTGGTTGCGCCTGGGCTAGCCCTTGGGCGCGGCGTTCGGCGGAGAGCGTTCTGACCTGTGCGGCCAATCCGTCGAGCGGCGGCAGGCTGGCGCGCCACCGCGCGCTATCCAAGAGCACACGCTGACGCATGGCGAACAACTGCGGGTCGAAGTCGTCGCCGAGGCCGCGCGCCGCTGCCGTGTCGCCTGGTGAAGGCTGTTGCTGCGCCGCGTCCTGGGAACCGGGCGGCGCGGCATGGTTGGTGTTGTTAGCGTTGTGCAGGTTGTCATCGGGCGACGTATGGATGGCGTCGTCGAAGTCGTCGGTCGTCATCACTGCCCCCTTTGCTGGCCGGAATGTGCGTTGTATGTCGCCGTGGCGTTGGGCGGTGGCGGCGGATTGCTTGCGGCGTCAGGCCCATCCAGGCGATCTCGCAGCAGCTTGAGCGCGCGACGCAAACGGGTACGGACGGTCGGCGCGGGCAGGCCCAGTAACTCGCCGACCTCGGTCGCGTCCATCGCAGCATAGTAGCGTAGCGCGACCACCACACGCAGGTCGTAGGGCAGCGCGTTGATCGCTGCCCGCAGATCGAGCGCGCCGGTGGGGTCGCTGGCGCCAGGGTCGGCGCCAAGGTCGGCCAGCGGCAGCGCGTCGTCGTCCAGCAGCGGGACGGTGCGCATGCGGCGTGTGCCAAAGCGCCCACGCTGCCAGTCCTGGCAGATGTGGATGGTGATGCGCAGCAACCAGCCGCGCAGCGCTGCGACATCGCGCAGGGTGTCCCAGGCGCGCCATGCCCGCAGGATCGCCTCCTGGGTGGCGTCCTCGGCGTCGGCGGCGCCCACCAGCGCGGCTGCCGTCTGTAGCATGGCGTGCAGGTGAAGTGGGACGAGCGCGCCAAATGGCTCCTCCGGCTCCGGGCCGCTGTCTTCCCAGTGCTTCATGCCGTCTGCGTCCTCCATGTCCCCCGCCGCGATAACGTTCATCGGATGAGCGCGTTCGAGGCGCAGCCAGGGTGAACGTTTCGCCCCTCATCCTCTTAGACGGGGCGACCCCTGCCAGGTGATTGACCTACCCTTGACGCTTGAGTCGGTGAAACCTGCTCAGCCCTCCCAGGCCACACATCGAACCTTGCGCCAAGCCGTGTCAACACGCATGGCCCATATGCCGTTACAGGCGGGCGCCGTTCGCGTCTAACACAGTGCGGCAGGCTGTGGTCCTGCGCGGCGTGTGTGCCACGTTCACTGTGTTCACCGACGGAGACTGCCCATGTCCGCACGACGTAAGCGCGCCGAAGCCAGTGTTCCCACTGGGGAGCCGGATGGCGAGGTCATCGCCGAGGCGCAGGTAGCCGCCTGGCAGGGTGGTATCGGCGACGAAACGGGCGCCATAGCGGCTGAGGAGCTGGGCGTCGGCCTCACTCAGACTGAGGAGCCGGACGACGGCCTGAGCATGGCTGAGGCGGGCGGCGACTACGAGGATACGCCGCTGTTCCCCGATGACGTGGCAGTGAGCGTAGATGTGACGACACCGCAGTTTGGCGCGGCCAGCCCAGCGTCGGGTCCGCTGGCGGCGCCAACCGGCAAGCGTGGCGCGCCGCCCGCCATCGTGTACACCCCAGCCGAGCGTATCGCCGCTCTCCCTGCGCCGCAGTATGACCTGAGCGACGCCGATCTGCCCTTCTGGCTGGCCCTCAACCAGGCGAAGGGCATCGGCCCTGCTCGCTTCAAGCTGCTCTACGAGGCGTTTGGCGACGCGCGCACGGCCTGGGCGGCGACCGTCGCCGACTGGCAGGCGGCGGGCCTCGACGCGCGCACGGCCCTCGCGCTGGAGCAGCAGCGCCGCCACATCAACCCGGACGCCGAGGTGGAGCGACTGGTCCGCCTGCGCGTCGGCGTGGTGCGGCTGGTGGACGACAGCTATCCGCGTCTGCTGCGAGAGGTGTCCGCGCCGCCGCCCGTGCTCTACGTGCGCGGAGTGTTGCGCCCGGAGGATGACCTTGCCATTGGGGTGGTAGGCACGCGGCGAGTCAGCGCATATGGCCGTCAGGTGACAGAGCAGTTGGCGACGGGGCTGGCCAGCCAGGGCGTGACCATCGTCAGCGGGCTGGCGCGCGGCGTGGATACGGTGGCGCACCACGCGGCGCTGGCGGCGGGCGGGCGCACCATCGCCGTGCAGGGCTGCGGCCCCGATCTGGTCTACCCGCCGGAGAACGCGAAACTGGCGGCGCGCATCGTCGAGGAGTGGGGCGGCGCAATCATCACCGAGTATGCGCCGGGCGTGCAGCCGGAAGCGGGCAACTTCCCCGCGCGCAACCGCATCATCAGCGGCCTCTCGCGCGCCGTACTGGTCACTGAGGCCCCTATCGACAGCGGCGCGCTGATCACCGCGCGCTTCGCCGGGGAGCAGGGACGCGACGTGATGGCCGTGCCGGGCAATATCACCAACCGTGGCAGCGCGGGCGCCAACCGACTGATCCAGGATGGCGCGAAGCTGGTGATGGAGGTGGCCGACGTGCTGGCGGAACTCAACCCGCACATGGCGCCACAACAGCGCGAGCTACGGGAGCTGCTGCCCGCCGACGACGTGGAGGCGAAACTGGTGACACTGCTGCGGGCGGCTGGCGACGCCCAGCACATAGACGACCTGTGCCGCGCGTCGGGCCTGCCCACCGCGCAGGTCTCCGGCGCGCTGGTGATGCTGGAACTGAAGGGACTGGCGCGGCTGGTTGGCCCGATGACCTACGCGCCCGGCCACTGATTGTTTGGGCGCACGTCGGCGGGGTCAGCGTACCACGGGTCCACCGGGACGGGCGGGTCGGTCTGCGTCAGCGTCATGTAGGCGACACCAACGATGATCCCGGCGGTCAGCACGATCACGACGATCTCATCGCCCAGCCCCAGGCCACCCAGCACGGGCTTGCCAAAGTAGTCGGCGAAGGACGCGCCGAAGGGCCGCGTCATGATATAGGCGAACCAGAAGGCGAATATCCCGTTCAGGCCAATCCACCGATAGCCCAGATACGGCAAGGCAAACAAGATGGCGAACAACACGCCCGAAGCGAAATAGCCCAGCCCAAACGTCGCCGCCGTCAGGTCGCCGGTGGCCGTGCCCAGCGCAAACGTCGCCATCACGGTGGCCCAGTAAAACACCTCGCGGCGCGGGGTGTAGATGCTGTGAATGGACAGCGTTTTCTCGGTTACATACCAGAGGATGAAGACGGCGGCCAGCGTGATGGCGAAGCCGATGGTCGAGTCGAGGTAGGGCACACCAAGCACGACATGCAGCACGTCGGCGGCCATCGTGCCAAAGATGGCGACCATGATCACCGCCAACCAGTAGACCCACGGGATATAGCGCCTGACCGCAAATTGCAGGATCAGCGCGACCACCAGCCCAACGCCGCCCGCCACCACCGCAACATAGGGGTTGATGTGGTACACCAGGTAATCGGATGTGGACTCGCCCATCGCCGTCGTCAGCAGCTTCACGATCCAGAAGGCGACCGTGACCTCCGGGACCTTGACGAACGGTTGCATTTTCAGCGGCGCCATCCGCAACGGAGGCAGCGTTTCTCGCATGGGGTCGTACACTCCTGTTTGGGATGAGCTGTCGGTAGGGAGCCGACGCGCCGGGATCAACAGGACGGCGCGCTGGCGTCAAGTGTAGGGTAGCGCGTCTCTGCGCTCTGATCAACAAAAGAGCGAGATGTCCTACCGTGCTATGTTGTGCGGTCTTGGCGCGTGGCGAACGGAGTCGCGATTGCCACGCGCATCTGACGCGACATCCAGGCGCGCCAGATGCGCGCTCACTGCCAACTGTTCGGCGCGCTCAGCCCAACACGTCGCATAGCATCTCCGGCGCGACGTTGCCACCGGACAGCACGACGCCCGCCCGCAGCCCGTAGCGGCGCAGCTTGCCCGTGAGCGCCGCCGCCGCCGCCACCGCGCCGGTCGGCTCGACCACCAGCTTCAGCCGCAGCAGCAGGAAGCGCATCGTCTCGCGCACCTCGTCGTCGCTGACCAGTACAACCTCGTCCACCGTCCCCCGGATGATGGGCCACGTCAGCGTCCCCAACTGCGCCGTGCGGATGCCGTCGGCGATGGTGTCGGGCGGGGGGATGGCGACCCGCTCGTCACGGACCTTCGAGAGGTAGGCGTGGTTGGCGGCCTCAGTCTCGACGCCGACGACATGGATGTCGGGCCGCAGCCCATGCGCGGCGACGCTGGAGCCAGAGATGAGGCCACCGCCGCCGGTGGGCGCCGCGACGACATCCAACGTAATCCCCTGCGCCGCCGTATCCTCCAGCAGTTCCAGCGCCACCGTGCCTGCCCCGGCGATAATAGCGGGGTCGTTGTAGGGCGGCACGAGCGTAAGGCCGCGCTCCTCGGCAAGCTGGCGGGCCAGCGCCTCGCGGTCCTGCGTCAGGCGGTCGTAGCTGACGACCTCGGCGCCATAACCGCGCGTCGCCGCCACCTTGACGCTGGGCGCGTCGGTGGGCATGCAGATGACGGCGGGCACGCCAAACAGCCGCGCGCAAAGGGCGACCGCCTGGGCGTGGTTGCCGGACGAGAAGGCGATCACGCCACGCGCGCGTACCTCCGGGCTGAGCGTCGCCATCTTGTTGTACGCGCCGCGAAACTTGAAGGCGCCGCCGCGCTGAAACTGTTCGCACTTGAACCACGTCGCCATCCCTGCCGCCGCGTCGAAGCTGTCGCCGTGGTGGATGGGCGTGCGATGCGCCTTGCCGCGCAGCCGCTCCGCCGCCGCCGCGACATCCGCCGGGGTGATGGCGAGTGGCGTGTGGTCGCCAGTGGTGGTGGTATCCGTGGTCATGAGTGACGTATCCTTTTCGTGATGGGAGGCCAGTATCGGCGTTGTAAGCTTGGCGTCAGGCGAAGAGGCGAGCGAGGGGGTAGGTAAAGCCGGGCAGCACGTCCAGGCCATCGAGGCTGTCGGCGAGCGTCAACGTCTGCACGGGATCGTCGGCGCCCGCGCGCCAGACATCTACTTGTTGAGACTTCGGCCAAACGACCCAGATGAGGCGTGAGCCTGCGCCCAGATAGCGCCGCGACTTGGACGCCATCTCCGGGCGATACTGATTGGGCGAAGCCACCTCGACGACGAGATCGGGAGCCAAATGCCACGCGCGCTTGTATTCGGGCGAGTCGCGCGCCGGTATGCGAACCTTCTGGACAAACGATGCGTCCGGTCCCAGAGCGGTCTCTTCGGTCTCGCCCGGCTGCGTCAGATCAAACCCGCCATCCGGCCCCAGCACTGCCCCCAGATCGCGCGGTTCGACGAAGTTGAAGAGGGTGGCGGCGATTCGAATAGCAATCCGTGACGCCTCGCCTCCGCTCATTGGCATACGGACGAGTCTTCCATCTACAAGCTCATACATCCAGCCGTCGTCGTCGGGCAACTCCATCAGCTCGTCCACGGTCATGGGGCCAACGTCGGGGACCAGTTGCGCCCAGGGGGCCAGGGTTTCGTGCGCCATCGGTGTACCTCGCAGTCTAGGTCGCGCTTTGTCTGTAGCATATCACCTAACAGCGCCTGCGGTATGGTTGAGCGGCTGCTCGTCATCGCGCCCCAATCGGCAGCCATGACGCGGGAAACTCGGCGCTGGCGCAGAGATAAGCGGGCGCGCCCTTCGCGCCACTTCCTGGCCCGTAGGCGCCGCGACGGATCGAGCGGATGTGCGCCTGCGCCCCATGCGCCTGCGAGCAAGATGACCGCAGGCAGCGCGCTGAACTGGAAGTACGATGGGAGGCTGCGCCACGCGAAGACCAGTGGCAATGTCGCCAAGACCATCGCCGCTTCCGGGCGAACGCGCGCCCAGCGCCAGTACCAGGTGAGCGCCGCCGCCATACCGATCACTTCCAGGACCACATACGCGCCGCGCGGCAGGAAGGGCGTCAGATGGGCGATGGCAAGCGCGATCAGCCCGGCGCCAAGCGGAAACATGGGATCGCGCACGGGCGCCAGCACGCCCGCCAACCATGCGCCGCGATCCAGCGCGATAAACGGCAGGTTGATCACCAGAAACAGCGCGCTCGCAACGCCCATCCGCCGCGCTGCGTCCCACACTCCGCGATACTGATAGACGAAGATCAGGTAAAAGGGCAGGGACAGCCATGCCGTCTGTTTTGTCGCCAGCGCCAGCCCCATCAGGAGCGCCGAGAGCCACCAGCGCCTGTAGTGTAGCCAGGCGAACACTACGAGGAGGGCGCACAGTATATCGATGCCACCACCCAGCGCAGCGCTGATGACCGGCAGATCCGCCGCAAAGAGCAGCGCCACCCACCAGCGCCAGTCGCGTCGCGCCGCGCGGAAACCGACGGCGGCGAACACCAGCAGGCAAGCCAGATAGAACAACGGCGTCGTCGGAACGTTTGCCCACACCAGCGGGACCAGTACAAGAAACGCCAGCGCCGGGTAACTCACATGGGTCTCGAACTCCTGGACCTGGTTGGGGTGGCCCACAGGCTCCTCCGCCAGCAGCCTATCCAGTTCGGCGGCGTCGGGGTAGCTCGTCGCATGCGCAAGTTTGCCGCGCTGCAGGGGTGTCGTGTATTGCGCTGGCTGGTGGGCTGCGCGCGCCGCAGCGACGATGTCGGATTGGGCGTAGGGGTTCTCGCCGCGCAGAAGCAAACGCGCCGCATTTTCGTCGAGGAGCGCGCCATCGTTATAGTAGACCGGCGGTTGAAAGCACTCGAAACCGATGTAGACGACCTCGCCTACGCCCCCAATCGCCAGCGCCAGGCAGCAGAGCGCTACCACGCGCATGAGTGTCGTTTCGGCTCGCCGCGTCAGCAGGGATGGCAGGCGCGGGCTAACCGCCAGGCACAGACCAATCAGGCTGAGCGTCATCAGGACGAGCGACAGCAGCGCGGCCACTGCGTCGCCCAGGAACCGCTGGCTCCAAGCGCGAGTGATGTCTTCGAGCGCTTGCAGCCCGATGGCGCCGCCAGCGTATGCTAGTCGGGGTGGCATTGTCGCTGTCGCGAGCCACAAGCGCCCCAGCCACATTTGCCTCTCTCGCATCGCTCTGCGTTCCCTCCCTGTCGCCAGTATACACCGCGCCCGCGAGGCGCCCGTACCGCCTTGTACGCTGGCAGGGCTGATGAGGAAGTGGCGTCGTTCAAGCTGTCAATCTGCCAGTTAGCGTTAGCGATTGTCTGATGCTATACTTCCAACACATGCGGCGCACACGCTGTACACGTTGACGAGGAGCCTGGTCGAGGCCCACTTTCGGTAAGGAGCGCACCTGTGATGTCGGACCATCCTCCAACACCGATTGCGCTGAAGTTTGTGTCCGGCCCGCTGAATGGCCAGGTGTATCAGGTCGAGAAACCCGTCGTCACCATCGGACGCGATCTGGCGAACGATGTGGTGGTCGAGGCCGACCTGCGTGTCTCGCGCACGCACGCCCGTCTCGTGTGGACGGGCGATGAATGGCGCATCGAAAACCTCTCACGTGGCGCCGTGTTCCGTGTCAATGATCAAGATACCCAACAAGCCACGCTGGTGAGCGGCGCGGTCGTCAGACTTGGCCACGTCACATCATTCGTCGTCCTGGCGCCGGACGAGGTCGTCGCGCATGTGGCTGCGCCCGCGCCCGTAGCGGCGCCGAGCCTCTGGGCGCCACGAGACGGTGAACCGCAACTGAGCCTGACGATTCCGAGAGGCGCCGCCCCGCGCTTCGTGACCGGCGCGCCTTCGTACACGCAAGCGCCGCCGCTCGACGGCACCCAGATCGCGCGCCCGGAAGACATTGGGCTGCCCACGCTGGTAGTGACGAGCAATACCGACGAGGGGAGAGCGACGTATCCCCTGACTGACGCCATCACCACTATCGGACGGGACGCCGCCAACGACATCGTCATCAACGATCGCATTGTCTCCGGCCAACATCTCCAGATTGTCCGCGAGGGTGATGGATTCGTCCTCATCCACCCCCATCCTGATCGGCCCCGCACGCTGAATGGCCTATACTACCAGGGGCGCAAGATTCATGGCAATGAGCGTTTCACCCGGCGGATGGTCAGTGGTGATATTTTTCGCATCGGGAACGAGCAAGGCGCGCTGGTGACGCTCACGTACCGCGACAGCAATGCCGCAGTGCAAGAAGCGTTACCGCCGATTCGCCCAATCAAGCTCGAGGCGGCTGAGGTGACGATTGGCCGTAACGCCGATAACATGGTTGTCCTCGCGCATCCACTGGTGTCTGGCCACCACGCAAAACTCGTGCGGGAAGGCGGCGCGTATCGTGTGGTGGATTTGCATAGCACAAACCACGTCTATGTCAATGGCTCGGCAGTGACCAACCACCTGCTGAAAACGGGCGATGAATTGCGCATCGGCCCCTATCGGTTGGTGTATGAGACGACGCAACTCGTCCAATACGACGAGAGCCAGACGATCCGCCTGGACGCCGTTCACCTCACGAAGCAACGTGGCGCCCGAACGCTGCTCGACGATGTCTCGCTCTCGATCCCGCCGCGCGCGTTTGTCGCGCTGGTGGGCGCATCGGGCGCGGGGAAGTCTACGTTGCTCGATGCGCTCAGTGGATTGCGCTCGCCCGACCAGGGGACCGTGCTGTACAACGGCGAGGACTACTACCACAATCTGGTGGCCTTCACCTCGCAGATCGGCTACGTCCCGCAGGAGGATGTCGTCCACCGCGAATTAACCGTCGAGCGGGCGCTGTACTACGCGGCCAGGCTGCGGTTGCCGGGCGACTTCACGCCCGACCAATTGGAGCAACGCATCGTGGAGGTGTTGGACGACGTTGAACTCAC
>Ga0307372_10008293_pt1 | contig 14644 bp, 17 predicted proteins | sample OX1MG_FD_202533 | JGI IMG/M metagenome (GOLD analysis project Ga0307372, IMG submission 202533) | Soil microbial communities from Risofladan, Vaasa, Finland - OX-1 | ecosystem: Environmental > Terrestrial > Soil > Coastal area > Acid sulfate soil | place: Finland: Risofladan, Vaasa | collected... | reverse complement strand
GTCACCAGCGAGGCGCTGGCGCTGGGGATCGCCGCCGCGATCCCCGGAAACCACCTCGGAGACATTGGGCATGCCGTTCAGACCCACGTCGAAGGAAACGGTTTCTCGGTCGTGCTCGGCTATACCGGCCACGGAATCGGTCGCGACATGCACGAGGCTCCCGAGGTTCCCAACCATGGCCTACCTGGTCGGGGGATCGAGATCAGACCAGGGCTATGCCTGGCCATAGAACCGATCGTGAACCAGGGCAGCCCCGGCACCTTGGTGGAGCCGGATGGCTGGACGGTGATCACCGCCGACGGCGGGCTCTCCTGCTACTGCGAGCATACGATCGCCGTCGGCGAGTCGGGCCCCGAGATCCTGACCAGGTTGCCCAAGGGGGTTTGAGCGGTTTGCGTCGGCTTCAGATCGGCTATACTCTCGGTCGGGCGAAGCCCGGCTGGCTTTCGTGTGCCAATCACCATGAATGACCTCGGCGGTCTCCGGGGCAGAGTCCTTGAACCCTTGCCGAACTCGCTCTTCCGGGTGGAGTTGGAGGATGGGGGCAAGGTGGTGGCCCACGCGGCGGGACGGGCACGCTTGGCGAGCGTTCGGCTCCTGCCTGGAGACCGGGTTGTGGTCGAGTTGTCGACCACAGATCCGGGTCGGGGTCGGATCTTGGCTCGTCTGGTCTGACAAGCAGTGCAGCGACTGGGAGCGTTAGATGAAGGTTCGGGCCTCGGTGAAGAAGATCTGCGACAAGTGCAAGATCATCCGCCGCTCAGGAACGGTCCGCGTCATCTGCGAGAACCCGAAGCACAAGCAGCGACAAGGTTGAGGCCGGAGGACTGATGGCCCGGATCGCCAGCGTTGACCTACCTCGGGGGAAGCGGATCGAGATCGCGCTCACCTACATCTACGGGATCGGCCTGACCACCAGCCACAAGCTGCTCCGGATCGCCCAGGTCGACCAGAACACCAAGACCGACGACCTCACCGAGACCCAGGTGGTTCGTCTCCGGGACGTGATCTCGAAGGAGCTGCCGGGGCGGGTGGAGGGCGACCTCCGCCGTCAGGTGGCGCTCAACATCAAGCGGCTGATGGAGATCGGCACCTACCGGGGCCTGCGCCACCGGCGGGGCTTGCCGGTACGGGGCCAGCGGACACGCACCAACGCCAGGTCAAGACGGGGCCCGCGGAAGACCGTGGGCGTGCGGCGGAAGAAGGGCAAATGACCGTGGGCCAGCCGTCAAGGCCGGTGGCCGGCGAGTCGAGGAGCTGATTTGGCGAAGAAGAAAAAGGTGGTGCGGACACGGCGCCGGGAGCGCAAGAACATTGCCATGGGCCGGGCCCATGTATTCAGCACCTTCAACAACACCATCGTCACGCTCACCGACCCGGCTGGCAACGTGATCGCCTGGGGGAGCGCGGGTTCATCGGGCTTCAAGGGCTCACGGAAGAGCACCCCGTTCGCCGCCCAGGTGACCGCCGAGGCCGCCGCCAAGCGGGCCATGGAGCACGGGCTCAAGGCGATCGAGGTGTTGGTCAAGGGCCCGGGCGCCGGTCGCGAGGCTGCGATCCGCTCCCTGCAGGCAGCCGGTCTGGAGGTGACCTCGATCACCGACGTCACCCCGGTCCCCCACAACGGCTGCCGTCCCCCCAAGCGGCGCCGGGTCTGAGGAGGTAACCGAGATGGCCAATCCGCATCCCCCGGTATGTCGGCTCTGCCGCCGTGAGGGAGTGAAGCTCTTCCTCAAGGGTGACAAGTGCCTGGGCGACCGCTGCACCTTCACCAAACGCAATGCCACCCCTCCCGGTCAGCACGGTCTGTCGCGGCGGCGTCGCATCAGTGAGTACGGGATCCAGCTCCGAGCTAAGCAGAGGGGGCGCCGTATCTACGGTGTACTTGAAACTCAGTTCCACAACTACTTCGACGCCGCCGCGGCTCGAAAGGGGGTGACCGGCACAGTCCTACTTCAGATGCTAGAGCAGCGTCTCGACAATGTCGTCTACCGGGCCGGCTTCGCGTCGTCCCGGCGCGAGGCGCGTCAACTGGTGTCTCACCGGCACTTCAAGGTGGACGGCAAGACCGTCAACATTCCCGCCTTCCAGGTGAAAGCGGGGCAGGTGATCACGGTGCGCGACCGCAGCCGCGATCTCGAACCCATCCGACGCTCACTGGAATCACGAGGCGGACAGAATCTGCCCGAGTGGCTCACCCTCTATCCAGCTGAGCGGAGGGTGGACGTCACCCGGCCGCCGGAACGCCCCGAGATGGAAACCAGCATCGATGAACAGCTGATCGTGGAGTTCTACTCCCGATAACCCAGGGGCGCTTCGGCCAGCTACCAACGAGGACATTGCTACTTATGCCAGAGACTGCGATTCAGCCAACGGTCCACGAAGTGGAGACAAGCACGGACCACGGTCGGTTCGAGATCGAGCCGCTGGAGGCCGGCTATGGAACCACACTCGGCAACTCGCTGCGCAGGGTGTTGCTCTCGTCGCTGACCGGGGCGGCGGTCAGCGCTGTCTCGATCGAGGGAGTTGCCCACGAATTCTCCAGCATCAAGTATGTCAAGGAGGACGTCGGGGAGATCTTGCTGAACATCAAGCAGTTGAGCTTGGTCTGCCACAACCCGGATGGAGCCCACCTCTCCCTGGACGTGCACGGGGGACGACGGGTTACCGCCGCCGATATCACGCCCAACTCCGATGTCGAGATCGCCAATCCCGAACTCTACCTTTGCACTCTGGACGGGGCCCAGGCCAAGCTGCGCATGGACCTGACCGTGGAGCTGGGAAAGGGTTACTCCCCAGCCGACCGTAACAAGAAGGAGGGCCAGCCCATCGGGGTGATCCCGGTCGATGCCATCTTCACTCCGGTCGTGAAGGCCAACTTCCTGGTGGAGAAGACCAGGGTGGGCCAAGACACCGACTGGGAGAAGCTGATTCTGGAGATCTGGACCAATGGGACCATCCCACCGGTCGAGGCGGTGAGTCGGGCGGCCGAGTACTACATCCGCCACCTGACCCTCTTCGCCACCTTCGGCGAGAGCCTCATCGCCACCACGGAGGGAGCAGTGGTGGGGACGGATCTGAAGAGCCGCCTGGCTGAGATCCCGGTCGAGGAGCTGGAGCTGAGCGTGCGCGCCCTCAACTGTCTCAAGGCCAATGACATCACCAGGCTGGGTGAACTTCTGGCCATGAGGGTCGAGGAGCTACTGGCGCTGCGCAACTTCGGCGCCAAGTCGCTGGACGAGATCAAGCAAAAGCTGGTGTCCCGAGGGTTCGTCGCCGAAGACGAGGTCGACCAGCTCTTCCAGTCCGGGGATCGGTAGGGCAGATGCGCCACCTTAAGGCCGGGCGCCATCTCGGCCGCACCTCGGCCCACCGGATCGCCCTGACGCGCAATCTGGCGACCGCGCTGTTCGAGCATGGTCGAATCGAGACCACAGAGGCCAAAGCCAAGGAGGTCCGGCGCTGGGTCGAGCGGGTTGTCACAGCGGCCAAGACGGACGATCTGGCGGCTCGCCGCAAGGTGGCCACGGTGCTCTTCAGCGAGGAGGTGGCCGGGAAGCTGTTCAGCCAGTACGCGGAGCGCTACCGGGACCGCCCCGGCGGATACACTCGGATCATCAGGCGCGGGCCCCGCCAGGGTGACGGTGCTCTGGTAGTGATCATGGAGATGGTCGAGTAGTGGAGCTTTCGGCCTCCAACGCCTATCGCATGTTGATCGCCTATGACGGCAGCCGCTATCACGGATGGCAGGCCCAGCCGAAGCTGGCAACCGTCGAGGGCGAGCTGGTCCGGGCCTTGGCCGCGCTCACCGGGGAGCGTCCTGTGATCCGGGCCGCCGGGCGCACCGACGCTGGGGCTCACGCCCACGGTCAGGTGGTCTCGTTCAGGCTCATCCGGGCCTGGGATCCGGCCGCCTTGGGGGGTGGCTGCAATGACCGCCTACCCGATGACATAGGGGTCCTGGAGACGGCGGCGGTCGACTCCCGATTCGATCCTCGCTGGCAGGCGTGGCGGCGGACCTACCGCTACCTTATCCGCGACTCAGCGGCCCCGGCGCCGGTAGGCCGGCAGTATGAGTGGCGCATCCCCGGTCTCCTGGAGTTGATGCCGATGCGGCAGGCGGCTCGGAGCCTGGTTGGAACTCACGACTTCTCGGCGTTCGGGCGAAGCCCGCTGGCGGGCGGCTCGACGGTTAGGACCGTCGACCGAGCTGAGGTCGAGCGCCAAGGTGGCCTGGTCTCGGTGGAGATCCGGGCCGACGCATTCTTGCGAGGGATGATGCGGAATTTCGCGGGCGCGCTGGCGGCGGTAGGCGGCGGCCGGGTATCGGTGGCCGAGGTGGAGCGCGCCCTGGCCGAGCCGGGTGTCAAATCCGCCGCCTGGCCTACGGCCCCGGCGCAGGGCCTGCATCAATGGCAGGTGGATTACCGAGTTGATGGGGCGGAGGTGTTGGCGTGAGCACCGTCTCCCAGCGGAGCTATGTCGCCGTCGAGAGGCCGGGTCAGGACGACTGGGTCCTAGTTGATGCCAGGGGCGAGACCCTGGGCCGGCTGGCCGTGAACCTAGCCCGGGTCCTGCGCGGCAAACACCGGCCGACCTACACCCCTCATGCCCTCTGTGGGGACCAGGTGATCGTGATCAATGCATCCGAGATTGTGGTCACCGGCGCCAAGCGTAGCGATAAGGTCTATGACCGTTACAGTGGTTATCCAGGTGGACGCCGGGTGCTCAGCTACCAGGAGCTGGTCGACCGGGACCCCACCGCACCCTTGCGCGAAGCGGTACGCGGGATGCTCCAGCACAATAACCTGGGTGACCGGCAGTTGAAGCGGCTCAAGATCTACTCGGGAGGCGAGCATCCCCACGAGGCCCAGCGCCCGGTGGCCATCAAGTTCGGCGACCATGGAGAGGTGGTGACCCAGTGAGCGAGCAGGACCAGACCCGGTACGCCTACGGTACCGGGCGGCGCAAGACTGCGGTGGCCAGGGTGCGAATCTACCCGGGAGAGGGCGGCGCCATCATCAACGACCGCGACCCACTTCGCCACTTTGGCCGTCGGGAGCTCGAGGAGGCTGCGCTACGTCCCCTCACGGTCGCTGGCCTGGCGGGCCGCTTTCGGATCTCGGTCAAGGTCGCCGGGGGCGGAGTGTCGGGGCAGGCGGGGGCGGTGGCCCACGGACTGGCGCGGGCCCTGTGCGCCTGGGACGCCGAGCTACGAGGTCCGCTCAAGGCTGCCGGGCTGATGACCCGAGATCCGCGCATGAAGGAGCGCAAGAAGCCAGGCCTCAAGCGCGCGCGCAAGGCTCCGCAGTACACGAAACGCTGAAACCACCTAAACACACACCCGTTCCATTACCAGTCCCGCGACCGCGCGGGAGCCGAATCCAGCCATGGGGTGACGTGGGCGAACAACTGCGCGGGCGCGATTTCCTCAATGTCGGTGACCTCAGCCGCGGCGAGTTGCTGGCACTGCTGGAGACTTCCACCCGCCTGAAGCGCGGTGAGGACCCGGGGACTCCTCTGGCTCGGCGCTCGGTGGCGATGATCTTCCTGCGTCCCAGCAACCGAACGAGGGTTTCGTTCGAGGCGGCGGTACACCGGTTGGGAGGGCACCCCATCTCCCTTTTCGACCGGGAGATAGATATGGGTCGCCGGGAGTCGGTGGCCGACGTCGGCCGCATCCTGGATCGTTTCGTCGACGGCTTGGTAGCGCGGATCCCCTCAGACCGGGACCTGAGGGGCCTGGCTGAGCATATGGTCGCTCCGGTCATCAACGCGATGACTGACCAGGGCCATCCCTGCCAGATCCTGGCCGACTGTCTCACCGTCCAGGAGCAGCTTGGCCATCTCGAGGGTGCCCGGATCACCTTCCTGGGCGACGGCAACAACGTTTGCAATTCCTGGATCGAGGCGGCTCAGGTAGTCGGCCTGGACCTGAGGGTGGTGACTCCTCCCGGCTACGGACCTCGCCGGCTTGTCCCGGGCAACGGGGCGGGCCGGATCACCGTGACCACCGAGCTGGATCCCGCCCTCAGGGACGCCGAGATCATCTACACCGACGTCTGGACCAGCATGGGGCAGGAGGAGCAGCACGAGGATCGCCGCCAGGACTTCGGGCCCTACCAGGTGAACCCGGGGCTTTTGGCCCGGGCGCCGCAGACCGTCAAGGTCATGCACTGCCTTCCAGCTCATCGGGGCGAGGAGATCACAGACGCAGTCCTGGATGGGCCCCAGTCGGTGGTATTCGACCAGGCCGAGAACCGGTTTTGGGTCCAGCTGGCTCTGCTCGGGGCGATCTTCGAACCCCACGGGAGCGCCCCGTGACCGGGCTGGCGGTGGTGGCCCAGGGTGGCTTGGTGGTTGGAGCTCTGAACGTCGGGGAGGCCGCTCGGGTCCTGCTTCAGACGGTCGGATGGCGCACCTTCCTGGACATCGCCATCATCGCCTTTCTCGCCTACCGCCTCCTGGTCCTGATCCGCGGAACCCAAGCCGTCCAGTTGCTGGTGGGCCTGCTGCTGATCGGGGCGCTGGCGGCCATCGCCAACATCCTCAACCTACCGGTGCTCAAGTTCATCTTCAGCAACGGGGGGCAGGTGATCCTGATTGCGGTGGTGATCCTGTTCCAACCCGAGCTGCGGCGGGCCCTGGACCAGATGGGCCGGCTGGGGCGCCTCCGCCAAGGGCTGCTGGCGCCCGAGACCGCCCAGCTGAGGCGAGACGTCGACGAGATCGTTCGTGCCACGATGAGGTTGTCGGAGGGCGCCACCGGCGCCCTGATCGTGCTCCAGGGGGACATCGGACTGGAGGAGATTGCTGTCACCGGGGTGCGCATGGATGCGATTCTCAGTGCGGAGACTCTGGTCACCGTCTTCACGTACCGCTCGCCGCTGCACGACGGAGCGGTCCTGATCCGCGCTGGCCGGATCGTAGCCGCCGGCTGCGTGTTGCCTCTAGCAGAACAGACCGGCAGCGAGGGCAGGATCGGCACCCGTCACCGGGCGGCGATGGGGCTCAGCCAGGCGAGCGACGCGGCAGTGATCATCGCCTCGGAGGAATCCGGTCAGGTGAGCCTGGCCTTGGGTGGGGAGCTTCAGCGCGAGCTGGACGCCGATGCGCTCACCAACCGCCTGGGGGCGTTCTACCGTCTGCCCCTCTATGAGCGGCACCGGCGCAGCCTGCGGCTGCTCAGCCGGGGCTCGCGGGGTAGCCCGGCTGCGGTGCCCCAGGAGGAGCGACCGTGACCGGTTGGCTGCCCGCGTTCATCACCCGCAACTTCCAGCTGAAGCTGATCGCAGTGGTGGTCGCGGGTGGGATGTGGGTGGGGGTGGTCTACGCCAGCGACCCGCCCGCGATCAGCACCTTCAGCGTGCACGTCCACAGCGGCGGAGTGCTCCGACCCGGGCTGGTGCTGCTGCGGCCGATCGACAACGTCGAGGTCCGGGTGGCCGGAGTCTCCAGCCAGGTCCACGCCGGAGGGGTGCCCAGCCACATCTCGGCGGTGGCCGACCTCAGCAAGATCAAAAAGGTAGGGGAATTCGAGGTGCCACTGACGGTGGTGAACTCCGATCCCAACGTCTGGATCTGGTCGGATCCCCAGAAGGTGCTGGTGGTGGTCGACAGCGAGACCAGCCGGTCGATCCCGGTCCACATCACGGTCAGCGCGGCCCCGCCCGCTGGCTACACCGTCGACATAGCCCACAGCTCAATCACGCCTGCGAACGTGAAGGTGCAGGGACCGGAGAGTTTGCTCGCCAACGTCCAGGCCGAGGTCAGCGTCAACCTCTCCTCGGTGCGAACATCGCTGCCCATCCCGGAGACGGTCAGGCTGACCAATGCGCAAGGGCTTAGCTCGGAACTGACGGTCACCCCCTCGGCGGTGAGCGTGGTGGTCGACATCGCCTCGGTCAGCACCGAGGCAGTCCTGCCGGTGCGCGCCACCTTCGCTGGCAATGGAGAACCGCCGACCGGCTACACGGTGACGGGTATCGAGGTCCTCCCCCTCACGGTTACCGTCACCGGGCCGGCGTCGACCCTGACCGCATTGACCAGTATCAGTACCCAACCGATCGACCTGGCCCACGTGACCGCCAACGAGACTGTGAATGTGGCGCTGGTGACTCCGCCAGGGACCACGCTTTCCAGTGGCCTGGTCAGCGTGGTGATCACAGTGGCTCCGGTGGCTTCGGTGACACCCACCCCATCGCCCACTCCCAGTCCGACCCCTTGAGGCCCGCTCCAGTAACCTCTGGGCAGGCGGGGCCGTTTGTCAGGGTGGGAGTCGGCGACCCGAACTGGAGGGAGCGCGGCAGGTTTTGTGCGGAATCATCGGATATCTAGGCTCACGCTCTGCCGCTCCGCTGCTGCTGGACAGCCTGCAGAGGCTGGAATACCGCGGCTACGACTCAGCGGGAGTTGTTGTGGTGGACCGTGATGGCACCGCTACAGCGGTGAAGTCGGCGGGCAAGGTCGAGGCACTGCTGGCGGAGACTGCCGGTACGGAGATGGTCGGGCGGGTGGGGATGGGCCATACCAGGTGGGCCACCCACGGTCGGCCGTCCTACGCCAACGCCCATCCCCACAGCGACTGCAGCGGCCGTTTCTTCGTGATCCACAATGGGATCATCGAGAATTTCGCCGAGTTGAGGCGTGAGCTGATCGCCTCCGGTCACGAATTCACCTCGGAGACCGACAGCGAAGTGGTGCCCCACCTGATCGAGCAGTACTACGCTGGTGATCTGGTGGCTGCCACCCGCAAGGCCCTGGGGCGGCTGAGCGGGGCCTACGCAGTGGTGATTCTGAGTTCCGCCGATCCGGACACCCTGATCGGGGCCAGACTCAACGCTCCCCTGGTGGTCGGGGTGGGCAGCGACGAATGGTTTCTCAGCTCCGACCTGACCGCCATCATCCCCTACACCAAGCAGGCCCTGGTGCTGGGGGAGGGGGACATGGTGGTGCTGAGCCCGGTTGGCCCGGTGATCAGCTCAATTGTCGACGGGACCGAGTCAGCGCCCCGGGTGGTACGAGTGGACTGGGACGTAATCCAGGCTGAGCGGGGCGGCTATTCCAGCTACATGGCCAAAGAGATCAATGAGCAGCCGGCGGCGCTGGAGAACGCCTTGCGGGGCAGGCTGCTCGGGGACGGCCAGGTGGAGTTCAGCGACTGGGCCCTCGACGACGAACAGTTACGGAGCTTCGAAAGGGTCCAGATTGTGGGGGCAGGCACCGCCTACATCGCCGGGTTGCTGACCAAGTACGCCGTCGAGGACCTGGGCGGACTTCCGGCGGCGGTTGAGATCGCATCTGAGTGGCGCTACCGGCCCCAACCGCCGGACGGCAGGACCTTGATGGTAGCGATCTCCCAGTCCGGGGAGACCGCGGACACTCTGGCTGCCGCCCGGCTGGCGCGCTCCCAGGGAAGCCACCTGCTAGCCCTCACCAACGTGGTCGGGAGCACTCTGTCGCTGGAGGCGGACGCCGTGATCAACCTCCACGCCGGCCCTGAGGTGTGCGTGGTCGCCACCAAGACCTTCGTCAACCAGGTCGCCTGCGGGCTGCTGCTGGCGATGCGGCTGGCCCAGGCACGCGGTACCACTAGCGATGGTGACCTAAGGGAGTTGGCCACGGCGCTTCGGGCCGTGGCCGGGGTGCAGCGGCAGATCCTGGAGCGGGAGCCAGCTATCGCCGCCCTGGGAGAATGGCTGGCCGACTTCCAATCGGCGCTCTACGTGGGCCGCGGCTACAACTACCCGGCGGCCATGGAGGCGGCGCTCAAGCTGAAGGAGGTCTCCTACCTTCACGCCGAGGCCTATCCAGCCGGCGAGCTCAAGCACGGTCCCCTGGCGCTGCTGGACGCCACCATGCCGGTGGTCGCCTTTGCCACTGAGTCTGCCACCCGCGAGAAAATCCGCAGCAACGTCCAGGAGGTCCGCGCCCGCCAGAGTCCGGTGCTGGCGATCGTCAACGATGGCGACTCCAGCCTGGAGGGAGTTGCTGATCACCTGATCCACGTCCCCCGGCTTCCCGAGCCAGTGGCTCCTCTGGCCAATGCCGTTGTGGGCCAGCTGCTGGCCTACCATGCCGCTATCAAGCGAGGACTGGACGTCGATCGCCCGAGGAACCTGGCCAAGTCCGTCACCGTAGAGTGAACCTCTCCGGCGAGCCAGCCGTCGCCCCGCCCCTGGTGGTGGGCGTCGACGTCAGCTCGGTTGACCGGGTGCGAGGGCTGCTCCTGCGCCGCCCCGAATTCGCCGCCAAGTACTTCAGCCCGGAGGAGGTTGAGTACTCCCAAGACCGGCCCGAGCGACTCGCCGCGCGCTGGGCCGCCAAGGAGGCGGTGCGCAAGCTGTTCGGGGGACTCGGCTGGCCGATTCCGCTCTACAGTCGCATCAATGTGTTGCGACGCCGTGGGGGCGCTCCCAGCATCCTGGTGGATGGCAAGCCGGTCGAGGGCCTGTCCATAAGCCTCACCCACGACGCGGGGCTGGGGATAGCGGTGGCCGCCCTCATGCCACTGGGTCGGCGGAGCCGCTGGCTGTGGAGCGATCTCCCCGCCGACCTGAGGCTGCCCGAGCGCCCGGCAGTCAGCAACAAAGGCGACTTCGGCACGGTATTGGTGGTGGCGGGGAGCTCCCAATTTCCCGGAGCCGCGGTGCTCTGCTGCCTGGGAGCGCTCCGGGGCGGAGCCGGTAAGGTCAAGGCTCTCTGCGAGAGTGGCCGAGGAGGAGCCGGGCTGCCCAGCGAAGTGATTCGGGTCCCGGTGGCCTCTGCCGGGACCGACTTCAGCGCCGAGTCCCTGGTCGAGGCGCGTTCCGCGATGGAGTCGGCCCAGGCGATTGTCTGTGGTCCTGGTCTGGGCCAGTCCCGAGCCAGCGAGCAGCTGCTGGCGGAGTTGTTCCGCTCGGCCGGGAGGGCCAGATGGGGGCTGGTTCTGGACGCCGACGCCCTCAACTTATGCGCTAGTTCGCCGGAGCTCCGGCGGCTGATTCCGCCCCGGAGCGTGCTGACGCCGCATCCGCTGGAGGCGGCCCGGCTGGCGGGGGTCAAGGTGGGAGTCATCGAGTCCGACCGGAGCGAAGCGGCGGCTCGACTGGCCCGGGAGCTGGGCGCCGCGGTGGTGCTCAAAGGAGCCAGGACAGTGGTAGCTGAGCCCAATGGTCGCCAGTGGGTCGACGAGCACGCCACTTCGGCTCTGGCCAGCGGCGGCACCGGCGACGTGCTGGCAGGTCTGGTGGGGGCGCTGCTGGCCCAGGGTCTGGACCTGTTTGAGGCGGCCCGATCCGGGGTCTTCCTGCACGGAGAGGCGGGAACCCGGCTGAGCATGCTTCGGGGCCGGGCGGGGATTCTGGCCAGCGAGGTGGCAGACGCCTTGGTGGAGGTGCAGGAGGCGGTCCGCTGCCAGCAGGAGGCCGCCACCGACCTCGCCCGGCGAGTATGACCGAGAGCGGTGGTGGCGCCCGGGCCTTTCGCTCTGGGCGGCGCCCGACCTGGATCGAGTTGGACCTGGACGCCCTAGGGCGCAACGTGGCGGCAATGGTTCGGGAGCTGGACGGGATCCCCCTGATGGCTGTGGTCAAGGCCAACGCCTACGGCCACGATGCGGTGGCGGTGGCCCGCACGGCGCTCGGCCGGGGGGCCACTTGGGTGGCCACGGCGACCGTCACCGAGGCGCTGGCATTGCGTCACGACGGGATTGCGGCACCGATTCTGGTTCTCGGCTACACCGCCCCGGAGCAGGTGGCGGCGGCGGTCGCCGGGCGGCTCGCCATCACCGTCTCTGACGCCCGAGTTCTGCAGGCCATGGACCAGCGCGGCCGCGAGCAGGGCCGGGTGGCCACCGCCCACGTCAAGGTCGACACCGGGATGAGCCGGCTGGGGCTTTCGCCCCAGCTTCTCACCGACTTTGTCGAGCAGGCCACGGCTCTGCGCCACGTCGACCTGGAAGGCGTCTATACCCATTTCCGCAAGGGAGAGGACCGGGAGGCTACCCGCCAGCAACTCCAGCTCCTGCTAGTTGCTTTGAAGCAGGCCGAGACCGTCGGCCACCACTTCCGTTTCCGCCACGCCGCCAACAGCAGCGCCTGGAACACCGTCCCCGAGTCGAGGCTCGATCTGGTTCGGTCAGGCATCGAGCTGCTCGGGCTGCGCACCCCCGATCAGCGCCAGCGAGAGCCGGTTCTGAGCTTCCGGACCACGGTGGCCCAGGTGCGGACGGTGATGCCCGGGACCTACGTGGGTTACGGCGACACGCTTCGGGCCGATCGGGAAATGCGGGTTGCGACACTGCCGGTGGGCTACGGCGACGGCTTTCGACGCGCCCCGCGGAACTGGGGCGCGGTTCTGATCGGGGGCAGGGAGCGGCAGCTGGTCGGAGATGTGTCGATGGACCTCAGCACCGTCGACGTCAGCGGGCGCCCCGAGGTAGTGGCCGGGGACCTGGTCACCCTGATCGGTGCCGACGGCGGGTCGAACCTCAGCGCCGAGACGGTGGGGGAACGGATGGGGACGATCAACTACGAGGTGACCACCCAACTGCGGGCCCGTGTGCCCCGGGAGACACGGCTCGAGGGCGAATTCGAGGGAGGATCAGGTCAGCCCGAATAGAATTGGCTCATGTCCCAGGTCTGGGCGGGACCGCTCCGGTCCTCGACCGGTCCCGCCCGAAGAGCGCAGCTGAAGGCCTCGCGGCTGTACCTGGTGACCGACGATGAGACTCCGGCGGCCGCGCTCCCCCAGTTGATCGCGCGAGCCGTCGACGGGGGTGTAGACGTGATACAGCTTCGCCGCAAGGGCGAGGTCCCTAAGAACCTGGTGGCCCTGGCCCGGGAGTGCCTGAGGAGTGCCCGGGATCAGGGTGCTCTGTTCCTCATCGACGATCACTTGGAGCTGGCTCTGGAGGTGGACGCCGACGGGGTCCACCTGGGCCAGGGCGACCTCGATGCCGCCGAGGCCCGGATCCAGCTGGGACCGGACCGGCTCTTGGGTCTATCGACCCACACCAAGGACCAGGTTCTGAGAGCTGGCACCCAGCCTGTCGACTACATCTCGGCCGGCCCCGTCTACGCGACCCCGACCAAGCCTGGTCGCCCGGCGGTGGGGTTCGAGCACGTCACCTTGGCGGCCGGCCGAAGCGCAGTCCCGGTGGTGGCGATCGGCGGCCTCCGTTCCGGCAGAGCCGCCCCAGCCATCGCGGCCGGGGCCGACCTGGTCGCGGTGGTCCGGGCGATTTGCCGAGCCGAGGATCCGGCCGGAGCGGCGGCTGCGCTTCGGGCCGAGATTGATTCGGCGGCCGCCTGGCCGCGACTTCGGGTCAACGGTCAGGACCGCAAGTGCGTTCCGGGCAGCTCGGTGCACGACCTCCTGGTCCAGCTGGAGGTTGAACTCCGGGGAGTCGTGGTCGAGCTCGATGGCCAGATCCTGGCAGAGCCCGAACTGGCTGGTGCGCTACTTCGCGAAGGCGACCAGCTGGAGATTGTCCACCTAGTGGGAGGAGGCAGCGGCCATGGCTGACGACAAACTGACCTTGGGGGGCCTGCAGCTGAGCTCTCGGCTCATCCACGGCACCGGAAAGTTCCCCTCGCCGCAGGTGCTGACCCGCTCCATCGCCGCGTCGGGCGCGGAAATGATCACCCTGGCGGTCCGCCGGCTCCATCTCGACGGTGACCGCGACTCGGAGCTGTCTGAGATCGACCTGAGCGCGCTGGTGGTGCTGCCCAACACCGCCGGGGCCAAGACCGCCGCGGAGTCGGTCAGGCTGGCCCGGCTGGCCCGGGCTGCCGGGCTATCCAACTTCATCAAGATCGAGGTGGTGGGGGAGGAGGACACCCTTCTGCCCGACCCCATCGCCACCCTGGAGGCCACCCGCCAGCTGGTGGCGGAGGGCTTCACGGTGCTGCCCTACGCCAGCGACGATGTGGCCCTGGCCCTGCGGCTGGCTGAGGCAGGGGCCGCTGCCGTGATGCCGGGAGCGGCCCCGATCGGATCGACGCTGGGGGTGCTCAACCCCCACAACATCCGGCTGATCATTGAGAAGTGCCCGGTGCCGGTGATCGTCGACGCCGGACTGGGGGCACCTTCGGACGCCGCCAGGGTGATGGAGTGGGGTGCTGCGGGAGTCTTGGTCAACACTGGGATCGCCCAGGCCAGGGACCCGGTCGGCATGGCCGGCGCCTTCGCGGCCGCGGTAGTGGCGGGCCGGACCGCCTTCCTGGCCGGCCTGGCCGAGAAGCGACCGGCGGGCGGCCACGGCCCCAGCAGCCCAGTCGATGGCCTGCCCGCGCTCGCGATCGGGGTGAACAGCTGATCTCGGAGCTGGTCCGGGCCCCGGAGAGTTGGCTTCGGAGTGCCGGCTGGGTCGGAGGTGATCCGGTGTCGACGCTGGGCGAGACCGCCTTGCTTGACTCGCTAATGGAACTGGCAGGCGAACACTCGCCGGATGCCGCGATCGGACCTGGCGACGACGCGGCGGCCTGGAGACCCACGGAGAGGACGATGAGTCTCTGCTCGGTCGACAGCCTGGTAGAGAACGTCGACTTTCGGCGCCGCTACCAGTCGCCCTATCAGGTGGGCTGGAAGGCCTGGGCGGCGGCAGTCTCGGATCTGTCGGCCATGGGCGCCTCGCCCCGGTGGGGCCTGGTCGCGGCGCTGG
>Ga0307372_10008292_pt1 | contig 14645 bp, 13 predicted proteins | sample OX1MG_FD_202533 | JGI IMG/M metagenome (GOLD analysis project Ga0307372, IMG submission 202533) | Soil microbial communities from Risofladan, Vaasa, Finland - OX-1 | ecosystem: Environmental > Terrestrial > Soil > Coastal area > Acid sulfate soil | place: Finland: Risofladan, Vaasa | collected... | reverse complement strand
CGACGGACGACGCGCTCGATAACCGCTACTCCCGCGCCGCCCTCACCTTCGCCCAGTGGCGGCTGGACGGCGCCATGCAGCAAGACGCCCCCTCGCTCTACCTCTATGAGCAGCGGTTCACCGCGCTTGGCGCCGAGCGGCGGCGGCTCAGTCTACTGGCGCGCGTGCGACTGGAGCCGTGGGAGGCGGGCGTCATCCTGCCGCACGAGCGCACCCTCAGCAAGCCCAAGGACGACCGCCTGAAGCTGACCCGCGCCTGCGCCGCCACGCTCAGCCCGATCATGGCGCTCTACGACGACCCCAAAGGCGCGCTCGCCAAATCCTTCGCGGGCATGCGCCGTCGCAAGCCGCCCATCGCCTTCACCGACGAGGCGGGCGAGGAGCATCGTCTGTGGGCGATCCGCGACGCCGAGCAGTTCGAGGCTGTGCGCCAGTTCTTCCAGGATCGCCAACTGTATATCGCCGACGGCCACCATCGCTACGAGACGGCGCTCATCTACCGCGACGAGATACGCGAGATGCGCCGCGAACTGGCCCCCGACGACGCGCCCAATTTCACCCTGATGGCGCTCTCCGCCATCGAGGACCCCGGCCTGCTGGTGCTGCCAACCCACCGCATCGTGCGCGGACTGGATATGGAGCGGCTGGCGGGCCTGAGCGACGAACTTGGCGCACACTTCTCCGTCGAGCCACTGGAGACGCTGGACGCGCCGACCATCACGGCGGCGCTGGCGACGGCTGGCAAGACGGACCAGCGCGAGCCGGAGACGGCGTTCGCGCTGGTGGCGCCAGATGGAGCGCGCATCTTGCGGCTGACCCCGGCGGGGCGCGCGGCGATGGCGGCGCGCAGTGGCCCCAACGTCGGCGACTCAGCAGCGTGGCGCACACTCGATGTCGCCATCCTGCACGAGCTTGTGTTGAATCAGGCGCTGGGCGTCAGCGACGAGGCGATCCGCGCGGGCGAGAGCGTCACCTACACGCGCGACGCCGGAGAGGCCATCGCCGCCGTCCGCACGGGCGCGGGGGACGCGCAACTCGCCATCCTGCTGAACCCCACGCCGCCCGCCGCCATCCGCGATGTGGCGCGGGCAGGCGACCGGATGCCCCAGAAGTCCACGTATTTCTATCCGAAGCTGATTACCGGATTAGTCATCAACCCGCTCTGGTAGCGTCGATGAAAGGACGGGGACATATGTCCGAGAAATCCTATCTGGCCGTTGTCTATAGGGAAGGTGATCTGTACGTCGCCGAATGCCCGGAAGTGGGGACGGCCAGCAACGGCGAGACGGTCGAAGAGGCGCTGGCAATGCTCAAAGAGGCCACCGAAGCGTATCTAGAGGCCGCTGGCGAACCGGATAACGGGCACACGGTTATCATGTCCACGATCACCGTAAAACAGGCTAGCTAGCCGCATGCCGACTTTACGGAGCGTCAAACCGGATGAGGCTGTGCGAGCATTGGAACGGTTGGGCTTCGTGCGTGTGCGTCAACGGGGCAGCCATCTCGTCATGTAGAAAGTAACGACGGCTGCTACGTATACCTGCCCGGTCCCAATGCGCAACCGTGTTGTTCCTGTTGGGACGCTGAAGAGCATTATCAAGCTTGCTCATGTGACGGTTGACGAGTTCCTGGCGGCACTGAACCAAGCAGGCGGTGAGAACAGGTTGCGCATACAAACGTGCAGCCAAGTGTGATGAGGATAAGGCATGATCCTGATTGTAGGGGCCGGGTTGGCCGGGCTAACCTGCGCCAAGGCGTTGGTCGAGGCGGGGCGCGAGGTGCGCGTGATCGAGGCGGCTGACCACATCGGCGGGCGCGTCTACACCGACCATAGCGCAGATGGCTTCCTGCTGGACCGTGGCTTTCAGGTCCTCTTCACTGCCTATCCCGCCGCGCGCCGCCACCTGGACTACGCCACGTTGAACTTCAAGCGGTTCACCCCCAGCGCAACGCTGATCCGCGACGGCCAGTGGTACGCGGCGGGCGACCCGCTGCGCAATCCACTGCTACTTGGCCCCACGCTCGCCAACAAGCTGCTGCCGTTCGGCGACAAGCTGCGCACGCTGCGGCTGCGGGGCTACGCGCGCCACCGTTCGTTGCACGACATCTTCTACGGCAAGCTCAAAGGCCGCCGCAAAGAACATCTCGTGGATCGCAGCGCCTACGACGAGCTACGCCGCCGTCACTTCAGCGAGACCGGCTTCATCGACAGTTTCGCGCGGCCCTTCTTCGGCGGTGTCTTCCTGGACCGTTCGCTGGAGACGAGCGCGCGGGCGCTGCTCTTCACGTTCAAGATGTTGGCCAGCGGCGACATCGTAATCCCGGAGCAAGGCATCGGCGCCATCACCGCGCAGCTTGCCGCCCATCTGCCCGCCGACGCCATCCGGCTGGAGACGCGCGTGGAGGGCATCGTGGAGGCGGATGGCCGCGCGGTGGGCGTCACGCTGACGGGCGGCGAAGAGATGCAGGGCGACGCCGTGGTGATCGCCACCGACGCCCCCAGCGCCCAGCGCCTCGTCAACCGCGACTTGCCCAGCGATCCCGTCGCCGCCACCTGCGTCTACTTCGGTATGACCGAGCGGCTCTACAAAGGATCGCGGCTGCTGCTGAACGCCAACCCCGACGCCTTCGTCAACCACGCCGTGCAGATCAGCAACCTCTCACCCGCCTACGCGCCAAAGGGGCAGCATCTGCTCTCGGCGACCGTGCTGGGCAATCCCGACCTGACCGACGCCGAGATTACGACGAAGTGCCGCGAAGACATCGCCGCGTGGTTCCCTGGCCGCGAGCTACCCAAGTTGCGCCATCTGGCGACGTATCGCATCCGCTTCGCCCAGTTTCGCCAGGCGCCCGGCGTCTACGCGGCGCTGCCCACCAACACGACGCCGACGGCGGGCCTCTTCCTGGCGGGCGAATACACCGCGTCGAGCAGCATCCAGGGCGCGATGCTCAGCGGCGAGACGGCGGCCAAGGCAGTGCTCGACGCGTTGGCCGCCCAAAGCGCGGAAGAGTGATATACTACACGTATGGTTGTCTTCTTCATCAAAGCGCTGGTCGCGCTCTTCACCGTGGTGGACCCGGTGGGGCTGGTACCCGTCGTGCTGGCGCTCACCGCGAATTTGACCCCGCAGGAACGCGCGCTGGTGATCACGCGCGCCGTCTTCATCGCCGCCATCGTGATCGCGATCTTTGGCGTGGCAGGCCCGTTCATCTTCTCGTCGCTGGGCGTCACACCGGAGGCGTTTAGCATCGCGGGCGGTCTGCTGCTGTTCCTGATCGCCATCGACATGTTGTTTGGTCGGCAATCCGGCGCCCGCGAGACGCCCCGCGAGACGCGCGACGCCCGCACCCGCGATGACGTGAGCGTCTTCCCGCTGGCGATCCCGCTGATCGCCGGGCCGGGCGCGCTGGCGACGATTACCCTGCTGCTGGGGACGGCGCAGGGCAACGTGGTCTCGCTGGGGCTGGTGGCCATCGCCGCCGCGCTCACGCTGATCGCCGCGTGGATCGCCATGCGCGTCAGCGCCATCATCCAGAAGCGCGTGGGGACGACCGGCATCCTGGTCCTCTCGCGCGTGCTGGGGATGCTGCTGGCCGCCGTCGCCGCGCAGTTCATCCTCAACGGGATCGGCGTCTTCCTGCGCGTCAACGCTATCCATTGAGCCGGTTGTTTGTCGTTAATTCAGCCATCGCGCCAGCCATCGCATCTGTCGTCGTTATCGTGTGTTTCCCGTGCTTGCACGGCTGACAGAGTTCGTACAGAAGGAGCGCATCCTTGAAGAAGCGAACCGTTCTCATCCTTTGGCTTGTCGCCTTTGTGATCGCCCTCATCGGCTCCGCGATGCTTGGCCCTTCAATCTATGCGGCGGCCAACAATTGCTCCACCACCGTATACGGCACGCAAAACTGCTCGCTTCCCATCTCCTCGCCTTTGACGGGGATTGGGCTGCTCGGCGCGGTGATCATTCTGATTGGCGTCGTCGTCAGCCTCGTCGCCTGGATTCTCGCGCTGATCCGCAGCGCCAGCATGGGGTCTTGGGTCTGGTTTATTGTCATTCTGATCTTTGGGAGCATAGCAACGCTGATCTACGCGCTGGTCGGGCCTTCTGACCGTAGTGCGCCTGTGATGGCGACCAGGCGGGCGTCCTATCAGGATCAAATATGAGCGAAGCGCACAGGAGGTAGGACAGGAGGCGACATGAGCGAGGAGCAGCAATCAGAGCAATCAGCGCAACCCACCCAGCCGGGCAAGGCGAGCGAGGCGTTCAAGCAGCGACTCAGCGCGGCGTTTGACGAGATCGCGGTCGGGCAGACGTTTACGTTCCGGCGCACGTTCACCGAAGGCGACGTGGCGATCTTCTGCGGTGTGACGGGCGACTACAATCCCTATCACATCGACGAAACCTTCGCGCGCGAGAGCCGGTTTGGGCGGCGCATCATCCCCGGCCTGCTGACCGCCAGCATGCTAACTCACCTGGGCGGCATGATCGGCTTCCTGGCCACCGAGATGAGGTTTCGCTACGTCGGCGCCGTCTACATCGGCGATACCGTCACCTGCGTCATCACCTTCACCGAGAAGGACGACGCGCGCCGCCTCTTCACCGGCGACGTGCGCTACGTCAACCAGGATGGCGCCGAGGTGTTGCTGGGGAGCTTCAAAGGCTTCCCCGGCGATGTGCGGCTGGCGCGGTAGCGCTGGTGGCGCACTACAAAGGAATGAACATATGGACATGCCACCATTCAAGACGGCGATACCGCTCTTTGACGAGCTGCGGGGCGAGCGCGTGCTGCTGCGGCCCTATCGCGCCGAGGATGCCGACGACCTCTACGCCGCGATTGAGGCGTCGCGCGACCACCTGCGCCCATTCCTACCGTTCGCCGACGAGACGGAGGCGCAGTCGGGCGACTGGCTGGCGCGGGTGAGGGCGCGCTGGCTGCTGCGCGAGGGGATGGCTGTCGGCGTGTGGGAGATCGCCAGTGAGCGCTATCTGGGCGGCTCTCACCTCCACTCGCATAATTGGGAGATCGGCTTCTTCGAGATCGGCTACTGGCTACGCGCCGACGCCGAAGGCCACGGCTACATGGCCGAGACGGTGCGCCTGCTGACCGACTACGCCTTCACCGCGCTGGGCGCGAACAGGGTGCAGATACGCTGCGACGCGCGCAACACCCGCAGCGCCGCCGTCGCCGAGCGTTGCGGCTTCGTACGCGAGGCGCTGCTGCGCAACGACTCGCGCGGCGCCGACGGCAGCCTACGCAGCACGCTCGTCTTCGCGCTGACGCCCGACGACCCGCGTCCCTAACCCCCAGCCCCTTCCCACAGGTGTGGGAAGGGGCTGGGGGTTAGGTCTGCCTAGATACGATTGATGGTCTTGCCCATGAACCGGGCGAAGAGCTTATACGCCCACTTGCGCAGGAAGTATTTCTCGATGCGCTTGGGGTTGCCGCTGGTCAGCACCTCGCCCATGTAGATTGTGCTGTCTACCTTATGGGCGGCGCGGGCGGCTTTGTGCTCTTCGGCGGCAAGATGCCTGGCGGTGTGGGCGACGCCGTCGCTCTTCTTCGTGGTGTGGGAATGGCTCTCGCTCATGACTTTCTCCTCGATTGATGGCGCCATGCCGTCCGACCCGCTGGTAGGCTCCTCAACGCCCGCCATGCGCGCTCGAACAGGAGTTCATGCGCTGCCAACAGCGTAATCTCCCTGCGCCCGCTTGTCAAACGAGCCAACCATTCGTACTGGCTGCCCCCACCCCCAGCCCCTCCCCCGCTGCGGCGGGAGAGGGGAGCTTCGCGTCCCCCGCAGGGGACGCGGGCAGAGGGGACGCCATTCGCCATTCGCCATCCAACCTTCCCACCCACTCCGCTCCCCTCTCCCGCCGCAGCGGGGGCAGGAGCAGCAGAGCGGCGCCACAACGTAAGGTGGCGCCACCATCCTCTCTGCTCCCATCCCTCTCCCGCCGCAGCGGGGGAGGGAAATGCGCCGGCCCGAAGGGTCAAGCGAGGGTGGGGGCAGCCCTCACCGCACGGTCACGCTGATGGCGTCGTAGCCGCTGGCGCCGTCGGGCAGGGTGGGCGCCTCCACAATCGTCTGCACGTTGCCGTCCAGGTCAATTGCACGGACGCCAAGCGTATACGTCCCGGTGGTGGGCGTCCAGCGATACTCCCACAGCGTCCACGTCAGCGCGCCCAGCGGGCGGCGCAGCGTGGTCGGCGTCCACGTCCTGCCGCCATCCAACGTGACATCCACCCGCGCGATGCCGTTGGCGCCCGAATAGGCGACGCCGGAAATATAGGTGGGCTTGGCCGTCAGGAAGTCGCCATCGTGCGGCGTATCGATGCGCGAGGTCATCTTGACGTGGGATTCGGGCGTCCAGCCACGCTGCTCCCAATAGCCCTGGTAATCGCCGGTGGCGACCTCCAGCCGCACCAGCCACTTGCCGTTCTTCATGCCATAGAGGCCAGGGATAAGCAAGCGCGCAGGGTAGCCGTGTGGCTGGGGCAGCGGCGCGCCGTCCAGGTGATAGACCACCAGCGAACTGGGGTCCAGCGCCTGGCTGAGGTGCAGCCGGTCGCTATAGTCGTCGGCGCCATAAAAGATGAGTTGCGTCGCGCCCTGCTTGACGCCTGCTTTGTTGAGCAGATCGGCGAGGCTGACGCCGGTGAAGAAGCCATTGCTCATCAGGTTGCCGCCGACCTCGTTGCTAATGCACTCCAGCGTATGATACTGGTCAGTCGAAGGCAGCGCCTGCAATTGGGCGTAGGAGAGCGTGTAGGGGTGTTCGACCTGCCCATCGATGGTCAGGCTCCAATTCGCGGCGTTGATGGTGGGATCGCTGACCAGATTCTTTGAGACGTAGTAGAAGTCATTGGGGCTGGTCAACTCCGGCGTCTGCCCAGCGACCGGCGTCCATGCGCCATAGACCGGCTTGGGCGGCGGGATGATGCGCGTCGGCTGTTGCGAGATGGTGAGCGGCGGACGATGCGGGCCACCCAGCCCCAGCGCGGACCCCAGCCCCGAGGAGAGCGCCTCCCAGATCAGCGCGCCGCCACCCAGGATCACCGCCGCCAGAATGCCCTGGCGAATCAATGCGCGGCGGGGCAGCGCGTTCGTCGCCGCCGCAGAAGCCCCCGCTGGCGCGGCGTTGGCCCGCGCCTCGGCGGTCGCCTGCACGTTGTGCAGCAGCGCGATATAGAGCAGCGCGAAGATACTGTTGGGGATCACCTGCGCCAGGAAGACGGCCCCTGCGCCGCCATACAGCTTCGCGCCGAAGAAGCCGCCGCCGATCAGTGGGGCCACGATCCCCGCCGAGACCACCCACAGCCCCAGCACGATCAGCGCCGCCTCGACATAGCCGGGCTGCTCGGCCCGCGTCGTCGCTTTGACGAAGCGCGCCAGCGGACTCTGCGGCGTGCGGCGTCCCTTGCCACGACGACGACCGGCGCTGGCCTGGGGCGTCCAGCCCTGGCGTTGGCGCAGCGCCTGCCGCCCCAGCACATACGCCACGCCAAAGACGGCAGTCAGCAGCGCCTCGACGACCACCACGCCACCCACATAGATGTGCTTGGCATTGCCATCAAAGGTATTGAGCAAGAAGGCGAAGATCTGCAACGGGATGAGCGAGGTAAACTGATCGCCAAACTGCTCGGCGGGCGTCGTCATGATGACGCCGGGCAGCAGGAAGCGCCCCAGATACGCCGCCACCAACCCTACCGCCGCTGCGATCAGCGCCGGGCCAAGCGCAGTCAGCGCCAGCCGCCGGTACGCGCCGCGTTGTGAAGCGCGGGGAGTGACGTTTGGCTCCCCCTGCGACTCATCCTGGGATTCCTGATTCACCTGGTTCACCTGGTTCTCTTGCTGATTCACTTGCGACCGCCGCCGGATCGGCTTCGTCGTTTTCTTTTGCGGCGCGCTCATCATTATCACCTCAGTCGTTATCTGTCGTGGCGGCAGGCAGTTGATATTTTCCCAAAGGACACCCATCCTGATTGGCGCCACGATAGGCGCCATGATACTAGATACGCTCGATGTTTCAGCGGCCAGCTTGGGCCAGCGACCTTCAGGCGTGGTCTTAACCGCTGGCTTTGGGGCGACCCGCTGGCCGCACCTGGCTCTGCGAGATCGTCTGTTGCAGCGGCCCCTGCGCCAACAGCGCCGCCGCCAGTGTCAGCGCGTCGCCGACGCGGCTCAGCCCCACCCGCGCCTCGAGCGCCGGGCCAGGCGCGTAGGTGGGAGCGCCCCCTGGCCGCGACGGGGGCAACAGACGCAACACCTGCGCCTGCGTCAGCCGCTCCAACGGCGGCAGCACGCTCTCCGTCGGGCGCTCCACCGAGCGGGCGATCACGCGCGCCGTCAGCGGATGCGCCAGCGCGGATCGTTCGAGCGCCAGCAGCGCCACCAGCAGTTCGAGTTCGCGCCAGCCCAGGTGGATCGGCGCCTCGTCAGCATCGTGTGCTTCGCTGGCTGTTTCGTCGGTGGGGTCATCCGTCGCGCCTGCCGCTTCGCGCGCGGCGGCGGCCTCGGCGCGCCCGATGAACAGCGCCAGCGGACGGGGCAGCGCCTCGGCGAACGTGAGCGACGGCACGGATGGCCCATCCGCCACGCCGGTTATCGCGCTGGCCACCGAACTGGCGCCAAACGCCTCGTTGGCGGCGGCGTCGAGCGCGGTGGTTGGCTCCAGCGTATAGGCCAGTGGGCGGAAGCTGGGCAGCGCGCGAGCCAGCGCAACCAGCGTCGCGCGCGAGGGATTGCGCGCCCCCTCACGGCTGGCCTCCAATTTCGAAAGGTAGCCCTTTGAGAGGCCCGTGCGTTCGCTGAGGTCCACCAGGCTCAGCCCGGCGACCTGGCGCGCCGTGCGCAGCAGCATCCCCCAGTCGCGCGCCCACATCACCTGTAGCTGCGCCGCCTGGGCCGCCGCCTGGGCCGCCGCCTGGGCCACCGCTTGCCGGGCAGACGGGCGCGCCGTTGCTGGGACGATGGCGCGGGGCGCCGTTTGCCGCCCGGCTGGCCAGGCGCCCACGTCGTCTGCGTCGAAGTCGCTCGCTCGTTCGTTTCGCATGATCTGCTACGATCTTTTGCCTGGGCGCTGATCGCAACTCTCCGTAGAGAGCCGTAGCGGGCGCCATCCACACAACACGATAGGCTGCGAAAATTGCCTGACTATTACAGGTTAGGACGAAACAAAGTACCGCTTGCGCCATTGCGCCTGGCTCGCCTACCCAACTGGCAGCGTTGGTCTGGCGCGCCTTAGCTCGCCCGATCCGCGTAACCCACCCCGTATCTTAGAGCATACCAGACACGGGCGGGCGCCGCCGGGCAAGTGAACGCCGATGGACGCCGACCCGCCACCTGTATCCGTGTGACAACGACACGCATCTGAAAGGGTACCCATAGCATGCGCGAACACTTCCATCAGCTAGTGAACAGCCTGCCTCGCTCCTGGCGCGCGGCGACGATTGTTGGCATCTGCGCGCTGGCGCTGGCGACCGCGCTCGCCGGCTGCGGCGGCACGACCAGCGCGGCGTCGCCCACCCCGACCACCGCGCCAGCAGCGGCGACCAGCACCCCCGCCGCCCCGGCGGCCACCGCAACGACGGGCAGCCAGCAGGGCGGCGGCTCCGCAGTCTCGATTGTCAGTTTCGCTTTCTCGCCCGCCTCGCTCACTGTGAAGGTAGGAACCACCGTCACCTGGACGAACACCGCCAGCATCGCTCACACTTCCACCAGCGACTCCGGCAGCGCCGTCTCGTGGGATTCCAGCACAATGAACCCCAACGGCACGTTCAAGTTCACCTTTAGCAAGGCGGGAACGTACACCTATCACTGTGCGATCCACCCCAGCATGCAAGCCAAAATCATCGTGACGGCGTAGCCAACCAGCGCCTGCCGCTTGATGCGATGATACGACACGAAGACGCGAAGGCCACCAGCATTCACTGGTGGCCTTCGCGTCTTCGCCGATCTGCGTGCTGCGCCTTGACGGCCTGATTTTGACATGTTGGTGGCTGTTGCGCGTTCATACTATAGGAGATCATACAAGACACCTCCATATGTACCGTATGCGACACGTCCACGGCGCGTATACAGTAGTATACGTACTCAGGGGTGGAACAACTACGGGTCAAGTGATACCGTCAAACAGACATACATAGAGATAGAGATACACGGAGGGGCCTTACAGATGGCTTCGATGGCTCAGAGAACCAGGGCAGCCCAAAAAGCTCGGCCCGCGCAGCGTGAACGGGCGCGCCGCCGACTCACGCTTTCGGTGCGCCTCTCGCTGCTGGCGCTGCTGATCGCTTTGCTGCCACTGGCGGCGGTGGTCGGCGTCAACGACTACCTCGCCCGTGGCGCGCTGATCCAGCAGGGGCGCGACGCGCTCTCGGGCGGCGCCTCTGCGCGCACGCAGCTCATCGACGCCTACTTCACGGAGCGACTGCTGGACGGCGAGGCGCTGGCCTCGTTACCCACGGCGATTGACTTCTTGCAATGCGTGGACGCGCCTGAGCAGCACCCCGAACTTGGCTGCGCGCAGAACGTCGCGGCGCAATATGGGCCGTCAGTGGCCCGCGCATTGGTCGTCGGCATCAAGCGCAATCCCAACTATACCCAGTGGAACATCTACGCCGTCAACGGACAATTCCTCCTCTCCTCCGACCTGAACCTTCAACCCAGCGCCGCGCCGACCGTACCACCGGAAGACCTGAAACCGGTGGCGCAAGGCCATCAGCAAATCTCCGGCGTCTACTATAACCCCGCCGCAAAGCACGCCTATGTGCGCATCTACACGCCGATCACTGCTGTGTTTGGCGACCCGACCGCGCCCGTGCTGGGCTTCTTGCAGGCGACGCTCAACCTCGATTACGTCTGGGGTATCGTGGCGGGCGAGCATAGCGGCGACGGCACGACCGCCTTCATCCTCGACGCCAATGGTGTGCGCGTCGCCGATGGCACGTCCTCCAACCTGTTTACCACCGTCCAGCCGCTGGACGCCGCGACGCAGGGACTACTCTCCAGCGAGCGCCGCTTCGGCACGTCGGCGCCGCCTGCGCTGGTGAGCCTGCCCGATGTGCAGTCATCGCTCCAGTCAACCGCGCCAACAGGTTCATTCCAGGGCGTCGCGCAGCCGGGGTCCGGTGTGCAATATCAGTTCGTTCGCATCCATCTCACAACTGCTGGAACCGCCCCAGTGACGGCTCCCCTGGGCTGGACGTACTTCGCTCTCAGTCCGCTCTCCACCGTGACAAGCGTCGCGGACAACCAGTTGCGCATCTCGCTGATTAGCGCCGCCGTCATCGCCGTGCTGGCTATTCTGCTCGGTCTGCTGGTGGGGCGCACGACGGCCCGCCCGGTGGAGCAGTCATCGCAGAATCTGGAAAGCGCGGCGGCGACGCTGAAGGCGCTGGCCTCGCGCCAGCAAAGCTCCGCCGGTGAGCAGCATTGGGTGGTGGACGCCTGTAAGACCGGCCTCGACAGCGTGCGCTACCTCTCCGACGCGATGAATCAGGCGGCGCGCCGTATCGTGGACGCCAGCAACTGGTTCAACGACTACTGGGACCGGCTGACCGAGGATCAGGCGCGACTCACCGTGCAGCATCTGCAAGAACTGGCGCGCTATGTGGACGAGGCGGCGCGTCGCCAGCAGGCCAGCAGCGAGCGCCTGGACAAGGCGATCACCGTTACCATGCAGGTGTCCGATCAATTGCTAACCGGCGCCACCGAGGCGACGCAGAGCGCCATCCAGTTGGAGCGTGTCGTGCGCGACCTACGTCATGTGGTCGGTGGCCCGCAACAGCCCGCCAGCGACGCCACCGAGGGCGCCGAACTGGCGCTCGTCCCCGTGATGAACGGCATGAACGGCATGGCTGGCGACATGAACGACATGACGCCCGACATCGCTTCACCCCGCCGCTCGGCCAAGCTGAGCGAGAAGCGCCCCATGAACGCGCTGGACGGCATGAATGGCATGAACGGCATGGCTGGCGTGAACGGCGGCTATGGCAATCCGCCGAGCCAGATGGGCGGTATGGGCATGAGCGACATGAATGGCGGCGCGCCGGACATAGGCATGATGGGCTACGGAGAGATGGCGCCGTCGCAGTTCCCCTCACAGTACCCGGCGCAACGAGGCGGCGCGTTGCCTGCGGCGCAGGGGCCACATCCTGCGCCGCCCTCCGGGCGCATCGCGCCCCGCGCGCCCCGCCCCCAATGGGACGGCTGGAATCCCCCTTCGCAATATGGCCCCGACTACGCGCAAGACGACGGCTACGGCGCGCCCGCCCGCAACAGCGGCGGGCACAGCGGCGGACGTGGCCAGAGCGCGCCCGATCCGTATCAGCAACGCCCACGCGACGACCGCGAGTGGCGGTAGGGGATATCAGCATCCACATGCCCCACAGCAGAACGCGGGAGCCGTTGCAACGGCTCCCGCGTTCTGCTGTGGGGCATGTGGATGCAATTGATTACCGATACAACGCCTGCTCGGCGATATACGCGCGCACGGCGTCGGGGACGAGATAGCGGATGGGCAGGCCCGCCGCCACCCGTTCGCGTAGGTCCGACGACGAGACATCGAACTGCGGCGCAGGCAGCAGCGTCAGCTTCGCTCGCAGGCCGGGAAGCTGCGCCTCCAGCCGTTCGAGTTGCGGCTGCGCCTCGTCCTCCTCCACGAAGCCGGGCCGATGGACGGCGGCGAGCTGATCGAGCGCCGCCAGCACGCCGGGCGCGTCATGCCACTGTGGCAGAAACGCCAGCATATCCCAGCCGACGATGAAGCAGATATGCGTCTCGGCGCCCCACTCCGCACGCAACTGGCGTAGCGTGTCCACGGTATACGACGGGCCGGGGCGTTCCAACTCTACGTCGCACAGCGCAAACCGCTCGTCGCCCATAATCGCCCGCTCCACCATCGCCCGCCGCTGTTGCGCCGGACTGATCGGCTGCCCCTGCTTGTGCGGCGGCGACCCCGTCGGCAGGAACCAGACGCGATCCAGCGCCCGCCGCGCATAGACCTCCTGCGCGAGCGCCAGGTGGCCAATATGCGGCGGGTCAAACGTGCCACCCAACACACCAAACCGGCGTGTGGGCGTGTGGGGCTGTGCGAGCATAGATGATCCTTCGCGTGACTGCCCCCACCCCCGGCCCCTCCCCCGCTGCGGCGGGAGAGGGGGGGAGCGTGGAGTGAGGTTGGGTGGCGAAGGGCGAACATCTCGTGCCCCGCAAACGTTGGCGCCTACGGCGCCAACGAACTCCCCTCTCCCGCCGCAGCGGGGGAGGGGCCGGGGGTGGGGGCAGTTAGGCCGTCACCCCGTCGGGCGTCGCCACCACGGCCTCCGGCAACCGCCCGCGCACCAGTTCGATGGCCTCGGAGAGCGCGCCGTCGTCGCCGGTGATACCGTGATGCTTGGTCGGCGCCCAAAAGGTGACGCGCAGATCGAGCTGATCGGCGGCGGCGCGGCTGAGTGTGACGAGCGGCTCCGGCTCGGTGAGCGCCGTGGTGAGGTTGGCCAGCGCCGCGCGTATCTGCTCCTCGGCGCGATCAATCGCCTCTGGTCCAGCATTAGGGACCGTCACCAGCAGCGTGATGCGCCGCCGCTGGAACGCGCTGAGGTTGACCACCGCCGACGTAAAGAGCAGCGCGTTGGGGATCAGCACCCTTTCGCCATCCAGCGTGCGCAGCAGCGTGACGCGCAGTTGGATGTCTTCGACCTCGCCGGTATACGTCGTCACTGTGATCGAGTCGCCGATCACAAAGGGCCGCTCGATCAGCAGGTAGACGCCGGAGACCAGGTTTTTCAGGATGTCTTGCAACGAGAGGCTGAGCGCCACCGTCAGCACGCCCACCAGCGCCACCGGGAAGACCAGTCCCGTTCCCCAGATCGCCAGGATCACGATCAGTCCAATCACCAGCGTCGTCGCATAGATCAGTCGCCCCATCAGCAGGGTCAGGTTGCGATTGAGACGGCTCTGGCTGAGGCTGGCAACGACGGCGCGCTGCACGACGCGCGCCAGCACGAGCGCCGCCACCAGCGTGATCAGCGAGAAGCCGATCCGCACGCCGATGGCGATCAACTCGTCGGCGAGTTGATGCTGATTGATCGCCGTCGCCTGACCGGAGAGCCAGATAATGGCGATGGCGATCAGCGCGGCAAACCAGATACTGAGCCTGGTAAGCCACGAGAGCAGCGGCCCAAACTGCCCCCGTCGCTCGATGATGGCGCCCAGGCGTCCCTTGCGCCCGACGCGCTCTGCCTCCACTGGCTCGTGGCTGGCGCGCCGCCCCAGCCACGGGCCGACTGAGAGCGCGATCACTAGCACCACCACCGTCAGCCCGGCGCGTATCCCCAGTTGCACCGGGTCGCGCGCCAGCGACTGGAAGTACGACTGCACGGCGCTAAACGGCGAATTATCGGCGACGGCGCTGGGGACCCCGCCGAAGACGCCAGGCGTCAGGAAAAACTGCATACCGCGAGATGACCTCCAAAGTTGCTAGGCCAGCGCCTCCAACTCGTCCAGATAGCCGCCGAACGTATCGAGCGCCGCCTGGATCGGCTGTGGCGTCGAGAGGTCTACCCCGGCGTCGCGCAGCAGGTTGATGCTGTAGTCCGACGAGCCAGACGACAGGAAGCGCTTGTAGCGCGCGACGGCG
>Ga0307372_10008290_pt1 | contig 14648 bp, 16 predicted proteins | sample OX1MG_FD_202533 | JGI IMG/M metagenome (GOLD analysis project Ga0307372, IMG submission 202533) | Soil microbial communities from Risofladan, Vaasa, Finland - OX-1 | ecosystem: Environmental > Terrestrial > Soil > Coastal area > Acid sulfate soil | place: Finland: Risofladan, Vaasa | collected... | reverse complement strand
TGAGCGACTTCCTACCACCCTTGCCGGGTTGCATTTGGTGGTGTTCGCTTGTCTCATGCTTCATCAATGGACGGCCTTTTCTAGTCCTTGACCAGTTTTTGAGTTCGAGTCCCTAACAGGCTCTAACATGGGTAGTGCGCTCCTTGTTTGCTTGTTTTTGTACAAACAGAAGCGTACTACACTTCTCACTCCTTGTCATCAACTAGCACAAAGCGTAAACAGAAGCGTACTACACTTCTCACTCCTTGTCATCAACTAGCACAAAGCGTACCAGAATTAGCGAGACTCGGCGTTGCACGTATCAGCTTCGGCGGAGGACTTCTACGAGCCACGTTAGGGCATCTTCGCGTAGTTGCCCAGGAACTGCATGAGCAGGGAACGTACTCAAATATGAGCCATGCAATGCTTACAGGTAACGAATTCAGAAACCTCTTTGGATAACTTTTGCATCAACCTGTGTATGATTTTCCCATCTATTTTACGAATGGGAAGCAATAAGCGCATTTTCTGGTTATCATGAGCAATGGTTCCACACAGTTCAATAGTTCAACATATAAGGAGAACCAATGAGCAACTTTACAGCAAAAGAGATCGAATACTTGCAAAGCCAACGTCTGGGCCGACTGGCAACCGTCAGTGCGAATGGTGAACCACATGTCGTCCCAACCAGTTTCCGCTATAACGCAGAGTTGGACACGATTGATATTGGTGGGCTGGATATCGCTGGCACGAAAAAGTACCGCGACGCGGCAAAGCAAGGACGCGCCGCATTGGTAGTGGATGACGTACTACCACCCTGGCAACCACGCGGCATTGAGATACGTGGACGAGCAGAAGTTGTAGCAACCGGTGGGAAAGAAATCATGGAACATTTTGCACCGGAGATTATCCGCATCTTTCCCACACATATCATCTCCTGGGGCCTTGAAGGGGATGCTTACCACCCGTCGAGTCGGAAAGTAGAATAGCGACAAAAACCCATGCTCATACGTGCTGCGGCGTGCCGCAGCACGTATGAGCATGGGTTTTTGTCGCTGTATTATATACCTGGTTTACTGATAATAGGTCTCAAGGCTGGATAGAGCGCCCGGTAGGTTTCGTAGGTATGAGCATATACCTGTGCTGTTGCAGGATTCAGCTCTGTGCGTTCAACCACGCGCACTGTTGACGTACAAGCTTGCACAACTGAAGGATAGAGGCCACTGGCGACACCTGCGAGTAGGGCCGCGCCAAAGGCCGGACCTTCCTGGGCATTGGTCGTCACCAGCTCTACACCGAGGATGTCGGCGATAATTTGTCGCCAGAGGGAACTTTTCCCACCACCACCGGTAGCACGTACCTGCTCAATTTGCAATCCCTGCTCGCGAATAATGCCGAAACAATCTTTCAGGCTGAAAGCCACGCCCTCTAAGACGGCTCGCACGAGGTGCCGACGGTCATGGCTGGCTGTCAGACCTATCCAGCCACCGCGTGCATAGGCGTCAAGATGAGGAGTACGTTCACCCTGCAGATAGGGCAGGAAGATAAGACCATCGCTCCCGGCAGGAGCAGATGCGGCCTCCTTTGTCAGCATTTCATAGGCATCCACGCCAGACCAACGTTCCAGCGCACGTTCAGGCAGACCGATATTGTCACGCACCCAGCGTAGCGAAAGACCGGCACCTTGCGTTACGCCCATCAGATACCACTCATGAGGAACGGCAGAATTGAAGGTATGCACACGCGGCACGGGGCCTGATGTATCCACCTGTGGCGTATTCGAGTGGGCTAGCACTACGCCGCTTGTACCGATAGAGACAAGCGCCAGACCCGCTTGCACAACACCATTGCCAACGGCACCACAGGCGTTATCGGCTCCCCCACCAGCAACAGGCGTTCCCGCTTGTAAACCAGTTAAAGCTGCAACTTCGTCAGAAATAGTACCACAGACAGCATCAGAAGGAACGACCGGCGGTAACAGGGATGGGTCAATCTCGATGGCGGCAAGCACCTCCTGCGACCAGACGCCATGTTTTACATCCAGCAAGCAAGTTCCAGCTGCATCAGATATCTCCATTGCTACCGTACCCGTCAGACGGTAGCGAATGTAGTCTTTGGGCAACATCATGGTATGGGCATGAGCAAAGATTGCGGGTTCATTGTTGCGTATCCAGAGCAACTTGGGTGCGGAAAAACCTGTCAACGCTGGATTGCTCACCAGTTCGATGAGTCGTGCCGCTCCCACTCGCTCCGTCATCCAGCGACATTCCGCGTCGCTGCGCTGGTCGGCCCATATGATGCAAGGACGCAACACCTGATTTTGTTCGTCCAGCAGCACGACACCATGCATCTGCCCTGAAAGGCCAATCCCTTTAACATCCACAGACCGCACGCCATACTGCGCACTTTCAGCAAGGCAGCTACGGATGGCAGTAATTGTCGCCTGCCACCAGTCAGCAGGATTCTGCTCGGCCCAGCCTGGATGTGGATGATACAGGGGATAGTCAACAAAAGCCGAGGACAGGACATGTCCATCATCGGCAGCGAACAATGCTGCCTTGACGCCCGTTGTGCCGAGGTCTATGCCTAACAGAGCATGCATGTGGCACTCCTTATTTCTTGCGGCGAGCAATCAAATTTTCGGTATACGCCCTGTCTAATCCCAGGGTCTCGTACACGATGCGGTAACCTTCAACGGCATCGGCACGAGAACGGGCTTCTGCCAGCGCTGTACGGTCAATCTTGTGCGCAAGATCATTAATAAAAGCCCATTGAATGACCGAACGCCGTACTGCTGCTATCTGATCTTCAGTGTAAGGGTACAGGTCGTAGCCGATACGCTCTCCATGATTGCCATACCCAAAGTCTTGCAGCGTCATCGCCAGTTCGAGCGTCTGCATGAAGAAGGATGCACCGACCATATTGTCGTCGTCGAATGTTCCCCAGCCCGAATTCGCATGCTGGTGGCCCAGTTTGCCTTCGCTCTGCAAAATGGCGGCGTATTCAGCAAGGTTTTCGCCATTCATAATAAGATGCTGCCAGTCCATATTGACTGCGAGGTGCGAGGTATCCACACCGAGGCGGCGCACACGATCAATGGTGTACAACGTAGCGGCAATGTTGCGCATCAGAATATTCATCGCGGGTTCGCTATTCTTATGCTCCAGAAATACGGTCACGCCTTTGGAGGCCGCGTGCGCCACCACTTCGCCAACTCCGTCAATGAACATATCCCAGGTGACGTTGTAATCACGCTGGAAATTATAGTTGTAGCCTTCAGCACCGGGCCAGATGATGAAGTGCGCTCCGATAGCCGCGGACAGGTCTACACCACGCTTGAGAACTTCGATACCTTGCCGACGCAAAGCAGGGTCAGGGTTGATAAAAGCACCCATCTTGTAGGTCGGATCGGGATGCAAGCCTGCCGCGACACAGTAAATATCCATCGGGCCAAGTGCTGCTTGAATAGCATGCACCGTGTCTTCATGAATCTCACCAGGGTAGTGATATTCCAGACCATCTACCAGATCCGCCAAACCATCCACAACACGACGTGTGCGTGTCACCATATCCTCATTCGTCACTTCAGGATGATAACCGGGCGGCACAAAACGGGTCACATTCGGCCCAAATGCCCAGATGCCCACGCTATTCTTTATCGGTGTGCTGTCCATTCTACGCTCCTTTGCTCTTTGTCATGAATATACAATCTCCATGAGAAAATTGTACGCTATAAAACGGCATTATGGAATAGGCATATCAAGAAAACCGGGCGAAATCGGTTTTCTTGACCCTCTTCTACGGGAACAGATAGAATATGACACGACCGGTTTCTCAATAACAACAGGTACAATCCAGAAAGGTATTTGCTATGACGTGGCAGCCCTTTTTGAGGAGATTCGCACACGACTTGATGCTGTTCGCTCACCATTCCGCACTGCCGAACGCTTCGGGATCGAGGATATTATTAATCCACGTGACACACGACCGTTACTCTGCGAATGGGTACACGACGCCTACGCGCTCTTACCCACTCAATTAGGTCGCCCATCACATGGCACACGACCATAATTTGAAAAAATCCCGATATTGCTGCAAAGCCTTCTGTACGTCATGAATAGTAACGGCATTTCTTACAAGTGTGCTGATTCTGCCCCATTCTGTTCCGCAGATTTCTGCCACATCCACCCCGCTGCCACAACCATCAGGCTGAGAAAAGCGCCAATGAGCATAGCGATGGGTGCGCCGAAAAGACCTGACAGCCAACCCATTAGCAAATATCCCAGCGGGAGGCTTCCGTCGAAGAAAAGTACCTGCACACTCATGACGCGCCCGCTCAGGTAGTTAGGGGCGACGGTTTGGAGCGAGGTCATGGCCTGCATGGCAAAGATATTCTCCGTAAAACCAACGCTCGCGATGAGTACTAATGACAGGAGATAGATGTGCGAGGCAGCAAAAACCACCTCCAACATCCCAAAAACCAGCATGCCGACCAGCACACCTCGGATCGTTGGCTGCTGGTTGCTCCAGGCCAGCCATAACCCTGAGAGCAACGCGCCAATACCGGTCGCAGCAGAGAGAAAACCAAAACCAGTTGCTCCCACATGCAGCACATCCGTAGCGAAGAGTGGAAGTACGACGTTGAAGTTCGATCCGAAGAGCAACACCAGGCCAACCACCAGGATCACCAACAACACCGCGGGCGTGTTCCACACATAATCCACGCCCTCTCGCAGGCTCTGCCAGGTGTTCTGCCGCGCATCCCCTTTTCTGGAGTGAAGCGCCTGAATGTGCAGTTCGTGACTTCTGATCAGCGCCAGGCCCACAATCACTGGGAGAAAGCTGAGTGCATTGAACAGAAAGAGCATAGAGACACCGCTTGCGGCAATGATAATGCCTCCAATGGCAGGCCCCACGATGCGTGCCAGCGAAGAGAGCGAGGAGTTCAAGGCAACCGCATTGGGCAAATCCTCGCGTCCGACCAGTTCGACAACAAATGCACGGCTTGTTGGCCGACCCAGGCTGTTCGTGAGTCCCAGCAGCATCGCCAAAATATACAGATGCCAGAGATGTAGAGTGCCGGTAGCGATTAGTACCCAGAGAAGAAACGCCTGGATCATGGCCGCCGACTGGGTCACAAGCAGGACACGCCGTTTGGGCCAACGGTCGGCAAAGACCCCTGCGAAGATCGAGAAGAGCAGTATCGGCAGAGCTTGCAGTGCGCCTACCAGACCAAGTTGCCAGGGACTGTGAGTCAGTTCCAACACCAGCCAGACCTGCCCTATACTTTGCATCCAGGTACCCAGCAGCGAGATCATCTGACCAAACCAGAAAAGACGGAAATTGCGCTGACGTAACGAGATAAAGGCGCGTAACAAGCCTTTGTCCACAGGCCTGGATAAGATATTTGCGGGTATTTCCTGCTCAGGTCCGCTCCCAGGAACAGGCTGTTCCTGGGAGCGAGGAAAGTGCCTTTTCATGTCTACAATCCCTTCTCGTGTTTATGAGGAGATACTTCCTACGAATCCCTCTGCTGAAAAGACAAACGTTGCCTTGATTTCCTTCCTCGTCTGTTCAACAGATTCGAGGGCGAGTATACAGAAGACATGAGCAAAAAACACCGTCCAAAAGAACGTTGTCAAGTACTTGACAACTATGATACAATTAAAATGAGAGATGAGGCTTTTTTATAGATTGCTGCAAGTGTTTTTCTACTATTTATAGACCTTGCTTTCCCCTCTTTTTCCCCAGAACAGGACAAACTCGCCCCTTATTCTCCCTTTCAAACGCTTCAAACGCGGACGTTCATTGTTCCCAATATTTCAGCGTTGTACAATGAAGTGGCATCACACAGATGATGCTGTCAGTAGATACAAAGCGTGACAAAGATAATGCTTATATATCGGCGTTGCGCATTGTGTGGGCAGCAACGGAACGAACGCAAATCTATTTTCACTGATGAAAGGATGCACTATGAGCAGTAGTACCGTTCCTATCAAAGAGTTTCGGCTCGATCTCAGCGATCTGACCTATACCGGCCACGACCTGGTACGCCCGGAGTCCATTATTGCCCAACCCGATGGCACACTATGGGTCTCTGACGGGCGCGGCGGCATTACACGCATCAACCCTGATAGTTCGCAGCAGTTCTATGGCGGTCTGGGCGGCGAACCAAACGGGATAGCGATGGCGGATGACGGTAGTATATATGTTGCTAATATTGGCACAGGCACCATTCAGAGACTCTACCCGGATGGTCGTACAGAGGAATTTCTAACGGAAGTTAATGGCGTCAAGTTAAGCGCCGCCAATTATGTCTACCTTGATAGTCAGAATCGCCTCTGGATGGCCTTCTCGACCCGTGAGTCGCACTGGTGGCCTGCTGCGGCACAGCCCCGGCCAGATGGCTACATCGTCCTGCTTGACGAAAAAGGGCCGCGCATCGTCGCCGACGGCATCTATTTCAGTAATGAGGTACGTCTAGATGCCGATGAACGCTACGCCTATGTCGCGGAAACAATGAAAAGTCGCATCATTCGCTATCGTGTCCAACCTGATGGTAGTCTAACTGATCAGGAAGTTGTTGGCCCGGACGGTCTCGGAACGGGAGCATTCGTAGACGGCTTCACCTTCGATGCTGACAGCAATATCTGGGTCACAACCGTATTACGCAACGGCGTCGGCATCATCACTCCCGACGGTGATTACCACGTTGTCTTTGAGGACGCACGCGACGATTTGCTAAAAAGTTTTGAAGAGAAAATCGCTAACGGTACAGCGCAGCCAACCGATATGCTGATGGCTGCCGGCCCGACACTTCAACTCATCACTAGCGTCACCTTTGGCGGTCCCGACTTGCGCACCGCATATGTCGGCTCTCTCGGCATGAACCGTCTACCAACATTCCAATCTCCGGTACCTGGGAGACCAATGCGGCACTGGAAGTAAGTATTTTAGGGCTACACGAACAAGCATTAACCAGCACATGCGCTGGTTAATGCTTGTTCGTGTAGCCCTGCGGGGTAAATCTTGACAGACATGGGAAAAATCAGACATATTCTTCAATCACATTTTCACAACAACAACTGGACAATCACCAAACCCGAAGACGGGCAACAGAAAGAGTGTTACATCGCTCAAAATGGTGGCTTCAAGGTATTTCTCAAATTTGATGTGCCTGTTGCTCCACTACGCAGATTGGGGGAACTTGAGGTCGCGCCAGGAGTCCTGACAAGTGGGATACTTGATGATAGGACATATGTTATTCAAGAGTATATCGCTGGAACGTATCCAGATTGGCAATGGTTCGCGCATCATCTGCCTTTGCTCGCCAAATTTATCAAACGCTATCATGATGACGAGGAACTTACGGCAATACTATCTGGAGGCACAAAAACCAGCTATCATGAGCATATTGAAGCAGATATCGCAGATTTAGAGGCTCGCTTTCAGACGTTGGATTCATCTGAACTACACAAACCAGCAATCGCTGAAGCTTTTGAAATGCTCAAAGTTCAGGCACAGGGACTGCAACCAGTGAAGTTGGTGCCGATTCATGCCGACCCAAATACGGTAAATATCTTGCTTACACGTGATACACTGCTCATGGTTGATTGGGATGATATTCAGCTTTCAGACCCGATGCATGACGCCGGACAATTGCTCTGGTGGTACGTTGCAAGGCGACAATGGGACGAGTTTTTTACGGCCTATGGTTTGCAGATGGATGAAGCGTTGCTCACACGCATACACTGGTGGGCCGCTCGCACGTCGTTTGCCATTGCGTTATGGCATGTGGCACATGCCTACGATTGCGCGTCATTCTTAATAGATTTTGTTGCCGCGATCCATGGAAAGAGCAACCCACATGCAGTGTTTCGCTAAATCTGTGCATACCTTTTCTAGTATCCGGCCGTCACCTCAGGACATACGCCGTAGCCAGTTCCACATGGATTGCCCACCTTGCGGCGCGGTTCCCATCTCGCGTCGTTCAAGCCGGAACGTCACGCCAAAAAGCTGATCAAGTTCTTCAGGTGTGATGCCGCGAGGCCGTTCTCTGCCAGCCACAGGCAGATGGGCATAGAGCAGAAATAGTGTTCCTGGCATGGCCTGTTCCGCTGTCATCCTGGCATAATCAGTTCGCAACTCTGGCGGAATCCCGTTCAGACAACCCAGGTCGAGCAGTAACGAGAAACGTTCGCTGGGAGCAGGCGCAGCAAGCTGAGTAACATCCGCGACCAGGAAGTGAGTACTGCCGCCCGCACGTGCAATGTCTTCTGCCAGTGCCTGCGCCTTCTGGATGGCGGAATCAATGGCGATGGGGGCGAAATCAACGCCGACCGTCTGCCAGCCACGGCGAGCCAGTGTAAGGCAATTCGTGCCTGTGCCGCAGCCAATATCCAGCATGCGCCTGGGAAGATTTGCGGGTGGGTCCTGTATCGCTTCTAGCAATTCCGGCGGGCTGATGCCTGTATCCCAGGGCGTCTCTCCCTGACGATAGCGTTCGTTAAACATCTCGTGAATATCATTCTCAGGGGGCATATTTCTATCTCACCTTCACTCTGCAACAAAAATTATCAGGAGAGCCTCCCGCACGGTCTCTTGACTGGCGACTGGCTCTTCTCGCACGTTCATCTGAACACCTCAAACTGGTAGGACTCATTCGTGCGGTTCGTCTATTTATCATAGCGCACAACAGGCGGTTTGCCAAGAGAGACAGAGCCGCAAGCCCATTTCTCCGTTTCGGACAGAAAATAGGGTATCGCCTGTTGCCTATGGTACAATATAAAGAGCATTACCCCTGACTGTCATCCCCTACCACGTGAACCCGCCTGAAACCACAACTTACACTACTTAACCCTTGTAAAAACAACGGTTGACAGTGTTTTTGACAGGAAACCCCACTTATAACCACTCATCCCACTTGTTCATAGCATCACCTTGCATCCCTGGCAACACATGCCCATATATTCCCAACGTCATACGAATATCACTGTGCCCTAATATCTCTTTGACGACATTTGCGGGAACACCCTGACTGAGCAGAATAGTTGCAGCACTATGACGCAGGTCATGAAACCGCATCGCTGGCAGTCCAGCTTCTTTCAGGAGTCGCGAAAACAGTTCATTGAGATGCGGTGCATTTTGATAGTTGCCGACGGTGTTAGGAAATACAAGATTCAGGTTTTTCCACTTTGTACCCGCCTGGTGTTTCACCTCATCTTGACGTGCTATGTGCTGTTTCAAGGCATCAAGCACTGTCCGAGGAAGAAAAATTGTCCGCCTACCGCTATCGGTTTTCGGCTCATTCTCAACAAATCCACACTTTGGAAGCCGATAAGCAGTATGGCGCACATACAGGCACATAGTAGTAAAGTCTACGTCTTGCCACTTGAGAGCGGTAAGTTCTCCTTTCCTCATACCTGTTGTGACTGCAACAAGTATCAGCACTTCAAAACGGTGTCCTTTTGCAACTTCCATCAGCTTCTGTGCTTGCGTTTTCGTCAATACCGTATCCTCACGCTTCGCAACTCGTGGAGACGATACAACTTCACACACGTTTCGGGCCAACAAACCACGACGTACAGCATGGCCCAACGCATCGCTCAAAATTTCATGAAAATTGTGAATGGTACTTGGCTCATATTCGTCCTTGAGCTTGCTGGCATATAACGCTTCAATATGCTCTGGCTTGAGGTTTTGCAATTTGAGGTGTCCCAGAGTAGGAAGAATGTGATTTTTCACGATCCCCCGGTTGTTCACGTAGGTAATAGCACGTACATGCGGCTTATGTACATTCTCTAACCAGTACTCAAGAAACTGCTTTACCGTTTGTTGTGGTCCTGTGATCAGCGTGCCTTGCCTGTGTTCATACAAGGCTTGTTGCATCTTCTGGTACGCTTCTTTTTCTGTTTTGCCATAAACCGTCTTTCGTTTTCCGTCCAGCTTGATCTCTGCTGCATAGCGTCCGTCTTTGCGCAGATAGACCGAGCCAGCCCCACGGATTCCATGTTTGCGTTTTGCCATTGGTACACTCACTTTCCTGTTCTGCTTTCACTGCAAAAGAAACGGCCTTGTATCGCTGTGAGGTCTCGCTCCCTCAGCACTACAAGGCCGCTTGTTGTTCCTGCTCTCCTGCTCGAGCGTCTGCTCAGTCATGCATCTTTCCAGATGAACGGCTTATCGGTAAAGCGAGGTGATTCCGCCGTTCTGCTGTAGGTCAAGGTATCGCCCTGGAGATGCGCGTCAAAGAACGTTTCTTGTTTCTCTGCACTCATGACAATCACGACGCCGGTTGTCTCATCCTGGTTCGCTCGCATAGCGAGGATTGCCGCAGCTCGAGCGTTGTCAGCTTCAACCGAAATTTCTGGCCTGGTTGCTGCTACAGCAGTTTTCCAGAGAGCTACACGGTAGTGTTTCATGTCCGTTTATCCTCTTCTCATGCTCACCACGCCTTTCTATCGTCACCACCTGGCTTGTGACGATTGCTCTCCCTACTCTCATCACTTCGTGCAATGGTGATATGGTAATACACCTTGCCACCTAGATTGATCTCCATGCTTGTGAATGTCTCGTCTTCTATGATTGGTTGAAGCGGCGCAAACCACTCAGGCAAGCTATCAGATGCATACTCAACGGTGGTATCAAACAGTCCTACCGGCGGCGTATTCTCTTCCTGAATACGCACAAGCCGCTTTATCCTTCTTGACGTGACCAGAGGAGACGTATCTTTTGTCTCTGCCATTGATTCCTCACTTTCTGTCTTGACCAAAACGCACCAACCAGGACGAAGCAATCGTCACGAGCCAGGCGGTGACGATTGCTTTTCCAGTTCCCTGATGCGCGACCGCAAACGGTACACTTCTGCCTGAGCGGAAACTTCTAGCAGGTTTTGGGCATAGTACTTGACTCGCACAATCGCCTGCACTAACTCCTCATCACTCGCGCTCTCAGCAAACGTCCGCCAAAACTCCTCACCATGTCCCACAGCAAACAGATGATCAGCCGGGATGAATTGCCGGTAGCCGATCTGCTCGCCGATATCGTAGAGTTGTCGCTCCAGGCGGGCGCGATCTGAGATCTCAACCATCTCGCGGTATCGGGCAAGCTCTTGCTCAAGTTGTGCGACGTGCTGATAGTACTGCCCTAATCGTTGCCGCTGGATAGCGACTTGTCCCTCCAGCTTGCCTATGCGTTGTCCGGCCTGAGTAAGCTTCTGCTGGCATTCTTGCACGTTTTGCTCACTCACATGACCCCGACTGTCCTCAAGCTCCCTGGCTCGCTTTTGCAGTTCCCAGACCTTCTGTGTCGCGGCGCGGGTTGCCGTGTGAACCTGTTTCCCCGCTTCGGCATTGATCGCCCAGGCAACCCGTTGGGCAAGTTCCACATTCCCTCTCTGCATGATGGCATCAAGCAGCTGCAACGTCTTCTCATCATAGCCGCCAAATTGAGCGCGTAAAGCGGTCTGCTGCTGCTCACGTTCCGCCTGCTCCTGTCTCAGGCGGAACGCCGCCATCTTGCACCTGTCGTCACAGTAAGCGCGTGACCTATGCCCTTTCGTGACGACAATCGGGCGTCCGCAATACTGGCAGGCAGTTACCTCACGCATTGCTCCTGCTCTTTAATCCAGCGATCCAGCGACTCCGGCACGATGCGCCGGGCGTTGCCGACTTTGAGCGTTGGCAACCCGTAGACCTCTATCAAGCGGTAAAACTTGGTGCGTCCCACCCCTAACTTTTGACATACCTGGGGAATGGTGAGCAGGACGCTCACCGAGGTTTCTTGTTTTCGTTGCATGTTCACCTTCACTAAACTCCTGTCTTGTTGTGGTGCCACAGGAGACCGCCAAAGGTCTCCGGGTAATTCATCAGCAACACCTCGCGCCCCAGCTTGCGCGGGCTGCCCTGCTTTGTCTTCTCAACGGCCTTTGGTTGTGTCCAGGTCATCCGCCGCCAGCGCGAGGCCGGGTACAGGTCGTCGAGCAGGGGATGCTCATAATACGAGAGGGCCACCAGGGCCGGGGTCGCATTGAGCGCGGCGGCTAAACGAGCGTGATCGTCGTGGGTGAAAAACGGCACGTCTTCTGTGTTGTAGCAATCCTCCGTTCCTATGTAGGGCGGGTCTACGTAGAAGAGGGTACGTGGCGTTTCATAGGTTGTCATCAGTTGCGCAAAGTCCAGACATTCAATCTGGACTTTGCGGAATCGCTGTGCGATCTGGGGGAACAAGGCCGTAACGGACCGTAACGCATGGACCTTTGAACCGCCGTTGTTGGTGATCGCATAGCCCCATCCTTTGCTGCTGTCAGGGTAGCTGCCATAGACCGAACGCAACAGGTAAAACCAGCACGCCGCTCGTTCCAGGTCATCGAGTGGCTCCTTCTGCTTGAGACGGAGACGGTACTGGTAAAACAACGTGCGGCTGTAGGGCAGGCTGTCAACGCGGGCCTGCAATGCCTCCGGCTGGTCGCGGGCCGCCATCCAGAAGCGCACCAGATCGCCATTGCGGTCGTTGTAGACCTCCAGTTGCTTGCCGGGGGGTTTGCGACACAGGACATGGGCCGCTCCCCCGAACACCTCGACATAGCTCTCGTACATATCAGGCGGTGGGAAGGCCGCCAGAATACGGGCCGCGGCGGCGTGTTTACCACCTACCCAGGCGAGCGGCGAGGTGGCTTTCGTGGCTGCCATCAGGACACCTCCATTTCAAGCCGGTAATCGTTGCCTGCCATGAGTACCGGCAATAACCCCAACATCAGCCGTGACCGCCCGGCTTTGCCCACCCAGCGTTCCAACTCACCGGGGGTCACATTGGAGGAAATGGCAAGCGGTCGCCCGGCATTGGTGCGTCCGTTAATGAGTGTGTAGAGCGTTTCCTCACGGAACTCGCTCGGCTTGAGCTTGTCTAGATCATCCAGCAGCAACAACGGCGTTTGCACAGCGCGGCGAAAGATGTCATGATAGTCTTCCCTGTGCTGAATGCGTGCCTGGATTGCGTCAAAGAGCGTGACCACAGAAGTGAACAGGCACGGGGACCCTGCGCACACCCGATTCGCCACGGCGGCCAGCAGGTGCGTTTTGCCCGTGCCATAGGGGCCGTGAAACGCCAGCACTCCGCGCGGACGCTCCGCAAAGTCACACGCCAGGTCAAACGCTCGTGGCTGGCGGGTGCGCTCAAACGTGGCGAAGGTGTGCCGTGTCAGGCCGGGTTCGCTCCAATCCGGGCCGAGCCAGCGATAGGTATGCGCCATGCGTGCCTCCCGTAGTTGCTGTTGGAGAGTGGCAATCTGCCTTTCCTCATCGGCCCGTCGCTCACAGGCGCAGCGGCGACGACCGTACCAGCCATCAGCATAGGCCATTGGTGGCACCTCCCCACAGACGGAGCAAACCCACGTTTTCTCCACAGGGTTCTGACTCAGGAATTTGCGAGCGGCGGCCGGAACCGATACAAGGCGGATTGTTTCACTGATGCGTTCCATGCACTGCTCCTTTCGGTGCTGCCAGCGTCCCTTGCGTTTCTTGCACCCGCCGGGCCACAAAGGCCTGATAGGGATCGGTGATCGCTGGTGTGCCTCCGGGTGGGGCGTTCCCGGACGATAGCAGGCCAGCAGGGCCATCGGTTCCCGTCGCCTGTTGCCCTGGGGAGGATGGGGATTGCCGCCGCCGCAGCGTCTCCTCGTGTTCGCGTTTCAACCAGCGGCGGAAAAAGGCTGGCGTCATGCGCTGCGCGTGCCGGTTGCGCCGGGGGTTCTCAATGTATTCCCGCGCAGCGTCCGCCTCGCCTAGCAGAGAGAGCGCCGGATCACCCGCATAGTCGGCGACCACGCGGGTGAGCGCTTCGGTGACGGTCAACTTGAGAATACGGGCCACCTGCGTCGTGACCTCTTTCACCTCACGGAAAGAGAGCGCGACGGTGTTGGTGGTGCTGTCGCCGTGTGCGGTACCTGGAAACGTGACCACGTTGGACGGCGGTTCCGCTTCTGCTTCCTCTTCCCTTCTGTTCTCTTCCTCTTCTGGTTCTTCTTCACCTTCAGACGGGGTAGCCCCGGATTCCCCACGATTGCCCAGGGGTTCCCGAAATTCCCCTGGGCAATCGTGGGTGTCCCTGGCATTCTCGTGTGCGGCTGGCGGGGCAGGGTAGTGTGACGGGGTGGGCTTGCTGAGGGTCTGCCAGCGTTGCCAGTGGCACAGGGCGTAGCAGTGGTCTTTCCCACCGGCATAGCAGGTGACGTACCCGGCCTGTCCCAGTTCGTCCAGGGCCGCGCTGATCTGTTCCGGGCGGTGATCGAGTTTGCGCCCCAGCAGCTTCTCATCAGCCAGGCCGCGCCCGGCGTCGTCGGCATCGGTCACTAACCCGATCAGGATCAGACGGACGGTATCGCTGCTGAGGGCCGCGAAGCCGGGGGTAAAAAACAGATCGGTGGGGATACAGCGTTTCTGGGCCATTTTACACCGCCTCCCTTGTCGGGCCACGGGAGGCATCCGTCATGATGCACCGCCCCAGATACTCGGCGAGTTGGGGGACGACCGCGTTGCCATAGCCTCCCAGTTGTCGCTCCAGGTGACGGGAAACCCCATCATAGCTGCCGCGAACCGAGGGTTCGCCCAGCCTCTCTTCAAGCTGTGCCAGACGGTGCCATACATCATCCATCGTTTCTGATGGCGGGAGCC
>Ga0307372_10008289_pt1 | contig 14649 bp, 12 predicted proteins | sample OX1MG_FD_202533 | JGI IMG/M metagenome (GOLD analysis project Ga0307372, IMG submission 202533) | Soil microbial communities from Risofladan, Vaasa, Finland - OX-1 | ecosystem: Environmental > Terrestrial > Soil > Coastal area > Acid sulfate soil | place: Finland: Risofladan, Vaasa | collected... | reverse complement strand
GGAAGCAGAAGCAGGCAATGGGTCAGAGACAAGTAGAGGGAAGCGCGGCAGGGTTTCGAGGACATGGCGGGAGCTCCAGGATTATGGGCGCGCGTGCGCGGTAAATGGAAACAGGCGCGCTTGAATGTGGGGCGCCAACCGCCTAGATACATGGGGCCCGACGGAAATTGCTCTCGGCTGCCGGCTCTGGAGGCCGTTTCTCCAATGAACGAACGCCCATTCCGAGAAGGACCAAGCAATGCGGGGACAACACGAGAAAAGCCGTGCCCGATGCTCGGGCGCTATAAACGGGGAAGGCGCACGAAGTCCAGCCCTTTCGATAACAATCCTGAAGCAGCTTTGTTGCGCGCAGGCAGGGGGGGATGCCTGACCCAAGGGAATGTAAGGAAGTTTTGCAGCCGGAGAAGGGGAAGTCAATGGAAAAGTGATGACTGCGGCTGCGAACGTAGCACTGCGAACGGTCTCAATTGAAGGTTTGCGTTTACAGGCGAGACCCCAGTGCCCGTTCCCCCAAACCGAACTTTGTGTCACAGAAGATCCGCTTAGTTCCAAACTGGAGCGGGCGGTGGGGATCGAACCCACGCAGTGCCAGGTTGGAAGCCTGGTGCCTTACCGCTTGGCGACGCCCGCTCAAAAATGGTCCAGGGAGTGGGAGTCGAACCCACGATCTCGCGATTATCGATCGCGTGCTCTGCCGCTGAGCTATCCCTGGATGAAGCTGGTGCCGGGTGCAGGAGTCGAACTCGCGTAGCTTGTTCGTAAGACAAGCGTTCTACCGTTGAACTAACCCGGCCCTCCGGTTACAAATCTGGAGCGCGTGATGGGGCTCGAACCCATACCCTTCGGCTTCGGACGCCGATGCTCAATCCCTTGAGCTTCACGCGCGAACAACAACACTGGGGCCGTCCGCGGGACTTCAACCCGCATCTTCATCGTCAGGACCGATGCGCTCTCTGCATTGAGCTAGGACGGCGCAGAGACTGGAGCGCCAGGCAGGATTCGAACCTGCGTGTGCCGGCATTAGAAGTGCCGCGCCTGATCCATCTCGGCCACTGGCGCGCTGTTGGTGGAGCCGGTGGGACTCGAACCCACATTGGGATTTCTCCCACTGATTAAAAGTCAGGTCTCTGCAACCAATTCGAGTACGACTCCAAAGTTGGTGGGTCACCGGGAAGTCGAATCCCGTCCGGGCGGGTAAGAGCCGCCTATGCTGCCGTCAACACCTGTGACCCATCTGCACTCGCGCGCAGCAGTGGTGGACGTGGTGAGAGTCGAACTCACGGTCAGGCGCTTATAAGGCGCCGGCTACTTGCCTATCCAGTAGCTACACTTCCACACAATCTGGTGGCTGCGGTCAGATTCGAACTGACTACCTTGCGCTAATGAGACGCGTGCTCATCCGCATGAGCTTCGCAGCCGTGGCAGGGGATGAAGGATTCGAACCCTCAAATCTCGCTCTGGAGGCGAGCGGTTTGCGCGATTAGCCTAATCCCCCGTTTTCAAAGACCAACAAGGATCTGGAGCGTCCGGCAGGACTCGAACCTGCGTGCTCTTCGTTCGTAGCGAAGGCCATAAATCCTCTCTGGCACGGACGCCGGAAAACTTTGGTCGGGGAACTGAGAATTGAACTCAGACCACGTGCTCCCAAGGCACGGATGCCACGCATTACACCATTCCCCGAATGTTGGTGCCAGCCCAGCGAGTTGAACGCTGCTCTCTCCGGCTTCAACGGAGCGTATCGACCGCGCATACGCGACTGGCAAAATCTGGTGGAGCGTGTCGGATCTGCCCCGACCGCCTCCTGCTTGCAAGGCGGGCGCTCTCCTCAATGAGCTAACGCCCCGGGGTGGCCGGTGGGAGTTGAATCCACAAGAGACATGAGTCACAGTCATGCCCAACTTTCCCATAGTCGGCACGGCCACAGTTGGAGCACCTGGGGTTACTCGAAAACCCATTCTGCCTATTACAGATCGGCCGCTCTACCACTTGAGCTACAGGTGCAAATTGCTTTGGAGCCGGCAGCGGGATTTCAACCCGCGTCGTTCGCCATACCGAGGCGACGCTCTGACGTTGCGCTATGCCGGCCCGACTTCAGTAGTACAGATACTTCCTCCATTTCTCCTCGCCGATCCCGGTCTGTCGAATGAAACCGCGCGAGGTATGAATGGTCACGCGGCGCGGCTGCCGGAGCAGTTTCATGCCTGCTTCCGCCGGCGTCCGATCCGCCTTGCGCGCATTGCAGTCGCGGCACGCAGCCACCAGATTTTCCCAGGTGCTCAGCCCACCCCGAGCGCGCGGAATCACGTGTTCCAGTTCCAACTCGCTGCTCAGGAACTTCTCGCCGCAATACTGGCATGTGTGTGCGTCGCGGAGGAGAATGTTCTTCCTCGACAGCGTCTGGATCCGCGCCGGCAAGCGCCGATACTGGCGAAGGCGAATGACACTGGGCAACTTCAGCCCGATGTGCACAAAGCGTTCGTGAGCCTCCTCGATGACAGCCACGCCCTTGATCAGCAAGACGAGCGCCCGACGGGCGCGAGTGATGTTCACAGGCTCATAGCTCGCATTGAGCACCAGCACCGGCATTGTCATTACGCTCGTCATACGGGCTCTCTTGCTTCTGGAGCTGGCGGCCGGATTCGAACCGGCCTCGTCCTCGTTACGAATGAGGTGCGTCGCCTCTCTGCCACACCAGCTTCCTATCCCTTGCGAACCAAGTTGCCTGGAGCCGCTGGCCGGAGTTGAACCGGCGCCTCCGCGCTGGCGGCGCAGCGTCTTACCGTTTCGACTACAGCTGCTCATCATCTGGCTCCGGGTGGGGGATTCGAACTCAAACCATCCGTGGTTCCAAAGGCCACTGTCCTGCCATTTGACGATCCCGGAAGATTCTCCTTCGAAAATAGATAAAATCGCCCCGAAGTGTCCGGCTCCGGACGGTCGGCTATTTTCGTTCCTCGTTGTGAGCCGAAGGATCATGAGCGACTCCTTTCCTTTCGCCCAGGCACACTTTCCTTATCCGTGTCAGATACCCCCTGACATAGTCAGTAACTGGCTGGCGAGCAAGGCTTCGAACCTTGAGTTTCCGCGGTCAGAGCGCGGCGTGTTGCCAGTTACACTACTCGCCATCAACTTTTGGCTGCGCAGGCGGGAGTCGAACCCGCATAGCCCTGATTAACAGTCAGGTTCTCTGCCAGTTGAGATACCGCGCAATGGTTGGCCCAAAACTGAAAGCCCCCGAACCTTGTTGAAGGCCGGGGGCTCAAGACTCCTGAATTGGAGCCTACCTCGCTAGTCCGGCCAGAACGCGGTAATACCCCACCGCGTCGGTTTCTGCGACGCGACTGGTGTAAATCCGTGATTGGCTCGGAACAACATGACATTTGTACTTTACCGCGACCTATTCCGAAAAGTCAATAGTGAATCTACTCATACTCCGAAGATGGTGGTCGCGCCTACGGGAGTTGAATCGGTATCTGCTCGATCGACAATCGAGAGCTCCTGCCGTTAAGCTACGACCGCGTTCTGGGTCTCGGGATCTCTTGCTGTGCCTTCTTCCGGCTGGTTGGGCATTCCGCTTTTTAAAGCAGAGTGCGCTCCGCAGACCGCTTCTTAAACAGATTGGACTGAAAGGGACAGTAAACAGTAATGGACACCCCGACAGAAGCGAAGATGTTAAATGAGGAAACCACCCAAATGTATGTGACCCGTGACTAAGTGACGAGTCGGCAAGCATCGTGCGGGTTCACTCTTCCCGATGTCCTACCCAACGACAGCATTGACCGCGTCAAGAAAAGTAGCGACACACAAATCCGCAAGTTGAGCCGCCTTTAGACCACTAAGTTTGCGGTCCTTATCCTCGCCTGGTTCGCCCTTGATAAAGATCGATTTCATTCCCGCGTTGCGGGGAAACTCGATATCGGAGAAGGAGTCGCCGACCATCACACTCGATTCCGGGCGGATCCCTGGGAAATCCGCCATTGCTTGTGCGAACAGCCCCGTTTGTGGTTTGCGGCATTGGCAAACGCCGTTGTCATGAGGGCAAATGTAAAACCCATCAATCCTTGCGCCGTTTACCGCGAGTTCCTGCTGCAACCGGGCGTGAATCCGAACAATATCTTTGGCCCGATAGAGCCCGAGCGCGATTCCCCGTTGGTTTGTAACCACGATTACGAGCAGACCGGCCCGCTTAAGCTTTGCGATGGCGTCAATTGCACCGGGTAACAGATGGAACTGGCTCCACGCCGTGACATACTCGCCTTCGGGCATTTTTCGATTGATGACCCCATCGCGATCGACGAAAACGGCATCCACACGCGAGAGAAGATTGGAGCCTCGATTCACGCAGCTATGATAACAAGGGGACTATATTCTTCGTTTTCCGATTACTCTGGTGGGCTGATCTCACTCCGGGGGAGGTCCTTGGTTGGTACGGAATCTCGTCTTCTGATTCTATCTGATTTGCCGCGGCAAATTGGCGATGGCGCACGACCGCCAGAAATAGGCCAGCCTTGGTTGTGGCGATATAGGTGATCTCGCCGAACCACGCCCGGTTGGGCGCCGTGGGGCTAAAGTTGCGGTCGACAACAACTCCAGAAAGTGTTCAGAAGTTGCAGACGGCGTTGCACGCAAAAGCGAAGGAATCGCCCGACTATCGGTTCTATGCTCTATACGACAAGGAGTACCGCAAGGACATTCTGGCCCATGCCTCACCGCAATCGGTTATGTACAGATTGCCCGACACATCCAGCGCCAGACCATTCACCGAAATCTCCGCGTTGGTGGCCCCTTCCCTCCACCGGAATTACCCGGCTTCATCGGTACCATTCGGACCTCTCCGCCACCCCAAGCGGCCCGGCCTGTCTCTCGCGAGGCGCCAGTTGACCCATGCTTCGATCACCGTTAGGGCTTCCCGTGTTGCGTCTGTTCTCCTGTGCATGCATGCCGTCGTCATTACCCCGGCAGGATCGGCGGAAGCTGTTCGCTCGTACCCTTCCATCGACATCGGCCTTCCCCATGTTTTCGCTGGGTCGGCTCCTGCATCTAACGGTTTCGTGGTCTGCTCAACGTTCACTCGCGTTACAACCTGCATGCTCACAGAGTCGCCAAGCGACCCTTTACACCAAAGGCTTCAGCAGCTTCGTTACCTCCACTACCGCTTCGATTGTTACCGGATGGAGCGAACCAGATTCCGGGCGGGCCTGATCCCGCTGAAGAACAGCGCCTTTCACGGCGCACGAAAACCCCCATTTTACGGGCACTTCAGAGCATCGACTCCCAACCTGAATTACCATGCTCCGACAACCAACTGAATCTGTTCAGTTTATAGCCGGACAGCAGTGCTTGAGATGGGCGACCTATAGCCGCACGAGGCGAAACTGGCGGTGAACTGTACGTTCGCCCGCCCGAAGATTGCGAGCGAGTTTCACCGTCAATGAAGGTGATAACGGTCACTGCCGGTCATGCCGGATACATGGCAGATTGGCCAATAAGGAAATAACCGGGCGATGGACAAGCGACACTCATTCACGAAACAGGCCAAGATGCTCAAAGCCCTTGCCAATGAATCCCGGCTCTTGATTGTGGACCGCCTCAGCCGCGGCGAGTGTACTGTGGGTGACCTTCGAGAGCTTGTCGGCAGCGATCTATCGACTGTTTCCAAGCATTTGGCTTTGCTGCGCGCGAACGGGATTGTCGAAGACCGTCGGGAAGGCACAGCGGTCTACTACCGCCTGGTCACGACATGTGTGTGCGACTTCTTCACCTGCGCGAACCAAGTTTTGAAAGAACGTTCGAGGTGAGCAATGGAAGTTCAGATTCTCGTTAGAAGCTGTGTGCTTTCCGCGGCGTTGCTGATGAACCTATGTAGCACGACTCAGCAGGCCTCGGCGCAGACAGCCGTGGAGGATCTGGCAACCGCCTACCAGCAAGCGGCAAATTCCTCGCCGATGATTGCGCAGGCACGAGCGCAACTGGACGCGGAATTGGCTGGTAAACCTCTGGCGCGCTCTGCACTCCTGCCTCATCTCAACGCGTTTGCCAGCGGAGGCATGAACACAGGACGTGTGACAGGGTTCGGTGCTCAGACCATCTCCACCGGTTACCACTCCGACATTTTCAGCGCCAGTCTCACGGAATCTCTCTTCGATGGCCAGAGTTTAGTGGCCCTGAAGCAGGCAGACAGCAGGATTCAGGCCAGTGAAGCAGCCCTGGCCTACGCGCAACAGGTTCTCGCATTGGAGGTCACGCAGTCCTATTTCGGAGTGCTCCAGGCGGAGGCAAGCGAACGGGTCGCGCAGCAGCAGGTCCATTTGCTTGAGAGCATTCATGACCAGACGAATGCCAGCCTGAAAGTCGGGACCGGTGACATCATCACCGTCCAGGAAGCGCAGGCGCAACTGGATGCCGCGCATGCCGATTCGGTCGCAGCAAAGAGTGCAGTTGCGGTGGCCAGGAATCAGTTGACACGTCTCACACACAATCCTGTCGGGACCTTGCGGGACGTAACCACTCTCGAAGCCATCGGTCCCCAGCCGGATACGGCAGATGCCTGGGTCGCTGCCGCTCTCAAGAACCAGCCGCTCCTGCAACAGGCCATGGCGACACTCCATGTTTCCGAGCAACAGGTCCAGTATGCAGAGCGCGCGCGCTGGCCAACCCTGTCCCTGAGTGGAGTCGGACAGCATGCAGCGGGCACATTTATACCGCCGGTGGCGGTCGACCAGGTGGGCGCTTCCCTGAATCTTTCCATTCCGATTTTCGAGGGCGGGCGCACACGCGCGAGTATTCACCAGGCCCAGGCACTGGCACGAGCCAGCCGGGAGAATGTCGCCAATACGCAGGACCAGATCAAGCTCGATACGCAAACAGCATTCCTCGATCTCGAAAACAGCGTGGCTCAGTATCGCGCAGCCGAGCAGTCGGTTACCTCGGCAAAGGTATCTCTGGATGGCACCCGCAAAGGGTACGAGATCGGGAGCCGATCGATCATCGATCTTCTGACTGCAACGACGAACTACGCGGTGGCGCAGCGCAATTACTATTTGGCTCTCTACACGCAACTGGTGGCCAGAACTCAGCTCAAGGCGTCAGCGGGGGTATTGACGCCTCTGGATATCGAGAACATCAACTCTCTGCTCGATGGCAGCACTTCGAATTGAACAGGAACGCGGGAGTCTCTATGATTTCGGTCAGAAAGCGCATTTCCATCCTGGCACTTGTGATCCTTTTTGCCGCAGGCTTCTTCTTCTGGCGAAGGCATCACCAGAAGGACGCGGCGGCCGACAGCGTCACCATCTATGGCAACGTTGACATACGCCAGGTGCAGATCGCCTTTAATGACAGTGAGCGAATCGACAAGTTGCTGGTGGATGAAGGCAGCATTGTGCACGCCGGGCAGCTTATCGGCCGGTTGGTACAGCAGCGCTTTTCCGATGCCGTCGCGCAAGATCAGGCGCTTGTCGCAGCGCAGCAGCAAATAGTCGCAAGGTTGCATGCGGGGAGCCGCCCCGAAGAAATCGCGCAGGCGCGCGCCGATGTAGCCGCGGCCGAAGCCAACGTGGCTGCGGCAGTTGCCAACGTGAAGAACGCCGAATTGCTCTATTACCGTCAGCAGACCCTGGCGAAGCAGCAATATGTTTCACTGCAGCTTCGCGATGATGCGGAACGCTCCTACCTCGCGCAAAAGGCAGGCCTCGCCGCCACCCAGCAAGCCCTTGCAGCCAAACAGCAATCGCTCCAGCTCACCGTGATCGGCCCGCGCAAGGAGGACATCGCCGCAGCGGAAGCAACTCTTCAGGCAGACAGAGCAGCATTAGCTCTAGCACAGAAGCAACTCACAGATACGCAACTTTACGCGCCTGCCGAAGGCGTGATCCAGAACAGGATTCTGGAACCCGGTGACATGGCAACCCCGCAGACACCCGTCTTCACCCTGGCTCTCGATAATCCGCTGTGGGTACGCGCCTACCTGCCGGAAACGCAGTTGGGCAAGGTTGCTCTCGGCATGCGCGCATGGATCGAAGTGGACAGCTTTCCGGGCCAACGATTTCCCGGATGGATCGGGTTCATCTCGCCGGTATCGGAGTTCACGCCCAAGAATGTAGAGACCACGGAACTGCGCTCGCAGCTTGTCTATCGGGTCCGTGTGTATGCCTGCAATCCCGATCATCGACTGCGCCTGGGCATGCCGGCCACGGTCATCATTCCCCTCAGCAACAATCCTGCTCGCGGAATCGATAGCCATCCCTGCGAGGAAAAATGAGATGGGCGTGATCGTTGTCCAGAGTCTCAGCAAATCCTTCGGTAAGGGAACAAGCCGCAAGGATGCACTGAAGAACGTTTCCTTCGAGATCGCCCAGGGCACAATGACTGCGCTCATCGGCCCCGACGGAGCGGGTAAGACAACGCTTCTACGTCTTCTTGCCGGTATCCTTAAGCCCGACTCCGGAACGCTTCACGTGCTCGGTCATGCCCTTCCGGGCGAGGCATTGCAGCTCCAGGCCAAAATCGGCTACATGCCGCAACGCTTCGGTCTCTATGAAAACCTCACGGTTGAAGAAAACCTCACGCTCTTTGCCGACCTGCATAACATCCCCGTCAACATGCGAAAGGCGCGCTTCGACGAACTGCTCACTATGACGGCGCTCGGGCCCTTTCGCTCGCGCCGGGCCGGGAAGCTCTCCGGTGGAATGAAACAGAAGCTCGGACTGGCATGCACCCTGATTCATCCTCCAAAGGTATTGCTTCTCGATGAAGCCAGTGTCGGCGTTGATCCGATCTCACGCAGGGAATTGTGGAGCATCATCCGGCAACAAGTCCTCAACGAGAAAGTGACGGCGCTCCTGAGCACGGCCTATATGGATGAAGCCGAGCGATGCGACCATGTCCTTCTTCTGCACGAAGGAGAGATTCTTGCGCAAGGAAGCCCTTCGGATCTGATTGCACCCATGGAGGGTCATTCCTTCCTGCTGAAGGGAATTACGATGGCGCCGCGGGCGCTTCAGTCCCGGATCGCCCGTCTGCCCGGAGTAGTGGATACGGTGATCCAGGGGGACGGACTGCGCATCGTCATGAAGAAGGTTGAACCGCCACCCTTGCCGGCTGACCTGGCAGTCCACGGTCCTTCGAAGCCTGTTACGGCGCGCCTGGAGGACGCCTTCGTCAGTCTGCTCTTCGACCGAAACCCGCATCATTCGATTCCGCAGCCACCCAGTGCGGAGATAAAGGAGGATGATGCGGCTGTTGTCGAGGTCAGGAGTCTTTACCGTTACTTCGGTTCCTTTGCGGCAGTCAAGGATGTCAGCTTTTCAGTGCGTAAGGGAGAGATTTTCGGACTGCTCGGAGCGAACGGCGCAGGCAAGTCCACAACCTTCCGCATGCTCTGCGGGCTGTTGCCCGCTTCATCGGGAACCTTGCGGGTTGCGGGCGCCAATCTCCGCACCGGCGAAGCATCAGCCCGTGCGCGCATCGGTTATGTCTCGCAGAAGTTCTCACTTTACGGCACTCTGAGCGTTCTGCAAAATCTATCCTTCTTCGCCACTGTTTATGGCCTTCACAACCGTCGCAAACAAGACCGCATTGCATGGGCGCTCGAAGAACTCGAACTCAAAGACTACATCGCCATGAACGCTGCCGATCTGCCCCTGGGATTCAAGCAGCGCCTTGCTCTGTCATGTGCCTTGATGCACGAGCCCAGCATCCTGTTTCTCGACGAGCCAACCTCGGGCGTCGATCCGCTGGCTCGGAGAGAGTTTTGGGCGCGCGTCAATGCGCTTGCGCAAGGTGGAACAACTTGTCTTGTGACCACGCACTTTATGGAGGAGGCGGAGTACTGCGACCGCCTGGTGCTGATGTCGCTGGGAGAGGTGCTCGCGGAAGGCACCCCCGCGGAGATTAAAGGCAAAGTCCGGCGTGCAGATCAACCCAACCCAGGCATGGAAGATGCCTTCATCTCCTTGATTGAAGAACACGAGCGCGTCAGCCGGAGGGCATCATGAACCGGATGCGCGTCAAAGGCCTTATGCGCAAGGAGGTGTATGAGATTGTTCGCGATCCTTCAAGCATCGCCATTGCATTCGTCCTGCCCCTGGTTCTGCTGCTGATCTTTGGCTATGGAGTCTCGCTCGATGCGCGAAGCGTCCCTGTCGCCGAGGTAGTGGATCAGCCGACGTATCTCACCACGTCCTTTCTTGGCGAACTCGATCGTTCACCCTGGTTCCATCCGGCACGCTATCCAGATCAGGCATCCGCAGAACAAGCCATGATGCAGGGCCGCGTTCAGGCTATCCTCTGGCTGCGCAGTGACTTCTCGCGGCGCGCGCTTAGCTCCGGCAACGCCGCTATTCACCTCACCATCAACGGTGTCGATGCCAACCAGGCGCGAATCATCCAGAACTACGTGAACGGAACGTGGCAGGCATGGCTCGAACAGCAGGCCACGCTCCAGGGCCAACCGCTGGAGATCCCCGTCGTAGCCGAGGTGCGCATCTGGTTCAATCCCGCACTCACCAGCCGCTATTATCTGATTCCGGGACTCATTGCCATCATCATGACGCTCATTGGCGCACTGTTGACGGCACTGGTTGTGGCGCGTGAATGGGAGCGCGGCACCATGGAAGGAATCATGGTCACGCCGGTAGCGAAAACAGAAGTGCTGCTGGGCAAGCTGGTTCCTTATTTCGTTATGGGCATGGGCGGCATGATGCTGTCGACCACGATGGCGGTCTTCCTGTTCCATGTTCCGCTGCGCGGCTCGTTGTCGGTTCTCGTGGGGACGGCCGCGCTCTTCCTGCTCACCGCTCTGGGCATGGGCCTTGCGATCTCTGTGCTGGCGCGCAGCCAGTTTGTGGCCGCAATGGTCGCCATCGTCACTACGTTTCTGCCCGCATTCATCCTCTCAGGATTTCTGTTCGATATCCGCTCCATGCCGGCTGCCATTCAGGTCCTGACCCACATCGTCGCTGCGCGCTACTTTGTTTCCGCGCTGCAGACTTTGTTCCTTGCAGGCGATCTCTGGCCCGTCATCTTGCCCAACCTGTTGGGCCTGGGCGTCCTCTGCATCGTCTTTCTCGGCTTATCTGTACTGCGTTTTCGCAAGAGGCTGGACTGATGCGAGCAAGAATCCCGCGCGTCTTTGCGCTTGTCGTGAAAGAGCTTCTGGCTCTGCTGCGCGACCCCGCCAGCCGCGCCGTTCTTATCGGCCCGCCGATTATTCAGCTCCTCGTGTTTGGCTATGCGGCGACTTTCGAACTGAAGCACGTCCCGTTTGTCGTTTACAACCAGGACCAGGGACAATTCTCGCGAGAGTTTGTCGCGCGCTTCGCCGGTGCGCCAAGTTTCGATCTGGTGCAATTCGTCTATGACCAGAAAGCGGTGGAGCAAGCAATCAATAACAAGTCGGCATTGATGGCCATGGACATCGGACCCAACTTCAGTTCGGATCTGGAGCGCGGGCAGCCGGCACGCGTCCAGTTCGTTCTGGACGGAAGAGACTCCAATACCGCCGCCATTGCCATGGGCTACGTGCAATCCATTGTGACCCGGTTCAATCAGGCGCAGATTGTGCAGCACGGAATGAAGCCGCCCCCCACCGTGCTTCTGGATCGAGCCTGGTTCAATCCCAATCTCGATTCCCGCTGGTTCATTGTTCCTGGCATCTGCGGCATTCTGACGCTACTGGTGAGTATGCTCACCACCGGCCTCTCCGTGGCGCGCGAACGCGAGATGGGCACCTTCGATCAGCTCCTCGTAACCCCGATGCCGCCGGCGGAGATTCTGCTGGGCAAGGCTTTGCCCGGCTTTCTGGTGGGAACGGCGGAGGGAACACTGATCGTCGTCATGGCCGTATTCTGGTTCCACGTCCCATTCACCGGCAGCCTGATTGGTCTCTACATCGGCCTGCTCTGCTTTCTTTTCGCGGCGGTTGGCATTGGATTGATGATCTCGTCCATCGCGGTTACCCAGCAGCAAGGGCTCCTGGGCGTCTTTCTGTTCATGGTGCCGGCCATCGTTCTCTCCGGTTTCGCGACTCCGATCGCAAACATGCCCCAGGCTGTGCAGTACATTACGCTGCTCGATCCATTACGTTACTTTCTGATCGTCCTGAGGGCCAGCTTTCTGGAGGGTGGCGGAATTTCGCTCTTCTGGCCACAATACTGGCCACTCCTCACCATCGGGCTGATCTGCATGATTGTCGCTGCGAACCTTTTCCGCCGCCGCCTCGCGTGATGGAGCATTGAGCATCGGCAACCCTTGCCACAGCGGGGAAGAGCAGAACAAGTGAGCTTTGCTTGATGCAACTTTCTCCTGGGTGGTTGAGGCGGTTTGCTTGAGCGCGCGTTGCACGCTGGCCGTCGAGATGCGATGGCCTTTGGCGATCTGGCGGATGCTCTGACCCCGCTGACGGTCCTGTGGGATGGCGGCGTGATCGAGCTCAAGCGGCCGGCGGCCGATGTGCTGGCCTTCGAGCCGCGCCCGCCGCATACCGGCGCGGACCCGCTCGATAATCAGGTTGCGTTCGAGCTCGGCGATGGCGCCGATGATGACCACGATGGCCCGGCCCAGCGGGCCGCCGGTGTCGATCTGCTCGCGGAACGAAACGAACTCGATGTTGAGATGGTTGAGCTCGTCGAGCACCTCGAGGAAGTGCTTCACCGAGCGGGCGATTCTGTCCGAAGCCCAGACCAGCACGGCATCGAACTGGCCGCGGCGGGCGCCGGTCATCAACTGGGTGAGCCCAGGCCGCTGGGCCCGGGTGCCGGAGATGCGGTCGGTAAACTCGGCCACGATCTGATAGCCGCACTGTGCGGCCAGTTGCTGAAGATCGTGCAGCTGCGTCTCCGGGTGCTGATCGAGAGTGGATGCCCGGAGGTAGAGGGCGGCGCGCTTCATCCGCGCCGCCCCGTCGGCTTCGGGTTGGCGATCCATTCACCAACGTGGACGATGGCTATGCCCGCCTGCCCGGCGCCGGCTACGAGGCCCTGCACCCGGAACTAAAAGGCATCCGCCCTGAGGACTACCCGGACATCTACAAGATGTCGATCCTCGCCGACATCGCTCCCTATAGCCGCGAGTACAACACCGCCCGTCAACGAGTGCTCGATCAGAGCCGCGGCAACACCGCCCTGCGCGTCGAGTACGACAAGATCGTCGATCGCGTCCGGCAGACCAGAGACTCCGGCATAAGGATGGACGATCGGCGCTTTACCGCGCCGGTTGAGGAAATCTCCGGAACCGTTGCGTCCTCGGATTCCTATGGTGTCGAGCTCAAGGAGTTCCCTGGTCGCCGATTCCGGTTCTCGACCAGGTCGCCCCATCCTGCCGGCGCCAAAACGCCTCGCGCGCACGCGAGGCGGATGCTCGCCGGAATCAGCCCCTCACAGACGCCGGTTTGCTGCCCGGAACCCCGTCCCGGATCCTTCGATTTTCGGCTTGGCAATTCGGAGTGGCGATTTTGACCCCAAAACCGTGGGGGAACACGGTTTAGCTAGGATCCCTCCATGCAGATTGAAGATTATGGACTGCGCGCGCGCGTTTGACCTTTTCCAGGATGTCGGCGGCCTTGGCGGTCCAGATGAAGGGTTTGGGATTCTCGTTGTGTCGGTCGATGTAGTCGTCCATGGCGGTGATCAGTTCTTCGACGCTGCGAAATACTCCGCGCCGCAGCCGGTTCTCGGTCAGATCGCGGAACAACCGCTCGACCATGTTCAGCCATGAGCATCCGGTAGGCGTGAAGTGCATGTGAAAGCGGAGATGTCGCGCAGTCGCAAAAGGCTAACGCGAATCGCGCCCGGAGTCGATGCGTGCCGGCTGGCAATCTCTCGGTCGGTGTATCCGAGCCCTGCATCCAGGAGGATTTCCCCGTCGGCCTCCTTCACGTCACGCCCGATCCTATCGAGTTCGATAGACGCCTCCGCGGCGGAATTGGTGGACAGCGAATCGGGTGGAACTAGCCATGTCCTTTGAGCCAACGAACGGCTGCGACGAAGGCGCGCGCCTGACGCGATGGCGCGGCTTAGCGCGGCGTCAAGATCTGATTGGCTGAATGGGATGCGGGAACGCTAAGAAGCTCTCGCGTTTCCGTTTGCACACTGTTAATCTCGGGTCGAAACTCGGGTTAAAGAATTCAGCGGAATTACTGTAAGTTATTGATAAATATGGTAGGCACGACTGGATTCGAACCAGCGACCTCTTCCGTGTCAAGGAAGCGCTCTAACCAACTGAGCTACGCGCCTGCAGGTGGAGGAACCGTGTTCCGGGTCGCCGGCCGGCGCTTGCAACTGCTTCACCGCGCCGTCCCGGCCTCGATGCTCCGCGGACACAGAACCCGATTCATCCAGTAGTCTAGCAGGATCGCCGGCGCGCGGAAAGCCGCTGGTGCCCGAACCGGCGGCCGATGCTGTACTATCCTTCGCGAGAGGCGTTCTCACAATTTTTGCTCGCCATGGCCGAACCCGGACATCCACGCCTGAACCCTATGCGCACCATGCCGAACCTGCTGACGATCGCGCGCATCTGTCTGGCTCCGTTCCTGGTTACGGCCATTCTGGAGCGCCAGTTCGCACTGGGCTTTGCGCTCTTTGTCGCCGCCGGGCTGACCGACGCGCTGGATGGAACCCTGGCGCGGGTTCTGCAGCAGCGGACCATGCTGGG
>Ga0307372_10008288_pt1 | contig 14649 bp, 13 predicted proteins | sample OX1MG_FD_202533 | JGI IMG/M metagenome (GOLD analysis project Ga0307372, IMG submission 202533) | Soil microbial communities from Risofladan, Vaasa, Finland - OX-1 | ecosystem: Environmental > Terrestrial > Soil > Coastal area > Acid sulfate soil | place: Finland: Risofladan, Vaasa | collected... | reverse complement strand
GGTCCTATTGCCAGCCCTGTCTGTCGCCGGTGTGGGACACCGGGCTGGCAGCGCTCGCGCTGATGGAGGCGGGCGGCGAAGGTGCCGCGTTGGCGGTGCGGCGCGGGCTCGATTGGCTGGTCGCGCGCCAGGAGTGTCGCGTCATCGGCGACTGGGGCGAATGGCGGCCCGGCCTGCGGCCGGGCGGCTGGGCCTTTCAATACGCCAATCCGCATTATCCCGATCTCGACGACACCGCCATGGTGGCCATCGCGCTCGACCGGTTCGATCGCGTCCGCTATCGCGAAGCCGTCGACCGCGCCGCGGAATGGATCGTCGGCATGCAATGCCGCGGCGGCGGGTGGGGCGCGTTTGACGCCGACAACGAGTATTATTACCTCAACTACATCCCGTTCGCGGATCATGGCGCGCTGCTCGATCCGCCGACCGCGGACGTTTCGGGGCGCTGCGTCGGCATGCTGGCACAGCTTGGCGCGCGCGCGCCGCAGACTGTGCGCGAAGCGGGGCTTGCGTTCCTGCGGCGCGAGCAGGAGACCGATGGCGCCTGGTTCGGCCGCTGGGGCACCAATTACATCTACGGCACGTGGTCGGTGCTGGTCGCGCTCCAGGCCGCCGGCGTGGACAAGGCATCGCCGATGGTGCGTCGCGCCGTCGGCTGGCTCCTGGCGAAGCAGCGCGACGACGGCGGCTGGGGCGAAGACGGCGCCTCTTATTGGCAGGACGGCCCGCGCGGCGCAGGCAAAGCCAGCACCGCCTCGCAGACCGCGTGGGCGCTGCTCGCCCTGATGGCCGCCGGCGAGGTCGATCATCCCGCGGTGGCGCGCGGTGTGCGCTATTTGCTCGCGACGCAGCGGCCGCACGGATTGTGGGACGAAGACTGGTACACGGCGGTGGGATTCCCGCGCGTGTTCTATCTGCGCTATCACGGTTACCGCGCGTATTTTCCGCTGTGGGCGCTGGCACGCTATCGCAACCTCCGCCGCGGCGACGGGACCGGCGCCGTCTTCGGCATGTGATGGCGCTCGCCGCAGTCACGGGGCTGGCGGCGGAGGCGAGGATCCTGCAGCGTCGCGGTATCGAAGCGGTCGCAACGGGCGGCGATCCGGAACGGACGGCGGCAGCCGTCGAGCGCATCCTCGCCACCGCGGCGTCGCTCATGAGTTTCGGCATCGCCGGCGCGCTCGCGCCGGGCCTCGCGCCCGGGACGCTGCTGCTGCCGCGGCGTGTCGTGAGCGAAGGAACGGCGATCACGGTCGATGAGGCGTGGCGGGGGCGCGTCGACGAAGCGCTGCGCGCGCTCGGTCTGCGCCCGGTCGCGGACGACATTCTCGGCGCGACGGCGATCATCGCTGCGCCGGAGGAAAAGGCGCGGCTTCATCGGCGCACGGGCGCCGTGGCGGTCGATCTCGAAAGCCACATCGCGGCAGTGGCGGCGCAGCGCTTGAGCCGGCCGTTCATGGTCCTGCGCGCGGTCGCCGATCCGGCCGGATTTGCCCTGCCGCCGGCCGCGGCAGTCGGCCTTGACGCCGCGGGCCGCGCCGCGCTCTTGCCGGTGCTGGGCTCGATCCTGCGCGATCCGGCGCAGGTGCCGGCGCTGCTGCGCCTGGCGCGGCACACGCGCAGGGCGCTCGCGGCGCTGACGCAGGCGGCGGCGGCCTTGTCGTGGCCCGGCGGCGAAGGATAGTCTCGGACGCACGGCCGGACGGGAGGAAACGATGGCGGTAGCAGGAACGTCGACGCGCAAGCTCACCATGGACGACATCAGGGCGGCAGCGGAGCGGCTGAAGAACTGGGGAAAATGGGGCGCCGACGACGAGATCGGCACGCTCAACTACACGCGTCCCGAAGACGTTGTCGCGGCGGCGCGGCTCGTGCAGAAGGGCAAGGTCATGTCGCTGGCGCTCGCCTTCGACAATCGCGGGCCGCAGGGCGGCAAGAGCAACTATCCGTCGCTCGGCCGCTTCAATCCGATCCACGTGATGCTGCGCACCGGTACCGATGCCTATTCGGGCGTGCTCGACAGCCGCAAGATCCGCGGCGCCGACGACATCGTCATCATGCCGATGCAATGCGGCACGCAATGGGACGGGCTCGGCCACATCTTCTACGGCGATCACATGTGGAACGGCTATGACTGCCGCACCGTCACCTCGGCGGGGGCGCAGAAATGCGGCATCGAGAAGACGCGCGACCGCATGGTGGGGCGCGGCGTGCTGTTCGACATTCCGCGCATGCTTGGCCAGGACCATCTGCCTGACGGCTTTGCCGTCACCTGCGATGTGCTCGACAGCGCCGAGCGGCATTTCGGGGCCGCGGTCGGACGCGGCGATTTCCTTCTCGTGCGCACCGGCCAGGTCGAGGCCAAGCTCGCGGCCGCGAGCTGGGACGGCTATTCCGGCGGTGACGCGCCCGGGCTCGCGTTCGAGACGCTCGACTGGCTGCACAAGAAGCAACTCGCGGCGATCGCCACCGACACCTGGGGCGTCGAGGTCCGGCCCAACGAGACCGACGAGGCGAACCAGCCGTGGCATTGGATTTCAATCCCGATCATGGGCCTGACCGTGGGCGAGATCTTCCATCTCGCGGAACTCGCCGAGGACTGCGCCGTTGACAAGCGCTATGAATTCATGTTCGTGGCGCCGGCCTTGCCGGTGACCGGCGCGGTCGGCTCGCCGGTCAATCCGCTCGCGATCAAGTGAAAGGAGTTGGCGCCATGCCACGCGTCAGTGAAATCGAAGACGACGGCGGCGATCCGACGCTGATGGAGGCGTTCGAGAAGGAACGTGCGCGGTTCGGCGGCCTCCTGAACCCGACCAAGGTCATGGCGCATTGCCCGCCGATCCTGCGCGCGGCCAAGCTGCTCTCGGCCTCGATCGAGCAATCGGGACAGCTTCCGGCGGCGCTCCTCGCGCTCGTCTATCTCCGCGTCGCGTCGATCAACGGCTGCCCGTTCTGAATCGACATCAATTCCATCCGTGTGATGGAAGGCGACGAGGGCGCAGCGAAGGCCGCTGCGGTGGCGAACTGGCGCGAAAGCGGTCTCTTCAGCGAGACCGAGCGCATCGCGCTCGACTATGCCGAGCGCGTGACGATCACCGGCCAGAAGGTCGATGACGCGTTGTTCGCGCGCCTCAAGCAGCACTTCACCGAGGCGCAGATCGTCGAATTGACCGGCGCGATCGCGCTCGAGAATTTCCGCAGCAAGTTCAACCCGGCGCTGGGCGTCGAGGCGCAGGGCTTCTGCCTCATTCCGAAACGATCGGGCTAACTCACTGCCAGCGGCGCGGCGATGTCGATGTCGGTGGCGACGTCGAGAATGACCGGCCGGCCGGCGGCGAGCGCGCGCTCGAACGCGGCGGCGAAATCTCCGGCCTTTTCAACGCGGATGCCAACGGCGCCGAGATCCTCGGCGATCCTGGCGAAATTCACCTTGCCGAAGGTCCAGAGCTCGCGCGACCGCTCGGTCGGGTTGCCGCCATAGGCGCGATCGAAGCCGCGCTTCGATTGATTGCCGCCGTTGTTGTTGTTGACCACGGTGACGGTGTTGATGCCCCAGCGCACCGCGGTCTCGATCTCGGCGAGGTGATACCAGAAGCCGCTATCGCCGGTGAACGCCACGACCGGCCGGTCCGGCGCACCGCATTTCGCCCCGAGCCCCGCCGAGAACGCCCAGCCGAGATGCCCGGCGCTGCGGAGATAGCTCTGCCGGGGACTGCGCAGATCGAAGAACCCGCCCATCCACATGCCGGCGTGGCCGGTATCGACGACGACGATGGCATCCTCGGGCATCAGCCGCGACAGCTCGCCGACGAGCCGCTCGGGCCGGATCGGCCAGGCGTTGGACGACAGTGCCGGCCCCTGCTTATCGTACCATTCGCGGCAGATGCCGCTGGCGGTCTCGAGCCACTTCCGGCGGCGCGCGGCAGTCGCGCCGTTGGCCTGTTCGAGCATGCGCGCGAGCGTCGCCTTGGCGTCGCCCAGCACCGCCGCCTTGAGCGGATAGTTGCGGCCGATCGCCTCGGGCTCGATGTCGATCTGGATTGCCGGCACGCCGATCTTGGGCACCGCCCAGAAATGCGTGGTCATGCCGCCGGTTTCGGTGCCGATGAAGCAGACGAGATCGGCCTCGCCGACGACGCGGTTGGCGCTCTCGCGGGAATAGGAGCCGACCACGCCGACCGCAAGCGGATGGCTCGCGATGATCGTGTCCTTGCCGGTGAGCGAGGTCGCAACCGGAATGGCGAGTGTCTCGGCCAAGCTCACCAGCTCGCGCGCCGCGCCCGAGGCGTGCACGCCGCCGCCGGCGACGATCACCGGCCGGTCCGCGTTTTCCAGCAGCGTCAGCGCGGCGCGGACGCTCGCCGCATCGGGCTCGGGGCGGAACGGCGGCACGCGCGCGAATTGGGGCTCGGCGGCCGCCTCCATGTCGGCTTCGTCGGCGTCGATCTGCCCTTCATTGCCGCGGAACTGAAGATGGACCGGGCCGGGCGTGCCGGAGACGGCGGTGCGGAAGGCCTGGCGGATCATGTCGGGAAAGCGCTCAACCGCGTCGATGGTGACGTTCATCTTGGTCACCGGCGCGAAGGCGGGAACGTCGTCGATCTCCTGATAGACTTGGCGGAACTTGGTGCGCGGCTCGCGGCCGCCGGTGAAGGCGATCACCGGCGAATGCGCGAGCCATGCGTCCCTGAGGCCCGCGGCGAGATTGAGCGCGCCCACCACCTGCGCCATGCAGATGCCGGGCCGGCCCGAGGCGCGTGCATAGCCGTCCGCCATATAGGCGGCCGATTTCTCGCCATGGGTCTGAATGCGCTTGATGCCGGTGCGGCGCTCCATCTCCGCCAGCGTGCGGCGCAGCACCGCCGGCACCATGAAGACATGGGTGACGCCATAGCCGTCGAGCATCTCGGCAAGAACTTGCGCACCCGTGACCTTTGCCATCGCCCTCTCCCCGCAGAGTCCCGCCGCCCTTGGCTTATGGCGTTACTCTAGCGGAAGCGTGCATGGCGCGGGACTCGCTTGTCCCGGCGCGATCGAACCGGGCGAGGCCTTCAGGCGCGGCCGGCGCCGGGCTGCGGGACGAACTCGATGCCGAGATTGCCGGTCTCGCTCCAGACCACCGTGCCGCGGAACATGCCGAGCCCCGTGACCATCAAGGTGACGGCCTGGCCGATTCCGACCGCGGGCGCGCGGGCGATCCGGGCGCCGCCGCGCGAGATGTCGACGACGAGGCAATGGCACGGGCCGCGCGCCGTCTGCAACACGGCGCTCCAGAGAATTTGCCGGCGCCGATCCTCGCGCGCCTCGACCGGCCCCACCGGCATCTCGGCGGCGGCAAGCGCGGCGGAATTGCGCGAAGTCATGTCAAAACGCCCCGTTCTCCCCGACCTCCGAAGAATGGGACAGCGATCATTAATCTCACGTTAGCGGCCGCCGTTATACGGCCCGAAATCAGAAGATTTCGAAATACTCGCGCTGCTCCCAATCGGTCACGGTCTGGTGGAAGCGCGCCAGCTCTGCCGCCTTGAGGCGAAGATAATAGGCGACGAACCCCTCGCCGAGCCCGGCCCGCAGGCAGGCATCCTGCGCGAGCGCGGCGAGCGCCTCGTCGAGCGTCCGCGGCAGCGGCGTCGCCGCCGCCTCATAGGGTGCGTCGGCGGAAGGTCCGGGATCGAGCCGCCGCGCCATGCCGTCGAGGCCGCACAGGATCTGCGCCGCAAGGTAAAGATAGGGATTGGCGGCCGGCTCGCCGGCGCGGTTCTCGAGATGGGTCGCGGGATCGCCGGGCTGGCCCACGACCCGGATCATCACGCCGCGATTGTCGTGCCCCCAGGTCGCGCGGTCGGGCGCGAGCGCGTAGGGGACATAGCGCTTGTAGCCGTTGATGGTGGGCGTTGTGAACGCGGTGGCGGCGGCGGCATGGTCGATGAGCCCGGCGAGATAGTGCCGGGCGAGCGGCGACAGGATGTCGCCGCCGCCGGCGACGAAGGCGTTGCGGCCGGACTTGCGTTCGCGCAGCGACTGATGCAGATGCCAGCCGCTCGACACCATGTGCTCGAGGCGCGGGCGGCACATGAAGGTCGCGTGATAGCCGTTGCGATGGCAGATCTGCTTCACCGCGCTACGGAACAGGATCATCCAGTCGGCCGATTCGATGCCGATCCCCGGGCGGAACGTCATCTCGCATTGGCTCGGCCCGTACTCGACCTCGATCGAGCGCAGCGGCAGGCCAAGCTTGACGACGTCGCGGCGGATCAGCTCGAGCACCGGGTCGAGCGCGTCGTAACGCTGCTCGGTGAGATACTGGTAGCCCTTGTTGAGAAGGGTGACCGAAGGCGGCGTGCCGGGCTGTCCCGCATCGCTCGGCCGCAGCTGCGGATCGTCGAGCCGGAAGACATGGAATTCGACCTCGAGCCCGGCGACGAGGTCATAGCCTTCCGTCGCCAACTGCGCGACCGCCCGGCGCCCCACCTCGCGGGTCGAATAGGGCACCGGCTTGCCGTCGGCGAAATGGACGTCGCAGAGCAGCCATCCGGTGCCGGGCGCCCAGGGCAGGACGCGAAAGCTCAAGGGATCGGCGACCAGCAGCACGTCGGCCGCGCCGCGCATCCCGGCGACGAGCGGGTCCTCGCCGGCGGTGAAGACGGGAAAGACGGTGCGGTGCGCGGTGTCCTTCAACAGCAGCGTCGAGGCGATGCCGATGCCGTCGCGCATCGCGCCCGGCGCTTCGGCCGCGACCACGGTCTTGCCGCGCAGGATGCCGTGCTGATCGGCGAAGGAAAGACGGACCAGATCGATTCCTTCGGCCTCGATGCGGCGGGTGATCTCGGCCGCCGCCTTGGTCTGCGCGTCGCTCCAGAGCCCGTGGCGCTCGACGAAGCTGCCGCGTTCCTGCCGGCGCGTCACGCGGACCAGCTCGCGGTCTTGCGGCGCTCGGCATCGGCGTCGCGCCAATATTGCTGCCAGGCATCGGTCGGGCCGATCCCGTCAATGGCGGCGGGGCCGCGGAGCCGCGCGGCCTCTTCTTGCGTCAGCACCATCAACGGCCGCTCGCCGCGCCTCGCGCCGGCGATGGCGTCGAGCAGGATGCGGCGGTAAAGCGCGATCGCCGTATCGCTATAGCCCAGAGTCTCGCGCGTTCGGTCGTGGATGGGGCCTTGCGATTCGATCGCCCATTGATCGTGCACGTTGATGTCGGTGCCCATCGCGGTAAAGGTGCGGTGAAGCTGCTCGTCGGGATCGAAGCCGTAATTGTTGGATTGATTGAGCCGCGGCATGTAATCGGGCAGGGAATAGAGTTCGAGCCGTTGCCGCCGCATCGTCGCCTTGTCGACCGCGCCGGCGAAACTGGTGAAGATCGCATACCAGTAGCAGCGCGTATCGTCGACCGGGACATGCCACTGGCTGATCGTCATGGTCGGGCTCAGGGGAATGACGAAGCCGTGCGGAAAGATCATGTTGGTCACCCGCACATGCGTGCGCGCCGCGTCGAGCGTGCGCAGCGCGACGAGCTGCATGCCGTAGGGGGTGCGCTCGACCTCGAGGCGCGGCCGCCCGTGGGTGCGCAGGAGCTGCGTCATCGGGAGGTCGGAATCGGCCGAGACGGCGCGGAACTGGCGGCCATAGCTCGCTTCCGGGTTCTCGTCCTCGAAGAAGCGATGCAGATACGAGGCATGTGCCGGATCGATCCCGACCTCGAGCGCCTGCAGCCAGTTGCACGCGATGAAGCCCTTGAAGGCGAAACAATGCGTGTCGGGCGCGATGAAGCAATCGAAATGCGGCAGCGCCGGCGGCTCGCCCGGGCCGAGATAGGCGAAGACGATGCCGCCGCGCTCGATCACGGGATAGCTCCTTTGCCGGATGCGCGTCCGGAGCGGACTCTCTTCGGGCTCGGCCGGCGTCTCGAGGCAGCGTCCGGCGACGTCGAACAGCCAACCGTGAAAGACGCAGCGCAGCCCGCCATCCTCGCGCCGCCCGAAGGCGAGATCGGCGCCGCGATGCGGGCAATGGCGGTCGAGCAGTCCAAGCCGGCCGGCCTCGTCGCGGAAGAGGACGAATTCCTCGCCCAGGAGCCGCACCGGCCGCACCGGCCGCACCCCCTGGAGTTCCTCGGCCAGCGCCACCGGCTGCCAATAGAGCCGCATGAGCCGGCCTGCCGGCGTCTCGGCGCCGGTGTGCGTCATCAACTCGTTCTGCTCGGCGCTGATCATGGAAGCCGCCCTTTCGGCGGTAATCTTACCGCTGCTTGGCCCGTCTGCCCATCGGGTGGCCGGGGATGTGCGGGCGCTGCGGGCCGGCGTCGGTCGAGCGCCAATGGTGCGATGATCCGCGCCCGCCCGGTTTTTTCGTTCCTGCGGTTCCGCTACAAGCGCGCGGCGGCCGTGCCGGAATAAGGAGTGGGGGACGATGGACTCGCTGTGGGCCTTTCTGCGGGCGCCGGCCATCCATCTCGCGGTTGCTCACGATGCGTTCGTGTTCGACATCTCGTGGCTGGGCATCGTGCTGATCATCGCCGCGCTTCTGCTGCTTCGCCATCTTCGGCGTTAGTCGGCAATTTCGATCGTTCATCGCGGCGCCATCACACCCGCGCCAGCGGGTATCCGGCACAGCCGGTCGGCCGCAACGCGCGGCGCAATTTGTCTTGCCCTGGGCGGCGGCGGTGCAAGAATGCCGGCACGAGACATGGATGCCGGGGGGCGCTTGCGGGCGTGAACCCCCGGCCCGATCACGGGGAGGCGCGCGAGATGATGAATTTCTTCCGTAATCGCTGGTGGGTGGTGGTTGCGTCGATGAGCGGGCTCCTGGTTGGCTCCGGCGCGGTGAACGTCTTCGCCTTGGGTGTGTTCCTCAAGCCTGTCACCCAGGATCTCCATGTCGGCCGCGGCTATTTTGCGTCGGGTATACTGCTCTCCTCCATCTTGACCGCGCTCGGCTGCTTCTTCATCGGCTACTTCCTCGACCGGTTCGGCACCAGGCGCGTGATGATCCCGGGAGTCCTGCTCTACGCGGCGGCGACGGCCGGGTATTCGATGCTCACAGCCTCGCCGTTCGTGCTCTACGCCCTGTTCCTGGCGACCGGCCTTGTTGGCGTGATCGGCTCGCCCGTCCCCTATGGCTGTGCTGTTGCCAAGTGGTTCGATGCAAGGCGCGGACTGGCGCTTGGCATATCGCAAGCGGGCGTCGGGCTCGGCGTTGCCATCGTCCCCAAGATCGCCGAGCGGCTCATTCTCCATTTCGGCTGGCGTGCGGGCTTCCTCGGTATGGGCGTGACGATCCTGGTGTTCGCCTTCATTCCCATCGCGCTCTTTCTGCGCGATCCTTCGCCTCAGGACCGCGCACGGATTAGCGACGTGGCGCCGGCGGGCAATCTTCCCGGGATCAGTGCGACCCAAGCGTTCCGGGGCGCGTGGCGGTTCTGGGCGCTGTGCCTGGTGTTCTTTCTTGCGGTCACGTCGATCAACGGCACGCTTACCCATGTGGTGCCCTATCTGACCGATCGCGGCATCTCGATCCAGACGGCAACCTCGGCGCTGTCGTTGGCCGGGATCGCGCTATTGTTGGGCCGGGCGTTCTCGGGGTGGTGCGTCGACCGGTTCTTCGCGCCTTATGTCGCGATCGTGTTCTTCCTGTTCCCCATGGGCGGCGTCGCGCTTCTGGCGAGCGGCTGGGGCGGTGCGGCGCCGATCGTCGGCACCGTCTGCCTCGGCCTCGCTATCGGCGCCGAAGCGGACCTGCTGGCCTATTTCGTCAGCCGCTATTTCGGCCTCAAGGACTATGCCAAGATCTATGGGACGATGTTCGGCATTTTCGCGATCGCCGCGGGGTTCGGGCCGTGGCTTGGCGGCACGATCTACGACCATTTCCATTCCTACATGCCGCTCTTCGCCTTCGACGAGGTAGCCATCCTCGTGATCTGCGCGCTGCTTTTGCCGCTGGGTCCCTATGCCTATCCGGCGCCGGGGCAGAGCCCGCGCGGCGCGAGGCTGCGCGCCACCGCCTGAACCGCGGCGCGGCGGCGGCGGCGCGCCGGCGGTTCGGTCGGTATCGCGCTGGCCTAGGGTGGAACGGCGAAGGCCTGCGGCGGTCTTCCCGCCGTCCAAGTGTCCCACATCCGGAAATACGCCGCTTCCAGCCGTCGCGTATAGCGCGCCATGTCGAAGAGCGGCGTGGTGTCACGATTCTGCTCGAGCCGGCGCCGCAGGGTTCCGAGCAGCGCCGGATCCGTCGCAAGGCGCATGGCGAGCGCCTCGTATGCGCTCAATGACGGTGTCACCAACTCGGGCAGGCCGATGGTCAGGAGCAGGCTCGTGGCACCACGGCCGTGGAACGTGTCGCCCCGGCACGTCAGTACGGGCAAACCCATCCAGAGGGCGAGGTTGGCGGTGGTGTGAGCATTGCGCGGAAGGGTGTCGAGGAACAGGTCGGCCAAGCGATGCCGGGCGAGGTGCTGCGGCAAGGGCTGGCGCGGTGCGAGAATCACGCGGCTGGCGTCGACGCCGCGCGAAGCGGCTTCGCGTTCGAGATTGGCATCGGCGATGGAATTGCTCTCGACCAGCCAGAGCACGCTTCCCGGAACCGCCCGCAACAGCCGCATCCAGATATCGAACATCGCCGGCGTGATCTTGTAGCTGGTGTTGAAGCAGCAGAATACGAAGCCCGTCTTGGGCAGCCCGCATTCCGCCCGGGTCGGCGTTCTCTCGTCGACTTCCCGCCGTGTGTCGGTGGGCATGAAGCAGTCCGGCAGATGCACGATCCGTTCATCGTAGTGCGGCTGATCGGTCATCGGCAGGGCGACCGCGTCGGCGACGGTGTAGTCGATGAATGGCGCTCCCATCGTTCCGATATAGCCGAGGAAATTGACCTGAATGGGAGCCGGACGTGCGGCGACGATCGGCGTTCGGGCGAATTTCGTGTAGCCCATGAGATCGACGAGGATATCGATGCCGTCCTCGCGAATTCGCTTGGCGGCATCGGCGTGGGACAGCGGGCGGATGTCGATGAAACGATCGAACGCCTTGATGAGACGCCGGCGCATCGCGCTCCCATCGTCCGGGCCCAACGAATAGGCGCTGACCTCGAACCGGCCCCGGTCGTGGCGCTCGAACAGCTCGGCGGTGAGGATGGCGCTCGGATGCTGGCGGAAATCTCCCGACAGATAGGCGAGGCGGAGCTTCTCGCGCGTTCTCGGCGGGGCGGCAGGAAGTTTCTCCGTTACCGCCACAGCAGCGGCGGCGGCTTCCAGGCGGGCGCAGCGCAAATGTTCGGACGGCGAATCCGTAACCGAAAGAAATGCGAAAGGTTGGACGCCCCGGACACCCGCTTGGACCAAAGCCCGGCATTTGTTCATGTCCTCGTCGAGGCCGTTCCAGTCGCAAGTGTCCAGCCGCGCGTGGGTAAGATTGCCGATCGCCAGGGCGAAATCCGGCTTGATGGCGATCGCCCGTCGGTACAACTCGACAGCCTCGTGGAGTTCGCCTTGATCGTAGAGAACCGTGGCCAGGTTATGGATGATCTCCGGATCGGACGGCGCGAGGACAAGACCGTTCCGGTAGGCGGCTATGGCCTCGTCCTGACGCCCCAACGTCTTGAGAACGTTGCCCGCGTTGCAGTGGGCCTCGACGAAATCCGGCCTGAGCGCGATGGCTTGTCGGTAGGAGGCGATGGCCTCGTCGAGCTGTCCCAGTTCGCGCAGCACCAGCCCCAGATTGTAGTGCGCTTCCGCAAGGTTCGGCTTGAGCGCGATCGCGCGCCGGCACGATGCCGACGCCTCGTCCAGCCGGCCCATGTGCTTCAACGCGATCGCCAGGTTGACGTGCATGCCGGCAATGTTTGGATCGAGGCTGATTGCCCGGCGATAGGACGCCACCGCCTCGGCGAGCCGACCGGCCTGTGCGTGCCGCGATGCCTCCGCCAGGACTTGGCGCAGCTCGCCGGCGACCATCGCTGGAGGCTTGGCGCCGTGCGGATGGCCGCTCGCGGCTCGGCGTTCTTTTCGGTTCATCGGCGTCGCTTCGGTCAGAGCCGAGGCGGCTCGTTCCCCGCTGCCTCGGCAGTCCCTCTTGCTAGTGCCATATGGTTACGATCGCGTTTATGCCACGGCTGGATTGGGCGAGCTGGCCGATAATATAACCCTTTGGGGTCATGTCACAAGAGGCGGCGGCGATCGCCGTCACGCCGCGTTGGTTTTGACCTTTTGATTCTTGATCTGCTCCGCCGCGTCCTCGACGTGGCGCGAGAACACGTATTCAGCCGGCCGCTGGCGGTCGAGCGGGATCTCCTCGGCCATCGCGCCCTCGGTGCGGATGCCTTTCATCGCCACGGCCATGGCCTTCCATGGGCGCTTCACCGCGTCGACGACGGCCGTCGCCTCATAGCCGCTATGCACCATGCAGTCGGCGCATTTCTCGTAATTGCCGGTGCCGTACGCATCCCAGTCGGTGGTCTCCATCAGCTCCTTGAAGCTCTTGGCGTAGCCTTCGCCGAGGAGATAGCACGGACGCTGCCAGCCGAAATAGTTGCGGGTAGGATTACCCCACGGCGTGCAGTGATAGGTCTGGTTGCCGGACAGGAAATCGAGGAACAGACCGGATTGGCTGAACGACCATTTGTGGCCCTTGCCGTGCCGGAAGACGGCGCGGAACAACTCCTTGGTCTTGCGCCGGTTGAGGAAATGCTCCTGATCGGGCGCCCGCTCGTAGGCGTAGCCGGGCGAGACGGTGATGCCGTCGACGCCAAGCGCCATCACCGTGTCGAAGAAGTCGGCGACCTGCTCCGGCGCGGCGCCGTCGAACAGGGTGCAGTTGATGTTGGTGCGGAAGCCCCGCTCCTTGGCCAGGCGGATCGCCGCGACGGCGCGCTCATAGACGCCTTCCTGGCAGACCGAGCGGTCGTGCGTGTCGCGGTCGCCGTCGAGATGCACCGACCAGACGAAATAGGGATTGGGCGCGAAGCGGTCGATCTTCTTTTCCAACAGCAGCGCGTTGGTGCAGAGATAGACGAATTTCCGGCGCGCGATGATGCCCTCGACGATCTCCTCGATCTCGCGATGGAGCAGCGGCTCGCCGCCGGCGATCGACACTACCGGCGCGCCGCATTCGTCCACGGCCTCGAGGCAGTCCGCGACCGAAAGGCGCTGATTCAGGATCGGATCGGGATAATCGATCTTGCCGCAGCCGGCGCAGGCGAGATTGCAGCGGAACAGCGGCTCCAGCATGAGCACGAGCGGATAGCGCGCGACGCCCTTGAGGCGCTGTTTCGCCACATAGCTGCCGACCCGGATCATCTGATGCAATGGAACAGCCAAGACGAGCATCCCCTCGGTTAAGAACGGTCCAGCCTCATTCCGCCGCCGAATCGACCAAGTCCGCCGGCATCCGGAAACGCACGTTCTCGGTGATCCCCGGCAGCGTCTCCAGCGTCACCTCGCCGAGCGTGCGCAGCCGGTCGATCAGCTCCTGCACCAGTTCCGCGGGCGCCGAGGCACCGGCGGTGATGCCGACCCCCGCCGCGTCCGCGACCCAGCGCGGATCGAGCGCGTCGGCGTCGGCGATGAGATAGGCGGGCACGCCCTGTTCTTCGGCGATCTCGCGCAGCCGGTTCGAATTGGAGCTGTTGGCGGCGCCGACGACCAGGACCACATCGACCGCCCGCGCCAGCTCGCGCGCCGCGCGCTGGCGGTTCTGGGTCGCATAGCAGATGTCCTTGGTGTCGGGCCCGACGATCGCGGGAAACCGCGCGCGCAACGCCTCGATCACCGCCCGCGTGTCGTCGACCGACAACGTCGTCTGGGTGATGTAGGCGAGCTTGGCGGGATCGCTCACCGCGAGCCCGGCGACCTCGCTGGCGGCCGAGATGAGATGGACCTTGCCCTCGATCCGCCCCATCGTGCCTTCGATCTCGGGATGGCCGGCATGGCCGATGAGAACGATCTCTCGGCCCTGCGCGGCATAGCGCTGCCCCTCGCTGTGAACCTTGGAGACGAGCGGGCAGGTGGCGTCGATGACGCTGAGCTCGCGCGCGGTCGCATCGTTCTCGACGCCGCTCGAGACGCCATGGGCGCTGAAGATGGTGACACTGCCCGGCGGGATCTCGGCGAGATCGTCGACGAAGCGCGCGCCCTTGGCCCGCAGCCGCTCGACCACGTGGCGGTTGTGCACGATCTCGTGCCGGACATAGATGGGCGGCCCGTATTTCTCGATCGCCCGCTCGACGATCTCGATCGCCCGTTCCACGCCCGCACAGAAACCCCTGGGTTGCGCCAGGACTACTCGCATGATTGCCTCGTTCCGCGCCTGCGGCCACGCGCATTATACGCAGAATTGCTGCCGCGGCCAGCCGCGCACGGACCGCTTCACTCGAATGGCCGAGTCCGCCCCCTTGCGGGCGTCGCGTGACGTTTCTCGGGACGTTTGATCTGCCATGCGCTATTATCGCTAGTTGGGGTCTGCTATCGGGGATTGGGAATTCCCGACCGGCGAGGGAAACACGACATGACGGATCAGAACGGCAACGACGCTCCGCATCACCGCCGCGACAACATTCGGTCATTGCTTGACGGGATCGAGAGCCCGGCGGATTTGCGTCGTCTTGGCGAGGGGGATTTGGGGGCTTTGGCGGCGGAGTTGCGGGCGGAGCTGATCGACGCGGTAT
>Ga0307372_10008285_pt1 | contig 14650 bp, 11 predicted proteins | sample OX1MG_FD_202533 | JGI IMG/M metagenome (GOLD analysis project Ga0307372, IMG submission 202533) | Soil microbial communities from Risofladan, Vaasa, Finland - OX-1 | ecosystem: Environmental > Terrestrial > Soil > Coastal area > Acid sulfate soil | place: Finland: Risofladan, Vaasa | collected... | reverse complement strand
TTTTCCGCTGTATCGCGTTGACCGTTGCCCAGCAAGTACGTGTAGATTGAATGATTTTTTCCTTCTCCGCTTCCGCGTGAAGGCACACGGCACACTGCTCCTGCCGCACGCCAAAAACTGAATAAGCCAGGCCGATTCTCGCGTGCAGCCGAGCGGGCCAACTAGCTGTGCGATAGATCACACACGACGGCCTGATTCGTCGCATGGGAAGTGACTGCAGATTGCGCTATTTCTTGCCGATGCCGAAGCGGATTGGGAGCAGCGCGCGAAGGCGGGCATCCCGCAGCCAGATTCCCAGCCAGGCAATCATGCTCGTTGAGAGTGGGACCAGAATCGGGTAGGGCTGTCCGATTCGCGTATAGGCGGCGATCGCTCCACCTAGGTAGCCAGTGAGAAGTACGCAGCCCAGAACCGCAGTAGGCGGAATAAGGTAGAGAGTGATGCAGCCGAGTTGCAGGAATGCGAGGAGCGCCAAGCGGCTTGCCGGCCATCCGATCCTTGCAAATTCCGCCACATAACCGGGATTCTTGGTGAGTTTCCAATGGGCGCTCATTCCCACAACGAAAACGGGCCAGAGCGATACGAGCCATCCAGCCCAGAACAACCAACGCTTCGTGCTCGTTTCGCGTACTGGAACATCAATGGCATTCATGGGTTCTCTCCTTGGGAGCGCCGCACTGGATGGAATTGCGTCGCGCATCTTAGCCGAATGGAGCGCCGGCTGCGAGAATTTCTTTATGAGGTGCTGGGGAATGACGGGAAGACTTGCCCAAGCGAGTCGTACTGGGGTGCGCGCGTCGCGTTTTCGGACCACGACTTTTGAGGTGAGGCACCCCGTGAATGATCTGCTTGGCGGCAATCGATGGCAGTTCGCGGCGATGCTGCTGGAAAAACTAACACTTTTGTGAATAATGACAGGCGCGGCTCGGCGGAAAGGACCCTATCGTGAGCGGCAGCCTGGTGAGTTCGTCGGCAGTCTTGGCTCTGGTAGCACTTCCTCGTCCAGTGGTTTGGGCATACTCCGTCTTCGGACTCGTTCTCGCAATCGGCGTGGCCGTGATATTTGTCCGCGGCGATTGGCGCGAGGCGCGAGGACTCGAAAAACTGATATTGTTCGGGCCGGTCTTCTATGCTGCGTCGGTCGCAGCCTTCGGCACCGAACATTTCACGCTCTCGCGGGATATCGCGTCGATCGTGCCGTCGTTCATTCCGTGGCATCTGTTTTGGGCCTACTTCGTGGGCGCCTGCTTTATTGCAGCCGGCCTGAGTTTAGTGACGAGGATTCAGGCTCGCCTCGCGGCCAGTCTACTGGCGTTAACGTTCTTTCTTTTCGTAATGTTGATGGACGTTCCGGCTCTGGCGCAGGATCCCAGAGACCGGTTTGCGCTGGCGTTGGCGCTCCGGGAACTATCGTTCAGCGGAGGCGCTCTGGCGCTGGCCGCTAGCCTTGGCCAAATGGCCCGCGGGCGCGGCAGCGCGGTGCTTGCCACGATTGCGCGATACTTCGTCGCGGTGGGCGTGTTGTTTTACAGCTTCGAGCAGTTTCTGCACGGAAAATACGTCCCAGGCATTCCGCTGGACAGGTTGACCCCTGAATGGATCATCGGACACTCGTTTTGGACCTACCTGGCGGCCGTGCTTTACGTTGTCGCTGGCATCCCCCTGCTTATCGGCCTGAAAACTCGCGCAGCGGCGACGTGGATCGGCTTGACTGTTCTGGTTGTGGAGTTGGCGGTCTACGTGCCGATCGGAGTAGCGTATTTCGCCAGCCTCGACAACGGCTTTAATTACATGGCGGATACGCTGATGTATTGCGGCGCGGTCCTGATGCTTGCGGGCGCGATGCCTCGCGAAGCAGCCCGACAGGGATCGTCGCCTGATCGTTCGGCCGACAGCGGGGCCCGCGAAGCCCGCGCTCCAAACGTAATTAGCTGAGCGGTGCTAGGTCCCTTTTTGCAAGACTGTATCCGAACTGGTAGCTGCGAGTTCTTCAATGGTGTTCGAAATGGCGCGAAGCGGTACGGATAGGTGCACAGTCTCGCCAGCATCGCCGACGTCCACAACGATCGCGCGGCCCAACTTCGAAACTTGAACGTGTTTGCCGGGTTGGTTCACTTCGACTAGCACGACGTCGCCCGAATCACGCAACCCGGCAAGCCCCGCCCGAATAGCCGGCATGTAGGGCTGTATTGCGCAAGCCGCTTGCGCCAGATCGCGACTTGGCGCCAGGCGCACGGCGATCGGAGCGAGAATCGCGGGTGCATCGATGCGGATGTGATGACCGAGCGGCTCGTTTTCGACCACGTGTACTTCGACGAGGCCTTCGCTGCATAGAACGCCCGCGCCTGCCAGCCCTAACCCAGCCATTCCCAACACGATCTTTCCAAGCACTATCATCGCCTCACCTCGAGCTTCATTTGAAGATTTCGGTTGGGGCCTGCAGCTTTTTCCGGGTTTCGTCAGTCCTGCGTGCTCCGCGAATCCACCCAGACGCGGACCTTTTGTCCCGGGCCCTGCACAGTTACGAGCAATACGTCACCTGCGTCACTCAGGGCCCGCAACGCGGCCTCGACATCCAATTGATTGTTCTTGGCGTTGGCAAAGAACGCGTTGGCAACCGCGATAGGAACGGTCACGTTCACACGTTGCCGCGGATCGTTTTTGTCGGTCACGTGAACGACAATATTTCCGTTGGACTTAGCCACACGGACGTCTGACTCCTTGTTCCTGACGGTGACGAATTCGTTGTCCGGGGCATTGCGCAGTGCTTCCAGGATTGCGCGAACGTCCACACCATGCATTTGGGCGTCGTGAAGCGAGACCTTTCCGTCATGGAGTTCCGGATTGTTGATGGCCGGCAAAATTGCCTCGGCCAATGGGAGCGGCACGTTGACGTTGACGGTGCCGCTATTTGCTCGATCGTCGACCTTCACGTGCAGGTACTTATCGGCAGGTGCCGCAACGGCAGGGGCCGCGACAGAGACGATTCCTGCCGCGAGCAAACCGACCACGGTGGCGACGTGCGTTGGAGTTCGCATCGATTTTCGCATTGGTGTGGGCCTCCTCAGCCCCTCGTGTGAGGAGATACGGAATCAGCGCGCGAAAAGTTCCCCGGTACTTGGAAGAAGGAACGCGCGAGAGATGGACTTCCGGGCGAGTTGGTGTACCTTATGCGGGTTTCGTGTTCGCGGTGAGGTGCTGGCGCGAAGACCATACGGGGAAATGGAGGCGTTTGATGAAACGGACGTTTTGGAAGTGGATGTTGGCATCGGCCATGCTGCTGGTGCCGATGGCGAGTTTCGCGCAGGTTGCCTGCACGCGGGACGGTTTGCAGTATGCGACCAATCTTTACCTGGCCGCTCAAACGAAGGGCAATCCTTCCAGCTTGCCGCTGGCGAAAGGGCTGGCGTATATCGAGAACATGAAAGTGGTGAATATCAAGGACGGCCTGATTCAGAAGCCGCTGAAGATCGATTTTCATCGAACGCTGATCGATACGGCCACGTGTCAGACGTTTTCCGAAATCATCGATGCGGACCAGGCTGATCCGTACGTGATCGGTACACGCTTGCGAGTCAACCACGACAAGATCGCTGAGATCGAAATTCTGATCACGCACAAAGGCGACTGGCTGTTCAACGCGCAGAATTACTTGAAATATTCGTCATCGGAAAACTGGGGAGAGATTCCTCCCGATCAGCGCGACACGCGCGCCACGCTGGTTTACGCAGCCAACGCTTATTTGGACGCGTTCCTCGAGAAGAAGGGCGACTTGGTGCCGTGGGGATATCCGTGCGAACGCACCGAAGGCGGCATGAGGACGGGCAAAGGGCTTCCGACCGATACGTGCGAAGTGGGTGTGCCAGCGGGCGTGAATATCGTCGACCGGCGGTTCATCGTTGATCCAACGATTGGGGCGGTGCAGGTGTTTTGCACGTTCGAGGTGAATGGAGTGCCGGACTCGCACCTGTTTCGCGTACAACACGGCAAGCTGCGTTACGTTCACACGCTGACGCACCTGCCACCGGGATTTAAGCTGCCAGGGCCTCCACCGGGGCCGAGGCCGAATGCGGGAGCGAGCGCCGCGCCCAAGAACTGAAATCGCAGGAAGCGTATTCGCATCCGTGCAACGCGGGCGGGTGATCGAGCTGTCGACGTTTGATCGCCGGTCGCCCGCTCGAACTACGCTCGTCTGAGTGGACTGTCGGAGAGAAATTTTGTTCGCGACGAGTATTCTGCACTGGTGCCTCAAAGTTTCGGGAAAATTGCAACTCAGGAGCTGACGATGATTCGATTAAGTGGGGCGCTGCTGGCCATCGTGTTGATGGTGGTATTTTGCACCGGTTGGGCTTTTGCGCAAAACGCGAAGCCCGACGCGAACGGCGGGAAAGTGGAAGCGCCGCATCTTGAATTTGTTTTTGAAGAGTACGTCACCCTGGGCGCCAGCGTACACCCGGGCGCGACGCCGTACGGAGATCGCAACATCGTGCCGATCACCGGAGGAGCGTTTTTCGGGCCGAAAATAAAAGGAAAAGTGATGCCGGGCGGATGGGACTGGCAGCTGTCCACCAAGACCGGGTGCCATTCAGTGCATGCGAACTATTTCTTGCAGGCTGACGACGGCGCCATCATCAACATTATCAACGAAGGCACATCGTGCGCCGCGCCCGGCGGAAAAGTCAAATTCTTAACTACTCCAAGATTTGAAGCGCCTCTTGGTCCGGACGCTTGGCTCAATGGCGGCGCGTACGTGGGCACGCTTGAACTTTCCAAATGGGACGGAAAAGTGGCCGTGCACATCCGAATCTATCGGGCGGAGTGAGCGGCGCTGCGAGCGTGCTTCCGCGGCCGGTTGTGCCTGCGGAGTATCAGCGAGAGCATTCGAGAAAATCGGCTTTCCCAGCCCGGCTGTCGTGCCGATTATCCCCCGCGCGGCATCTTGGAAGCTCGCGCCGGAAAAGTTCATTCTTCGATAAGGCGTTTTCGCTTGACATCGATTACCTGAAAGGGTATTAGGTCCGCCATACCGCGCCGCGGGTGGCGCAATCCTGGCGTAGCGATCTAAGAAAATTTTGGGGGTGACCTAATGTTCAGGGGCCCGAGCGCGTTCCGAGAATTCTGCTGGTGTGTCCTGCTGGGGGTTTTCGCGGTCTGTTCAATTCCGTATGCCATGCACGCGCAGGCGGTTACCGGAAACATTTCCGGCACGGTGGTAGACGCGAGCGGCGCCGTGATTGCCGGAGCGAAGGTGGTCGTGACCAACACGGCGACTGGTGTGAGCACAACGCTCACCTCGAACGACCAAGGCCGCTACAACGCGCCCGATTTGGTGGTCGGGCCGTATCAGGTTCAGGCGACAAAGGAAGGATTTCAGACCGTCCTTCAGAAGAACGTCAACCTGACCGTCGGCAGCCAGCTGGTCGTGAACTTGACGCTTCAGGTGGGCCAGACGCAGCAGACTGTCACCGTGGAAACCGATGTTGCTCAAGTCGAGACGCAATCGACGGCTATTTCTTCGCTGGTCAGCCCCAAGCAGATGGTCGATCTGCCCTTGAACGGGCGCAACTACGAGCAATTGTTGAACCTCGCGCCTGGCGTAACGCCGATTCCCGCTGGCGCCGGCGCCTTGTATGGTAACGGAGCCAGCTTTTCGATCGCCGGAGCTCGGAGCGAAGGCGAAGAGTTTTTGCTGGACGATACGAACATGCAGGATTTTTGGAACCACCAGGCCGGATCGGCCGCATTGGGAACCACGCTGGGAGTAGAGGCGATTCAGGAGTTCACGCTTCTTACGAACACGTACAGCGCACAATTCGGCGGCAACGGCGCAGTCATGAACGCGGTGTCGAAGAGCGGCACGAACGAGTTCCACGGATCAGCCTACGAATTCTTGCGGAACTCTGCCCTCGATTCGCGCAGCTATTTCGATCTCACTCCTACTCTTCAGCCGTATAAGCCTGCGTTTCGCCAGAATCAATTCGGTGGTAGCCTGGGCGGCCCAATCAAGAAAAACAAGCTGTTCTTCTTTGGGAATTATGAGGGCTTGCGAAGAGCGCTAGGGCAAACCGTCTCAGGTGTGACGTTGCCGGAGCCTTATGTTGCGAACGGATGGGTGCCCAGCAGTAGTATTTTCGGGCCGCTTCCACCGAGTTGCACCGGTGGGACTCCTTCAACCCCCGCGCCAACAAGTGGGGGGCCATATACGTACATACCGTTTGGCTGTGCATCCAATCAAGCTGCTGCCGCGGGTGCGATACAAGGGATCCTGGGTGTCTATAACAAGATCACGCCACCTGCGAACGCCAAGGACTTGGGCGGCTATTATGGCACCACGGTAAGCGCGGCACAGAATTCGAGCGAAAACTACGTCCTCGGGCGAGTCGACTATACGCTCTCCGCGACCGACAACATATTTGGCCGCTACGTATCCGACCGAGCGTATAACCTCAGTCCAATCGCCGCATTCGGTTCGGACCTGCCGTATTGGCCGGAAGTGGACCACACCAAGAATCAATACTTCACGATTGAGGAGCGGCACATCTTTTCGGCTAACGTCGTCAATTCGGCCCGATTCATTTTCGTTCGCACGAATGAATCGTCGTACTCGAATAGCACTCTGCCGGCTGCAACCGATCCTTTGGCGTTCATTCCGAGCCGCCATGAAGACGGGTACGTCAGTCCATGTATCCTTTGCGCAGGGATGAGCGGGGTTGGAAGCGATCAGTTCGTTTCCGACACGATCGCCCAGAACACTTTCGGATTTGGCGATGACGTGGCCTGGAACCACGGGGCGCATACGATTACGTTTGGCGCGGACATCAATCGCGTGCAGTCCAACGTGTATGCTCCGTTCATGTATGGGAATTTCTATCTCTTCCTGACGTTGCCGAATTTCCTCGAGGGCAGCTCGCTTTTCGCGTATGGAGTCCAGCAGAGCCCGTACACGGATATTCCCAACCGATACTTCAGAGAGATCGACATCAACCCGTACATCAACGACAGTTGGAAAGTCAGTTCGCGGCTAACTCTCAATATAGGCGTGCGGTACGATTACGGGACGAATCCATCCGGCTGGCCCTTCTACACGATATTGAATCCGCCCTATGGCAATGGCGGGTTCTCTCCGGTCAGTCACGCCTTCCAAACCAGCCCGAACCGAAAAAATATCGATCCTCGAATCGGGTTGGCTTGGGCGCCGTTTGGAGATCAAAAAACCTCGATCCGCGCCGGCTTTGGAATTTTTCATGATCCGGTCGCGCCTCGAACCTACGCCTCAGCATATTATTTCAGCCCGCCCTTTAACTATCACCAGCTAATTGGTCCGGGATTTCCGGATCCGTTCTTTGGCGCCCCTCCCGCGCTTCCGCCACAGGAACAGCCCACCAACTGCGCGCTGGACAACATCGCATTTAACAACACGTCCTGCGTCAACTTGGGCGACGGCGTGCCGTACACCACGAACGTTGCTCCGTACCAGGAGCAGTGGAATCTGAACGTGCAACGAGAAATCGGCAACGGCACCGTTTTGACCGTTGGTTACGTGGGTTCCCGCGGCGTGCACTTGTTTAGCCAGCGCAATCTAAATCCATCGATTCCCAACACGGCGGTTTCCGTCGTGGGTGGCATTCCGACCGGGACCGGTTCCACCTGTGTTCCCACCCGCGCTAATTTGTCTAGCTGCTATTTTGGCGCGTTTACATCGGCCGGAGGTGGAACGGTTGAGCCGCTCTTGCCCCGCCTCAACAATAACTACTCCTCCCTGAATGAAAATGTGACGGGCGGAAACTCCAATTACAACTCGCTCCAGGTAAGCCTCGTTCGCCAAGCCGCCCGAGGCGTGACGATGCAGGTTTCCTACACCTACTCGCACTGTCTTGACGATGGCTCTGGATCGTATGGACTTGAATTGGGCGCGCTGGGCCAGCTTAATCCTTACGATCCCAGATACGACTACGGAGATTGCAGCTTCGATCTTCGCCACAACTTGGTCGCGAACGTGATCTATCAATTGCCTTTCCACGGCAACCGGCTAGTCGAAGGATGGCAACTCAGCGGAATTTTCACCGGGCAGAGCGGCCTCCCGTTCAGCATCAGTGGCGGCTTCGATCAGGCAGGGCTCTTCAACAACGCTCAATCGACTCGGCCAGACGCCATTCCCGGTTGCAATCCTTACGTCAAAAATACCAGGGCGCCCTCGCCCACCACCGGGGTTCTCTCGCCAGTGTGGATCAACAGCTCCTGCTTCGCGCTTCAACCGGCGGGCACCCTTGGCAATGCGGGCAGGAATACGCTCGTTGGGCCGCGCAACATCAACTTGGATTTTGCGCTGCTGAAGAACACTAGAATCACCGAAAGGCTCAGCGCGCAATTCCGCGCGGAGTTCTTCAATATCGCCAATCGCACGGATTTCCTGGCCCCCAATGCGAGTCTGTACACCGGTGTATGCACGGCGGGATCTCCGTTTTGCGTGGCCGCTCCCAGTGGAGGCGACGGCGGTACGAATCTTCCCACCAACACCTATGGTTTCATTAGCGGCACCCGCCTCAACAGCCAGCGCGAGATTCAGTTCGCGGTGAAGCTCATCTTCTGAAGCTTCGCTGTGCATTTGACTTTGGCTGCGCTGATCGAATCTCTCGGCGAGAGGCGGCGGGTTTCCTCACGCCGCCTCGGACTCACACATCTCAACCGAGCCAGGGGGATACGATGTGCGTAGGCTCTTCCAACCCAACCCAACCCAACCCAACCCAACCCAACCGACAGATTGACAAATCGGGAAACGGGGCCTACGATGCGGCCTCGTTTTCTCGCGGTGCGGGGCGGCAGTTCCCATGGAACGGCCTGCCCGGCGCCTTTTCCGTCTCATCCTGTGGTCTCGAACGTTTTGGCGTTCACTGATCGGCGTTTTCGTGGGGAGCACTGCGTCGAAAGCGATCATGGCTAGAATCAGCCGTCAGACACTGACACCAGCTCCCGCGCGGAATCCAACTCAAACCTCCACGGTAGGTACTGGGGCTCACATACCTACCACGGGTCCCTCGCCGTCATTGAGCCCCAAAACCGGGTTTCATTCCAACGGCAAACTGGCATTCCGGGCAGTTGTCCCGGCTTTGAATGGAATCGGAATTCGGCTGCTTTTGGCTTTGAATTCCTTTCTCGTGTTTGAAACCTAAGTGTCCCGAAGATTGCGGTCCCGTCTTTTCGCACAAAAGGAGACTTCGATGCTGAGAAACACACTCAAGCTCGCCGGGGTAACCGTACTTCTCTTGGCCAGCTCGATTTACACTCGTGGGCAAGCGGCAATTCAAGGCAGACAGCTGCAAGTCAGCACCCTTCGTTCGGCCAGACCCATTGAAGTTCATTCCACCGCGAATCAGGCCCTGACGCTGTACGGCGCGACCAAGAGTTTTGGGGCTACGATGAACTTCGGACGCCATGGGGAAGATCAGAGTTCCGGAATCCCCGGCATCGACAGCCTTGCAAATTGGAGCGGTGTATTCTATTCGCCTGGCTATGACGCGAATGGGAATGCCCAGGACGCGTGGCCATATACCATGGTGGGGAACCCGCCGGAATCAGGACGAACCACAAACATCCGCGCTCCCATCGTGCCGGTTACCGTGCAACTGCTCGGGCCTGACGGCAAAGTGGCAATCACCATGGGGCCTAACGGACAACTCATCTCCAACGTACTTCAATCACCGGAGTTTGTTTCTAACCCCTACACAAACGGCTCTGGCCAATTTAACGACCAGATGTTCCGAGCCGAGTTCGCAGACCGACTCTCGCCCGGAGATCGAGGCGATAACGATGGCGGCGGCTGGCACACCATTCTGCAGCCCACGGTGCGGACAGGAAGAGTCATTCAGGTGCCCTTTTATACGTCCACTGGGGCGAACGCCTGGTATGACTTTACAAACGCGCAGGGTCAACCCGTTCTTGCGGCGATCGACTACGACACTTTCGGCAGCCTGCTTTTTCCGGCCACCTATCCCTTCAATAGCAGCACTCCGGTAGGGGCGGCGGAACTGGCGGGAGACATCACCACACACGATATCTCCACGTTCCTGTTCAACAACACCGTGCTGTTTTTGAACGGCAACGTCAACAATTGCTGCGTAATCGGATACCACAGCTATGACCTCGAGCCGGGAACTCGTCAAAATGGGAACCTCCCCCGGCTGTACGTGTTGAACTACTCCAGCTGGCTTTCGCCGGGGCTCTTCCTCTTCGGATTCCAGGACATTACTCCTTGGAGCCACGAGATGGCGGAGACCTTCAACGATCCGTTCACTAACAACGCAACGCCATGGTGGTTAAGCGTTGATCCTTTCACTGGCGGAGGCAACTGCCAGAACAATCTCGAAGTGGGAGACGTAGTTGAAGTGCTCGATTCGTTGAATCCTGTCTCGACGATTCCGGGGAAGGGCCTTACATACCACCCGCAGAACATGGCTTTGTTCCCGTGGTTTGCATTTGAATCGCCGTCTCCGGCTCATTTAGGGGCATACAGCTTCCCAGATGAGACGACGCTAATGTCGCTTTCGCCCGGGCCGCTGCTGCCGGGTTGCACTCAGCCTTAGTGATGCGGCGCTAGAATCAAACTGAAATAAAAAGGGGAGGGCATCAGCCCTCCCCTTTTTTTTTCGAATGGTGTTTTAGCGCTGCAGGCTTCCGGCTACACGTCCGCCATCTTCTTTTCGCGGGTGGGTTCGGCCAGTTCCTTCACATCGCTCGCCTTAATGCGCATCCCGAAAAATGACCGGTAGACGAAGAAGAACGAGATCAGGAAGAACACGCCCGCCAGAATGTGGGTCAGCACTGCGTTCTTGGATGCCAATTCCACTGCCAGCTCGACCGCCAGCAATCCGAACAGCGTGGTGAACTTGATCACCGGGTTCAGCGCCACCGAAGACGTGTCTTTGAACGGATCGCCGACGGTGTCGCCAATTACCATTGCGTCGTGCAGCGGTGTCCCTTTCTGCTTCAGCTCCACTTCCACGATCTTCTTGGCGTTGTCCCACGCGCCGCCGGCGTTGGCCATGAATATTGCCTGGTACAGGCCGAACGTCGCGATCGAGATCAGGTAGCCGATAAAGAAAAACGGCTCGACGAACGCGAACGACAGGGCGGCGAAGAACACCGCAAAGAAGATGTTCCACATGCCCTTTTGCGCGTAAAGCGTGCAGATTTCGACCACTTTTTTGCTGTCGGCGATCGACGCCTTTTCGACTCCTTCAAGCTTGATATTGGCCTTGATGAACTCTACCGCGCGATATGCTCCGGCGGTCACCGCTTGCGTTGACGCGCCGGTGAACCAATAAATCATCGCGCCGCCGGTGATCAATCCCAGCACGAACGGGGCATGCAGCAACGAAAGCTTGTCCACGTTCGTGGTGATCCCGTTCGTCAGCGCCATGATGATCGAGAAAATCATCGTGGTTGCGCCGACCACCGCCGTGCCGATCAGCACCGGCTTGGCGGTCGCTTTGAAGGTGTTGCCCGCTCCGTCGTTGGCTTCCAGCAAATCCTTGGCGCGCTCGAAGTTCACGTCCATATTGAAATCCTTCTTGAGATCGGCCTTGATATTCGGCACCTGCTCGATCAGCGAAAGCTCATACACGGATTGCGCGTTGTCAGTCACCGGCCCGTAGGAATCGACGGCAATCGTCACCGGTCCCATTCCCAGGAACCCGAAGGCGACCAGACCAAACGCAAATACCGGCGCCGCGATCATCAGGTGTTCCAGCCCGCCCAAGCTGACCAGGTACCCGATGGCCATCAGGATCACCATTACCAGCCCAAGGTAGTACGCCGAAAAGTTCCCGGCCACGAAGCCGGACAAAATTCCCAGTGAAGCGCCGCCTTCCCGCGCCGAAGTCACCACTTCGCGCACGTGCCGCGATTCCACCGACGTGAACACTTTCACCAGCTCGGGAATAATCGCGCCGGCTAGCGTGCCGCAAGAAATGATCATCGAAAGCTTCCACCACTGCGTCGGATCGCCACCGATGTCGGGAATGATGAAACTGGAAATCAGGAAAGTGAGCCCAATCGATACCAGTGAGGTGATCCATACGAGCGACGTCAGCGGCGATTCAAAGTTCATCTCGTCGGCGTTGCCGAAGCGCGCCTTGGCGATGGCCGCGTTCAGGAAGTAGGCCGCCCCGGCCGCCACCAGCATGGCGATGCGCATCACGAAAATCCATACCAGCAGTTCCACCTGCACCACTGGGCTCTTAACGCCCAGCAGAATGAAGGTGATCAGCGCCACGCCCGTGACGCCGTACGTCTCGAATCCGTCCGCGCTCGGCCCCACCGAGTCCCCCGCGTTGTCGCCCGTGCAATCGGCGATCACGCCGGGATTGCGCGCGTCGTCTTCCTTAATCTTGAAGACGATCTTCATCAGGTCCGCGCCGATATCGGCAATTTTCGTGAAGATGCCGCCGGCGATGCGCAGCGCCGCCGCTCCCAGCGATTCGCCGATGGCGAAGCCGATAAAGCATGCCCCCGCGTAGCTCTCGGGCACGAACAGCAGGATGACCAGCATCATGAAAAGCTCGACGCTGATCAGCATCATGCCGATGCTCATGCCCGCTCGCAGCGGAATCTCGTAGAGCGGAAACGGCTTCCCCGGCAAGCTCGCGAACGCCGTCCGCGAATTCGCGAACGTGTTGACGCGGATGCCAAACCACGCCACGCCGTAGCTGCCGCAAATTCCCAACACGCTGAACGCCAGGATGATGGCCACCGACATCGCCGAATTGTGCAGCAGCACGCCGAAGTACAGCAAAATCACGGCGGCGATGAAGAGCCATAGCAGCACCAGGAATTTGCCCTGCGTCACCAGATATGTCTTGCAGGTTTCGTAGATCAGCTCGGAAATTTCCCGCATGGCGCGGTGCACCGGCAAATTCTTCAACTGCACGTAAATCGTCATGCCGAACGCCAGTCCCAAAAAGCAAAAGAGGATTCCCCAAAGCAGCAGCGTATGGCCGTTGACCCCTAAAAAGTTCACTTGCGAAAGATCGGGCAGCCTCAAATCCGCCTCGCTGCCGGCACTCTGCGCGTGGGCTACGCCTGCATTCAAAAGCGCGAAACTTAGCATTGCGGCGCAGGCGGCCAGCATCTTCTTACCTTGACCGCGGAACAGTCCTGCAGCTGCGCGTACGGTGTCCATCAATAATCCTCCGTCGACAAGTTCATCTCAAGTTCATCTGGGGATACTTGGGCGTTCTTTTGGGAAAGACCTTTCGCCGAATACCATTACCGCCGGGAACTCGTGCGTCCGCACCTGCAACCTTGTTGTCCCAGCCCGCAAATGCTTCCGTCCCCCCGGTGGAAGACTCTCTGAGTGAGAGCCTAGGTGCGAAAAGTCACTTCACGAAGCTACGTTTTTAGCAGGAAACCCCATTTTCGTCAACGTGCGCCGCTGCCGTGCCGTGGGTCAGCGAGGGGCATCGCGAATCGCCGAACTGATCTTGCGATTCCGGGCGTTGTTGCATTCCGGATGGACGGCACGCAGGTTGTTGAGCGCATGACACCGCATGTAGGCTTCCGTGAGCGGGATAGAGAGGTCATCCGCGAACGATTTTACCGAAATAATGTGGTCAACTTGCGCTCTGCCGTCCAGCGGGTGGTCACGGTCCTTACACAGGGGACAAATCCCTCCCTGTTTTTCGACGAGCTTTCGGCAGTACTTCTTCACCGATAATGTGCGGAGCACATGAAATCGGAACCGCTCCGGAGGCAATACAGCATCATCAAATTCATAGGTTCGCATCAATTTGATTATTTTTCCTTTCACTTAAGTGTAGCTTAGAAATTCTCAAACTGAGCTACCACCCGTTGCCGCGGGATGGCCGGAAGTTCGCCGCGACATGCCATGTTAGAATCTCTCGATGCCCAATCGAAAAATTTCGCCCGGAGGCACCGTCAACGGCGTCGTCGAACTCCCCGGCGACAAATCCATATCGCATCGCTACGCGATCATCTCCGCTCTCGCCGAAGGACGCAGCGAAATCTCCAACTACGCCTCCGCCGCCGATTGCCGCAGCACGCTCGAATGTCTCCGCCGCCTCGGCATTGAAATCGAAATTAAGGACCACGTCGTCCAAGTTACAGGCAAGGGCCTCACCGGACTTCAGGAGCCGCGCAAACCGCTCGACGCGGAAAATTCCGGCTCAACGATGCGTATGCTTTCCGGAGTTCTCGCCGGCCAGCCGTTTCGCTCCGTCATCACCGGTGACGATTCTCTGCGCCGCCGCCCCATGCGCCGCGTGATCGAGCCGCTCCGCCAAATGGGCGCTGAAATCCACGGTAACGACCGCGACTGCGCCCCGCTCGAAATTCGCGGCGGCAATCTTCGCGCCATCGACTACACTCCGCCCACTCCCAGCGCGCAGGTGAAGTCCGCGATTCTTTTCGCCGGGCTTTACGCCGACGGAATCACCACCGTTCACGAATCCATCTGCACCCGCGACCATACCGAAATTGCGCTGCGCGAATTCGGAGCCACCATGGAAGGCTCGCGCGGCACGATCCGCATACACCCGCGTCCAAAGCTGACGGCGCGGAAGTTAGTCGTCCCCGGCGATCTTTCCGGCGGCGTTTTCCTCATGGCCGCCGCGCTGATTCTGCCGGAATCATCGCT
>Ga0307372_10008280_pt1 | contig 14655 bp, 9 predicted proteins | sample OX1MG_FD_202533 | JGI IMG/M metagenome (GOLD analysis project Ga0307372, IMG submission 202533) | Soil microbial communities from Risofladan, Vaasa, Finland - OX-1 | ecosystem: Environmental > Terrestrial > Soil > Coastal area > Acid sulfate soil | place: Finland: Risofladan, Vaasa | collected... | reverse complement strand
TCGTCAGCACACACCGTCGTGGCGTTGGCCGGCGGCACGGGCAGCGGCAAGTCCTCGCTGTTCAACCGGATAGCCGGGGCGGATTTCTCCACCGTCGGGGTCACCCGCCCGGTGACCAGGGACGTGCACGCCTGCGTCTGGGGCGTGGCCGGCTCCGGCCCGCTGCTGGAGTGGCTGGGCGTCCCGCGCCGCTACCGCTATGCGCGGGCTAGCGCGCTCGGCGGCGGCGAGCAGGCGCTGGCCGGGCTGGTCCTGCTCGATCTGCCCGACCACGACTCGGTGATGGCGCATGCCACCGATCAGGTCGACCACCTCGTGGAACTAGCCGACCTGATGATCTGGGTGCTGGACCCGCAGAAGTACGCGGACGCGGCCGTGCACCGCCGCTTCCTGATGCCGCTGGCGGGCCACTCCGAGGTCATCGCCGTCGTGCTGAACCAGTCGGATATGCTCTCGCCCGCGCAGATCGAAGACTGCGTCGATGACCTGCGGCGGCTGCTGGACGAAGAGGACCTGCACGATGTGCAGATCCTCGTGACCTCGGCAGCTACCGGCGTCGGCGTCGGCACGCTGCGCCAGTTGCTGGTCGACACAGTAACGGCGCGCCAGGCCGCGGCCGCGCGGATCTCGGCCGATGTGGACGCCGTCGCGGGCCGTTTCCTGCCGTACGCGGGCAAGGACTCGCTGGCGCCGGGTGCGGCCGGCCACCCCGCTGGCGGAGGTGCCAGCCGAGGCGCAGACAGCAGGTCAGCCGCCAGCATCCTCGCCGCCGCGCCCCGCAAGCTAGCCGCCGCATTCGCTCAGGCGGCCGGCGTAGCCGCCATCGGTGACGCGCTGCAGAGCGCTCGCGAGCTGCGGGCCGTGGATTATGTGGGCTGGCCGGTCAGCTGGCTGGTCGAGCGGATCGTCCGGCGCGACCCGGTGCGGAAGATCAGGCTGGGCAGGCTATGGGCCGAGCTGCGCGGGGTGACCGCCGGGCCATCGGGCGCTCAGCAGGCCGAGATCGACAACGCGCTCACCCAGCTGGCTGATGAGGTCAGCCCGAACCTTCCCAAGCCATGGTCGGCGACGATCAGGACGGCGATCCGGTCGCGGGCGGCCGACATCCCCGGCGCACTCGGCCAGCGGATCGGGGAGTCCCTCCCGGCCGAGAACAAGATCGCGGGCTGGTGGCGTGTCATCGGGGTCTGGCAGGGGCTCTTGCTCGGCTGCGTGATCGTCGGGCTGGCCTGGATAGTGACCATCCTCATCTTCGGCGTCTTCGCGACCGGCAGTAACGTCCCGCGCCTGTTCAGTGCCGTCTCGCTGCTGCCGCTCATCGTTATCCTCATCGTCGCGATGCTGGTCCTGGGCTGGCTGACGGCGACGGCCTGCGTCAACGCCGTCCGGACGGCGGCGATCCGCGAGAACGAGCAGGTTGCCGAGGACATGCAGGACCGGATGGCCGGAGTAGCTCAGGAGATGGTGGCGGCGCCCGCCCTGCAGGAGCTCTCCGAGCTCGACCGGTTCCGGGCCGAACTCCGGGTCGCCATGGGCATCCCAGCTAGCTAGCTGACTAACCCCCGCGCCCGCGCCCGCGCCCGCCCGCCCGCCCGCGCCCGGCATGCTCCCACATGCCGCCAGCTGACGGCCGCGCCTTGTCCACAGGATGCGCTCCACTGCTCAGGCTGTCCACAGCGCCGCGAGACCGCCTGCCCGGCGGGCCGCATCCAGGGATCTTTGAGGACAGCGGCGACGGCAAGGTGCCGCAGCCGGACGGCCCAGGAGGTCCCGATGTTCAACGAGGCATACATCAGCCTGAGCGGTTTCGTGGCGAGCCAGCCCTATCTGAAGGAGACTCGCACCGGAATCCCGAGCCTGTCCATGCGCGTCGCCTGGACGCCGCGCAGGCTGGACCGGGCCACGGGAGAGTGGGTGGATGCCGGCACCTCGTTCCTCACGGTGCTGTGCTACCGCAAGCTGGCCGAGAATGCCGCGACCTGTCTGCGCAAGGGCGACCCGGTCGTCGTGCGGGGCAGGGTCTCGATTCGCAACTTCGAGGACAAGAACGGGCTCCAGCGCACCAACGTCGACGTCGACGCGATCTCGGTCGGGCACGACCTGTCTCGCGGAGTAGCCCAGTTCCAGCGGCTCCGGCCGCAGACCGGGATGACGGCGGTGGAATACCGGACGGCGCAGGACGCCGAGGATGGTGTGTCCGGTAACGGCGTGGCCGGACTGGAGGGCGGCGGGTTCGGCAGCGGCGGGTTCGGCAGTGGTGCCGACGAGGCGGCGTTCGCCAGCCTCGTCGCGGGAGCCAGGGAGCCGGCCGATCAGGCGGGCGAGGCGGCCGGGGCGGCCGGGGCGGACGACCCGGGCGGCGAGATGTTCGACGAGGACGCGGTCGCGGCGCTCGCCGAGGAGACTGCGAGCGTGACGGCGCCGTTCTGACCGGCGGGCGGCCGGGTGGCGGGCGGCGGGCGGCGGGCCGGGCGGCCACGGCCACGGCCACGGCCCGGGGCCGGGGCCAGGGGCCCGAGCCAGTGCCTATGGTCCGACCCCTGGCCCGCTGCCCCTACCCTTAGTCACATGCCGGAGTTCATCTATCAGATGAGCCGTGTGCGCAAGGCACACGGCGACAAGGTCATCCTCGATGACGTGACCCTCGCGTTCCTGCCGGGGGCGAAGATTGGCGTGCTCGGGCCGAACGGCACCGGGAAGTCGACGCTGCTGCGGATGATGGCGGGGGTCGAGCATCCCTCCAACGGCGAGGCGCGGCTGATGCCGGGCTTCACGGTCGGGATGCTCGACCAGGAGCCGGCCCTGGATGACAGCAAGACCGTCCTGGGCAACGTCGAGGAGGGCGTGGCGCAGACCAAGGCGCTGCTGGAGCGGTACAACGAGATCGCTGAGCTGATGGCGACGGATTATTCCGACGCGCTGCTGGAGGAGATGGGCAAGCTGCAGGAACAGCTTGACCACACTGGCGCCTGGGACCTCGACAGCCAGCTCGAGCAGGCGATGGACGCGCTGCGCTGCCCGCCGCCCGATGCGGACGTGAGCATTCTGTCCGGCGGCGAGCGGCGCCGGATAGCCCTGTGCAGGCTGCTGCTGTCCCAGCCGGACCTGCTGCTCCTGGACGAGCCGACCAACCATCTTGACGCCGAGAGCGTGCTGTGGCTTGAGCAGCACCTTGAGAAGTACCCGGGAACCGTCGTCGCGGTGACGCACGACCGGTATTTCCTGGACAACGTGGCCGGCTGGATCCTGGAACTGGACCGCGGGCACGCCTACCCGTACGAGGGCAACTACTCGACCTACCTGGAGTCCAAGGCCTCCCGGATCAAGGTCGAGGGTCAGAAGGACGCCAAGCGCCGCAAGCGCCTGGAAGATGAGCTGGAGTGGGTGCGGTCCAGCCCGCGGGCGCGGCAGGCTAAGAGCCGGTCCCGGCTGGCGCGGTATGAGGAGATGGCGGCGGAGGCTGACGGCACCCGCAAGCTGGACTTCGAGGAAATCCAGATTCCGCCGGGCCCGAGGCTGGGCGGCCTGGTCGTCGAGGTCGATTCGCTGATCAAGGGCTTCGATGACCGGATGCTGATCGAGGGCCTGAGCTTCAGCCTCCCGCCCAACGGCATCGTCGGCGTCATCGGCCCCAATGGCGTCGGGAAGACCACCCTGTTCAAGATGATCGTCGGCGAGGAGAAGCCGGACAGCGGGACGATCCGGGTCGGCGAGACGGTCCAGATCTCCTACGTCGACCAGGCCCGCGGCCGGATCGATCCGGACAAGAACGTCTGGGACGTGATCTCCGACGGGGAGAGCTACATCAGGGTCGGGAAGACCGAGATCCCGAGCCGGGCCTACGTCGCGGCCTTCGGGTTCAAGGGCGGTGACCAGCAAAAGCCGGCCGGCGTGCTATCGGGTGGCGAGCGGAACCGGGTGAACCTGGCGCTGACCCTCAAGCAGGGCGGCAACCTGCTGCTGCTGGACGAGCCGACCAACGACCTCGACGTGGAGACGCTCTCCTCGCTGGAGAACGCGCTAGCCGAGTTCCCCGGCTGCGCCGTGATCACCAGCCACGACCGGTGGTTCCTGGACCGCATCGCGACCCACATCCTGGCCTGGGAAGGCGGCGCGAGCTGGTTCTGGTTCGAGGGGAACTTCGAGTCCTACGAGAAGAGCAAGATCGAGCGGCTGGGCGCCGAGGCCGCGCGGCCCCACCGGGTCACCTACCGCAAGCTGACCCGGGGCTAGCGGCCCCGTCTGGCCTTAGCCGGATGTGCCGGGATGTCGCGGCGCTGCGTCGGCTGACCCGACGCCCCGTTACCGGGTCAGGGGGTACCCGGCCGGCAGGGGGCGCGGTCAGCTGACGCGATGGATATTCGACCGCACGATCTGGCCATTCATAACGGTGTAGCCGCCCTGGTAGGTCTGTACGGAGCCGTCGGTCTGGGTCGCGACCAGGCGGACGGTCACGACCCGGCCGTTCGTCGAAATGATCTTCACCGCGTCGTGGGCGGTCTCGCTGAACCCGCTGGCGAACGCTGCGTAGGACTCGCCGGCGTTCCTGCCGCCCAGGAGCCATGCCCGGCCGTAACGATGGTGGTTGATCGCCCGGAAGTAGTCCTCGACGGTCCTGGCCGGGCTGCTGGCGACGGCTGCGGTGGACGAGGCCTGCTGGGCAGGGACCTGAGCGACCGCGCCGCTGCCGCGATGGAGCAGCCTGTAGCCCACCAGTCCGGCCAGGCAGAGCAGGACGATGACCGCCGCGATGGCCACGCCGCTGCCTCGGCGGTGCCCCGGCCCTGCCCGGTGGCCCGGCGGCGGCGGCGGCGCGGTCGGCGTGGTTGTTCCCCATGCCCGCGAGGTGCCCGCGGCCGGTCCCAGCCATCCCGCGGGCTCCGGGTCCGACGCAGTGCCCCAGGCGCCTGCCGGTGACCGCGGGGCGGAAGCACCCCAGGCGCCGGCCGGTGACCGCGGGCCGGGGGACTGCCTCCACCAGCTTTCCGGCACGTCCGGCAGGTCCGAGACGCGTGCGGGCTCTGGCGGGGCCTGCGAAGCGCCGAGCCACCCTGCCGGGGCGGGCAGCGGGTCCACGTTCGGCGGCCCGCTGCGGGGCAGGGCGGCCAGTTCCGTGGCCGATCGCAGGACCGGATCGGCGGACGGGGCCGGACTGCCCGGCTGAGAGGCGCAGGCCGCGCGCAGCGCCGCGGCATAGTCCATGCAGGTCCGGTAGCGGTCAGTCGGCGACTTCGCCAGTGCCCTGCCGATGACCTGGTCGACCGCCGGCGGCAAGTCCGGGCGACGCTGGGTCAGGGCGGGCGGCGGCTCGGACAGCTGGGCCCACATCAGCGCGAGGTTCTCCTCACGCCGGAACGGCGGGGCGCCGGTCAGCATCTCGACCGTGGCGCAGGCCAGCGCGTACAGGTCGGCGCGGCCGTCTACCGTGCGGCCCTCGATCTGCTCGGGCGCGACGTAGTCGAGCGTGCCCAGGAACTGTCCCGTCGAGGTGAGCCCGGTCGGGGCGAGGGCCTGCTTGCTCAGCCCGAAGTCCGACAGGTACACGTGGTCGGTGCGGCCGTCTCCCGACTCGGCCAGCAGCATGTTGGCGGGCTTGATGTCGCGGTGCACCAGCCCGCGGGCGTGTGCCGCGTCCAGCGCGGAGGCCACCTGGGCCGTGATAGCGACGGCCCGCGGGACCGACAGCCTGCCCTGGCGTTCTAGCAGGGTCCGGACATCACCCGTGCCGACGTAGCGCATGGCGATGAACAGGCAGCCGTCGGACTCTCCCGCCTCGAAAACCGGCACGATGTGGGGATGGTCGACCGCGGCGGCGGCCCGCGACTCGTGAATGAACCGGCGCCGGAATGACTGGTCCTCGGCGAGTCGCGGCGCGAGAATCTTGAGCGCGACGGTCCTGCCCAGCTTCACGTCGAGCGCGCGGTAGACGATCGCCATGCCGCCCCGGCCGATCTCCGCCTCGATCTGGTAACCGGCCAGCTGCCCGCCGGGGGCAATCTCGGACGCGGCCGAGCTGATCTCCTCGGTCACCCGGGCCCTCCAGCGATGGGGTGCTGCGCCCCGGTGACTGTCACGGCCGGAGGCGGAACTACGTACAGGTGGAAAAGTAACTAATTTTAGTATCCACGAGATTGGCTGTCATCTGTCAATGCTCCGGGCGGGACGCCCCTATTTAAGCAGGAGTGAGGCCGAGGTCGGGCCCGTCGGGATGATTCAGCGGCTGGTTGATGAGGCTATGTGCGGCCATGACCAGGTAATCCCACAGCTGCGAGTCCAGTTTCGAGTCGAGCGCGAGCTCATCGAGCGCGGTGCGCATGTGCCGGAGCCACGCGTCGCGCTCGGCCTCGCCGATGGTGAAGTGCGCGTGCCGCATCCGCAGCCGCGGATGGCCCCGCAGGTCGTTGTAGGTGGAGGGGCCACCCCAGTACTGGATGAGGAAGAGCCGCAGGTGTTCTTCGGCCGGGCCCAGGTCGCGGCTCGGATACACCGGCCGCAACTCCGGGTCGGCGGCGACCTCTTCGTAGAACCGGTGGACCAGGCGCCGGAAGGCCGGCTCGCCGCCGATCGCCTCGTACAGGCTCACTGCGTGGGTGTCAGTCATAACGTGCTCCAGGTTACTTTCCGCCGTCCGTGCCTGGCTCACCCGTGCCGTCGGACTCGGGCAGCGAGGTCCGGGCGGCAGCCGCGGCCAGGCTCGCCAGCGCCAGCTTGAGGCGCTCCCGCAGTTCGCGGCCGACCTCCCACCGGCGCAGCGGCGCCGTGCGCGCGATGACTCGCACCAGCACCGAGTCGCTGGTGACCTCCTGAACCCCCCATACCTCGGGCCGCTCCAGGATCACCTCCTGCCAGGCCGGGTCCTGCCACATGGCGACGGCCGTGCGCTCCATCATCTGCCGGACCTCGCTGATGTCCAGGTCGTAGGGGACGGGAAAGTCCACCACGGCGCGCGCCCAGCCGTGAGATTCGTTGCCGGACTTGCTGATCGTGCCGTTGCGGATGTGCCAGATCACGCCATTGACGTCGCGCACCCGGGTGATCCGCAGGCTGACGGCCTCGACCGTTCCGCTGACGGTGTCGATATCGATCACGTCGCCGACGCCGTACTGGTCCTCCATCAGCATGAAGATCCCCGCCAGGAAGTCCTGAACCAGGTTCTGCGCGCCGAATCCGATGGCGATGCCCAGCACTCCCGCGCTAGCCAGGATGGGCGCGAGGTTCAGCCCCATGTCGCCGAGGATGATGAAGGCGGCGATCGTGAAGATGGTGACTGAGGCGGCGTTGCCGAGCACCGAGCCGAGCGCGCTGGCCCGCTGCTGGTGCCGCTCGCCCAGCATCGAGTGGGACCGCTCGCCGCCGTCCGGGCGCAGTGTGGCCCGCGCGGTGACCCGGTTGATCAGTCGCCGCGCGGCTAGGCGCACGAGCAGCGCCAGCAGCACCACGAACGCGATCCGCAGCGTGACCTGGACCGGGCCGGCGAAGAAGACGTTGGTGAGCTGGGCCAGGTGCCGGCTTTGCGTGACGTCCCAGGTCAGCCGGCAGGCGATACCGGGGTTGCTGGTGCAGGCGCCCTCGAGCGAGTCGGGCGGCACTGCCAGCGTGATGCTGGGGATCGCCGCGAGGGCGTGCATGGCCACGACGAGATCCTTTCAGTGACCGGGTCGCCACGGCCTAGGGGCTGGCGTCTTTCCAGGACCCAGCGTGCTCTCGGCGCGGCCCGCGGCCCGCGGCGATGGCCGTGGGGGGCCAATCTGGGCGGCACGCTGCACTAGCACAGTAACGAAGCGATCGCCGCGCGCCCGACTAACGGGAAATCTGCGCTGATAATTAACGACGTAAAGCAACAGGTAGATTACAATGAGTTAGCAGAGATGGTCCTGTCGAGGGGGAACTCGGCCGGGTCGCCCCAGGGGAGGAGATCCATGTCGGCAAAGCGAAATGCCCTGGCCGCCGTATTAGCCGCTGGTCAGGCCGACGGCGCTGATGCCCGGCCCGACCTCGTGCTGGTCGGCGCCGCTCGGCAGGAGCTGGCGCTGGCTCGTGTGATCAGGGCGCGCGAGCTCGTTACCGGAACGTCGCCCGCGGGCGTGGCCGCCGCGATCGTGGCCGAATGCAGCCCGGTCCACGGAACCACCCGGATCAGGGCTTACCGTCTCGCGCTCGGGATTGCGCTGGCCGATGTCGTGGCCCAGGTCCGGGCCTGGTACGTGGCCGAGGGGCGCGGAGTGCCGCGGTTCAGCGAGACGCTGCTGTCGGCCTATGAGAGCGGGCACAAGCGGCCGGGGCCGGAGTACCTGCACTACCTGTGTGTGGCTTACCGGGCAGATCCGCCGGATCTGGGCTATGCGGGCTCGTGCCTGTGCGGGCGGCCGCATCGGCCGGACAGCCCGCCTCGCCCCCGGCGCGCGGCGCACCCGCCCGCCCCCAGCCTGGCCGCCCCCAGCCTGGCCGCCCCCAACGAGGAAGACGATGACCTGAGGCGCATGCTGATCAGGCTGATGGCCGACGGCGGCACCCGGGTCGACTCCCAGTTCCTCGGGGCGGTGGACAGGATGCGCCGGCGCATGGACGACGCGTTACTGGGCGGCACCGTCTCGGCCGCGATGATCGACCAGTGGGAGGAAACGACCGCCGGTTACGGCAGGCGGTACATGACAGTGCCGTCGCTGCGGCTGCTGTGTGACGTCCTGCTCGATTTCGGCGACGTCCGCCGCATGTGCGAGGAGCGCCAGCCGCTGGAATTCGCCGAGCGGCTGTGCCGGGTCGCCGGGCAGCTGGCCGGGCTGGCCGGGATCGTCCTGCTCGACCTGGGTGACCAGCGGCTGGCCCGGTCGTACTTCCGGACGGCGCGGACGGCGGCCGACGAGACCGGCGACCGCCGGCTGCGCGCCTGGGTGGCGGTCCGGGAGGCGCTCGTGCCGCTCTACTACGGCGACCCGCACGAGGCCGCGAGCCTGGCCGGCGCGGCTGTCGACCTGGCCGGACGCCGGCCCTGCGTGGCCGGGGTCATGGGCCAGGTAGTCGAGGCGCGCGCCCGGGCGCGCCTGGCGCGCCTGAGCACGCGCAGCAGGCGCGGGCTGCGCACCGCCCTGGATCATGCCAGGGCGGCGCTGGACCGCGCCCACGATGCGCTCGCCGACCTGCCCGCCGCGGAGACCAGCGATACCGCGTTCGGCTACACCGAGCGGCAGTTCTGCTTCCACGCGGGCGATGCGCTGGCCATGCTCGGTGACCACCAGGAGGCACAGCGTGCCTTCTCTCGAGCGCTGCGGCTCTACCCGGCCGCCGAGATACTCGATACGACGCTGGTGACCTTCGGCCAGGCCGGCTGCCTGGCCGACGCCGACGAGCCGGAACACGCCCTGCGCCTGGGCCGGGACGTGCTGCTGGGGCTGCCCGCCGAGCAGCGCACCGAGATCATCCTGGTGGCGGCGCGTGCGCTCGGCGCGGCGGTCGGTGCCCGGCACCCTGGCCTCCCGGCCGTCCGGGAATACCAGGAGGCGCTCCTGCCCCGGTAGCCCGAGCTCCGCGGGCCCGGCCGAGCTCGTCCGCCGGCCGGCCGGCCCCGCCGCGGGCTGGTCCCCGTTACAGCCGCATGCCCGTGTGCGCGGCGATGAACGCGAGCTGCTCACTGGACAGCGCCACGGTCCGGCTGACGGCGCGGGCCCCGTGGCCCACGTCACCCTCGCGCCGCAGCAGCACCGGCCGGCCGGCTAGCGGGGCCGACGTGGCGTGCTGCAGGGCCGCGCACATCTTCCGGGCGTGCAGCGGGTCGACCCGGGTGTCGCCGTCAAACACGGTGAACAGCACCGCCGGGTAGGCGGTCCCGGCGCGGACGTGGTGGTAGGGCGAGTACCCGAGCAGCCAGCCCAGTTCCTGCGGATCGGCGGCGCTGCCGTACTCGTCGTTCCAGGTCTCGCCCAGCCCGAACTGCTCGTACCGGACCATGTCCAGCAGCGGCGCCGAGCAGACGGCCGCCGCGAACAGCTCCGGCCGCTGGGTGATAGACGCGCCGACCAGCAGGCCTCCGTTGGACCCGCCGGAGATGGCAAGCTGGCTGGCGCTGGTCCAGCCGTCGGCGATGAGCTTGCCCGCCGCGGCGGCGAAATCGTCGAAGACGTTCTGCTTGCGCTCGCGCATCCCGGCGCGGTGCCACTGCTCGCCTTCCTCGCTGCCGCCGCGCAGCCCGGCGATCGCGTAGACGCCGCCCGCCTCCACCCAGGCCAGGACCGTCGCGGAGTAGGCGGGGGTCAGGCTGATATTGAAGCCGCCGTAGCCGTACAGGATGGCGGGCCGGGGATCGTGACGCCGCGCCGGGCCAGGCCCGCCAGGCCCGCCAGGCCCGGAGATGACCAGCATCCGGATGGTGGTCCCGTCTGCGGACGGGAAGGCGACCTGCTCGGCACGGACCTGCGGCACGCTGATCGTGCCGGGGGAGCGGGCCCAGGTCCGCAAGGCCCCCGCGGCGGCGTCGTAGTGCAGGACCATCGCCGGCGTGGCGTCGTCGGTGTAACTGAACCACGCCTCGTGCCCGCCTTCCGGGTGCCCGCGCAGGCCATCGGCCGATCCCAGGCCCGGCAGCGGGATCTGGCCCGTCAGCTGGCCGGTGGCCAGTTCGTGCACGCTGACCTCGCTGATCGCGTGCCGGGTCCAGTTCGCGACCAGCAGCGGCCGCTCCAGTTGCGGGCCGTCGAGGATCGCGTACCCGCCGAGCACGGCCTCGCCGTCCTCGGGCAGCAGGTCCCGCCAGCTCGAGTGGCCGGGGAAGGCCGGGTCGGCGGGGTCGGCCACCGCCAGCCTGCCGCGCGGCGCGTCCCGGTCGGTGCGCAGGTAAAGCCGTCCGTCCCGGCCCGCGTGCACGCTCACCAGGGCGTCCACGCCCTGCTGGAGCACGCGCAGGTCCGGCGCTGCCTCCGGCGAGGCCGTCAGGTCGGCGATCCACACGTCATTGCGCGGCGCCGTGCCGGCCGACGCGTCGATGACCAGCCATCGGCCGTCCCTGCTGACCATGACGCCGTAGTAGTTGGTCTTCTCCAGCCCCTCGCCGAAGATCAGGACGTCATCGGCCGCCGCCGTCCCGACCCGGTGCAGGTATACGCGGCGGTGGTACTGCTCCTCACCCGGCGGGACCTGCGCTGGAGCAAGCCGGCGAGCGTAGAAGAAAGCCTTGCCGCCCGGCAGCCACGCGATCTCGGTGTACCGGCAGCGGTCGATCGGGCCGTCCACGTCCTCGCCCGTCGCCACGTCCATGACCCGCAGGACGGACTCCTCCCGCCCGCCCTCGGACAGCTGGTAGGCCAGCAGCCTGCCCTCGTGGTCGGGCTGCCAGCTGTCCAGGGTGGTAGTCCCCGACGGGTCGATTGCCACCGGGTCGATCAGCACCCGCTCGGGCTCATCGCCGGCCGACGTGTAGAGCACCGCGTGCTCCTGGCCGCCCGCCCGGCGCAGGAAGAACTGCCGGTCACCGCGCCACAGCGGCGGGCTCACCAGGCCCGCGCCCAGCAGTTCGGTCAGCCGGGCCGCCAGGCGCTCCCGGCCGGGCAGCGTCGCCAGCACCTGCGCGTACAGCTCGTCCTGGGCCTTGAGCCAGGTCCTGGCCTGGTCGCTGCCGGCGTCCTCGAGCCAGCGGTAGGGGTCGGCCACGACCTGACCATGCAGGACCTGCGAGATGTCCTGGCGGGGGGCTCGGAGGGCGTCCGGATAGCTGGAAGTGGTCATGACTGGCACTTTAGGGGCACAATCGCCGCGGGTCAGGACCGAGCCGGCCGCTGACCTGCCGGAGCAGTCCCGCGGCGGCCGGCCGATCCCGCCACAAACTACCCAGGCCGCACCATGCCTGTGCGCCACGCGGGCCGGTAGTCTATTGGTGTTGGCGGACGGGCCGCTGGGCAGTCACACTGGTCACGGGTGCCCCGGCGGCACGAGGGGAGCGCACCCGGCAGGAGGTGCGAGTGCGTCGGGTATTGCTGCTCAACGTTACGTATGAGCCGCTGACGACTGTTGGCCTGCACCGTGCGGTGTGCCTGGTCCTGGGGGACAAGGCCGAGGTCCTGCACGATGACGCAGACGGCAGGACGCTGCACTCGGCCTCATCGCGCCTGATCGTCCCGTCGGTGATCAGGCTCCGCCGTTATGTCCGGATTCCGCACCGCAGCCGGGTGCCGCTCACCCGGGCCGCCCTCATGCGCCGGGATAACTACCTGTGTGCGTACTGCGGCATCAAGGCCGACACCATCGATCATGTGATTCCCCGGAGCCGGGGCGGCCAGCATGTCTGGGAGAACTGCGTGGCGTCCTGCACGCGCTGTAACCATCGCAAGGCCGACCGGCTTATCGAGGAACTCGGCTGGTCGCTGCGGTTTGACCCGGCTGCCCCCCGCGGCGCGCACTGGCGCCTCATCGGTGCCGCGTACGACGGCGACCCGCAATGGGTCGCCTACTTGCCGGAGCCCAGTGCAGCCTGAGCCCGGTGCAGCCTGAGCCCGGTGCCGCCTGAGCCCGGTGCCGCCTGAGCCCGGTCTGTTGACAACTCCCCGGACGCGGGGGACAACGCTCGCTTTGCTGTGGACAGCGCTGTGGACAGCGGAAATGCCCGCAAATTGCCGTCGCTCAGCCCTTGTGCGTATCGGCGATTGGCAGTAGAACGGCTCTCACCACTGAGGCGGGTCCATCCCGAGGGTGACTCCGGAACGGCGGGCGGGGCGGGAAGCTGGTCCGCACGACGGGGGCCCGGTGCCGGTGGTGGTCACGCGGTGTGCGGCAGCCGGGTAGCCGGCAGGCCAGGGCCGACGGGCCGTCGAGGCCCCTCCATCTCATACATGGGGGGGCCTCGTTCATTGGGACCTTGTCCTTAACGAATTGCGTCCAACGAGTAACGCCATGTGCAATGGCGGGCGATAATAAGACAGACGTCGGCGGCGTGGGTACCCCCGAGCTCACGTCGCCGCGTCTTCACCAGACCGGCCGCGCCGGCAGTACCCACAGTCAGCCCGGCCCGGTAGCGTTCACTACATGACAGCAACCGCAACGCCCGCGGGCGGAGGCAGCACGCGCCCCGATGCCCCGTTCGGCCGGAACCTCACGGCCATGATCACGCCGATGACCGGCGACGGGGCCGTCGACTACGAAGGCGCTGCCCGGCTCGCCGAGTACCTGGTCACGGACATGCGGAACGATGGCCTGGTCATCAGCGGCACGACCGGCGAGTCGCCCACGACGACGGACGCAGAGAAGGAACGACTGCTGCGGACGGTCGTCGAGGCGGTCGGAGACCGGGTCAGCGTCGTGGCCGGGGTCGGCACGAACAGCACCGCGCACACCTGCGAGCTCGCCCGGACCGCCGAGCGGGCCGGCGCAGCTGGACTGCTCGTGGTCACGCCCTACTACAGCAAGCCGCCGCAAAGCGGGCTGCTGGCGCACTTCACCGCAGCCGCGGACGCGACGCAGCTGCCGGTCCTGCTCTACGACATTCCCGGCCGGACCGCCACCCCGATCGAGACGCAGACGCTGCTGCGGCTGGCGGAGCACCCGCGGATCGTTGGCGTCAAGGACGCCAAGGCCGATCTCCTCGCCGGCTCGGACGTCATGGCGCGCACGAGCCTGGCCTTCTACTGCGGCGACGATCCGCTGAACCTGCCCTGGCTGTCGGTCGGCGCCTGTGGTTTCATCAGCGTGCACGGGCACGTGATCGGCGACCGGCTGCACGCGATGATCGAGGCGTACTTCGACGGCCGGGCGGGCGATGCGCTGACCATCCACCGCGAGGTGCTCCCGGTCTACAAGGGCATGACCCGGGCGCAGGGCGTGATCATGTCGAAGGCGGCCCTCGGCCTGCTCGGACTGCCCGGCGGCCCCGTGCGGCTGCCGCTGACGGACGCCACGGCGGAGCAGGTCGACCAGCTCCGTGAGGACCTCACGGCCGGCGGCGTGAAGATCCGGTGAGCCATCCGCATCCAGAACTCGGACCGCCGCCGCCCCTGCCCGTCGATGGCCTGCGCATCATCGCGCTAGGGGGCCTCGGCGAGATCGGCCGCAACATGACCGTCTTCGAGCACGCCGGCCGGCTGCTCATCGTGGACTGCGGGGTCCTGTTTCCCGAGCCCGATCAGCCCGGAATCGATCTGATCCTGCCGGACTTCTCCATGCTGGAGGACAGGCTGGACCAGATCGAGGCGCTCGTCCTTACCCATGCGCACGAGGACCACATCGGGGCGGTTCCCTACCTGCTCCGCCAGCGGCGGGACATCCCGCTCGTGGGGTCCAGGCTCACGCTGGCCCTGGTGACCAGCAAGCTCGCCGAGCACCGGATCCCGCCCGAGACCGTCGAGGTCGCGGCCGGCGGCACCCAGTCGTTCGGCCCCTTCGACCTGGAGTTCCTGGCCGTCAACCACTCCATCCCCGACGCCCTGGCCGTTGCCATCAGGACCCGGGCCGGCGTGGTTCTGCACACCGGTGACTTCAAGATGGACCAGCTGCCGCTGGACGGGCGGCTGACCGACCTGGGCGGTTTTGCCCGGCTCGGGACGCAGGGCGTTGACCTGCTGCTGGCCGACTCGACGAACGCAGAGGTCCCCGGCATCGTGACCACCGAGCGGGCGATCGGCCCGGTGCTCGACGACGTCTTCGCCGGCGCGCAGCAGCGCATCATCGTGTCCTGCT
>Ga0307372_10008276_pt1 | contig 14658 bp, 13 predicted proteins | sample OX1MG_FD_202533 | JGI IMG/M metagenome (GOLD analysis project Ga0307372, IMG submission 202533) | Soil microbial communities from Risofladan, Vaasa, Finland - OX-1 | ecosystem: Environmental > Terrestrial > Soil > Coastal area > Acid sulfate soil | place: Finland: Risofladan, Vaasa | collected... | reverse complement strand
GCGCGCGGGGACGCCGATGGTACCGCGGGCGCGCGCAACGCGCTCCGCGCAGGCAAACCGACGAAGCCGGAGCCGGCGAGCGCAGGGGGCACGCCGCGGGCCGCTCGCCGCCGGCCCGCGGCGGCGAACGGGGTCAGGACTTGACGACCAGCGAGTTGATCACCTTCCTCACGCCGTCCACGTGCGCGGCGATGTCCGCTGCGCGGGCCGCCTGTTGCGCACTGTTCACGAAGCCCGAGAGCTGGACCGTACCGTCCTGAGTCTGCACCTTGACCTCGATCGGCGTCGTCGCGCTGTCCTGCAGCAGCGCCGCCTTCACCTTGGCGGTGATCCATGCGTCGCCGGCGAACTCCGCGGCCTTGATGCGGTCGTCGTAGGAATTCGCCTTGATCACCTCGGCGGCGTCGAGGCGGCCATCGCGATTGGCGTCGGAGGCACGGAACGCACGCTCCGAGCCGTCGTGCCTCAGCCATTCCTGGAGCGACACGTAGCCGTCGCCGTTGGTGTCGTACAGCTTGAGCACGCCGGACTCGCTCGGGTTGGGGACGGCGGCATCGGCGAGGGTGGCCCGGGGACAGAGCGCCGCCAGCGCGCACAGCGCGAGCAGGCCGAGGGCCCCGCGCGGCGCGCGGGCGGGTCGATGGGTCGGGATTCGCATGGCGATGGCTCCTATCTCGAGTTTGTACAGACGAGCGCCGCGGCGCCCGTCGCTGCCTCGATGCGAATGCCGTGCCAGCGCGCATATCCGCGCCAAAACAATGAGCTAAGCTAGGCAGCCAGCGGGGCCTGCATAAAAAGCGTCGCCGGGCCCCAACACTACCGGGCATGGCCATCGAACCCATTGAGCCAGAAGCGCAATCTTGTCGTTGCGCGGCGACGGACGGGCACGGCGCTCGCATTGGCCGCGGACGGACAATCGGATCACCACTCTTACAAGGAGGTCATCGCGTGGGCGCCACCATCATCGATTCTTCGATCTTCGGCAACATCTTCAGTACCGAGGCGATGCGCGCCATCTGGTCGGACGAGGGCCGTACGGCGCGCTATCTCGAGATCGAGGCGGCGCTGGCCCGGGTGCAGGGGCGGCTCGGACTCATCCCGCAGGAGGCCGCCGACGAGATCGCGCGCAACTGCGCGATCGAAAACATCGACATGAAGAAGCTGCAGGCGCAGACCGAGCGCATCGGCTACCCGGTGCTCGGGGTCGTGTCGCAGCTCAATGCGCTGTGCCGCGACAAGCTCGGGGAGTACTGCCACTGGGGCGCGACCACTCAGGACATCACCGATACCGCCACCGTGCTGCAGATCCGCGCGGCGCTCGATCTCGTCGAGGGCGACCTGCGGGCGATCTCCGAGTCGCTCGCAGCGCTCGCCGCGGCGCATCGCGACACGCCCATGGTCGGCCGCAGCAACCTGCAGCAGGCGGTACCGGTGACCTTCGGCTACAAGATGGCGGGCCTGTTGTCGGCGATCGAGCGCCACCGCGAGCGGCTCGCGCAGCTGCGTCCGCGCGTGCTGGTCGGCGAATTCTCCGGCGCCGCGGGCACCCTCGCCTCCCTCGAGCGCGGCGCGATGCAGACGCAGGAGGGCTTGATGGGCGAGCTCGGCCTGGGCCAGCCGGTCATCGCCTGGCACACGATCCGCGACTGCATCGCCGAGGTGGGGTGCTTCCTCGGCCTCGTCGGGGGCACACTCGGCAAGCTCTCCATGGACGTCAAGCTGATGATGCAGACCGAGGTCGGCGAGGTCTACGAGCCCTTCGCGCCCGGCCGCGGGTCGTCGAGCACGATGCCGCAGAAGAGAAATCCCATCTCGTGCTGCTACATCCACGCCGCCATCTCGGTCGTGCGGCAGCATGCGGCCGCGCTGCTCGACGCCATGGTCGCGGACCACGAGCGATCCACCGGCCCGTGGGAGATCGAATGGATCGTGCTGCCCGAGGCGTTCTGCCTGCTCGCCGGCGCGCTCAGGCAGGCGAAGTTCGTGCTCGCCGGCCTCGAGGTCGATGCGGAGCGCATGCGCGCGAATCTCGACCTCACGCATGGCCTGGTGGTCTCCGAGGCGGTGATGATGGGCCTCGCGCCGTACCTCGGGCGCGAATACGCGCACGACCTCGTCTACGAGATCTGCCGGGAGGCGATCCGCCTGAAGCGGCCGCTGCTCGACCTGCTGGCGGAGAATGCCGAGATCGCGAAGCACCTCGATCGCGAAGCACTCACGCGCCTGTGCGACCCGGCCAACTACCTCGGCCAGTCCGGCGTGATGGTCGACCGGGTGCTGGCTCGGCGCGCCGCGCGCCCCGATATGCAGCCAGGCAGCTAGATTCCAGAACCGTCCGGGTGCAGGCGCTGCGGCGTCGCTGCAAGGAGCGACGCGGCCGTCATGAGCGCGTTTTTCTCCTCGTCGAGCTCCGGCCGCTCGCCGTTTCTCGGCACGAGGGCAAGGACCCCCTGCGACTGCGCCCCGCCGCCGACGGGAACGAACGCCTGCGGGGCGTCCGGCTCGCCGAAGTTCGCCAAGGTGCAGATACAGCATCACGGTCTTGGCGAGGTCGATCCGTTCCCGCGGCGGCGCTGCCACGAGAGTCGTCGCGATGCAGGCTTCGACTTCTCCAGATTGCGCGGCGCGAAAGCGCGTCACCGCGCAAGATGGGGCCGAGGTTGCAAGAAGGCGTAAACAGATCGAGCCTGCGCACCAAGCCGGCGTTCACCCACCCATTCGTCCAAGCGCCTTGACACGGTCTTTACGGCGCGTACGTCCTTTTTAACGCCGCGTTTGCGCCGCCGCCGCTACATTGCCGGGCAGCCGGCGTTCGGAGCCGTGGGCGTGTGGCGCCGGCGAGCGTGGGCGGCGTTACCCGTGTGCCCCTGCGCCTTGATCTGCGTCACGAAGCTATCGGCGGGCGGGCTTACGGTCGCGAGACGTGACTGCGAACTGGAGATCGAAATGGACTTCATTTATATCGGGCTCTCGGTGGCGCTGTTCGCCCTGAGCGTTGCTCTCGTCTACGGGTTCGAGAAGTTGCGGGGGCCGAAATGAGCTGGGTCTATCTGCTGAGCGGAATCGTCGCCGCCGCGATCCTCGTGTACCTGTTCGTCGCGCTGCTCTGGCCGGAAAAATTCTGATGACCGCCAACGGGGTCTTCCAGCTCGTCTTCTACGTCGTCGTGCTGCTCGCGCTGGCGAAGCCGCTCGGTACCTACATGGCGCGCGTGTACGAGGGTCGGCCGGTGCTGCTCGCGCGCGTCGCGGCGCCCTTCGAGCGCCTGATCTACCGCGTTTGCGGGGTCGACCCGGCGAAGGAGATGCGCTGGACGCAATACGCGCTCGCCGTGATGTGGTTCAGCGTGCTCGGCGTGCTCGCGGTCTATCTGCTGCAGCGCGTGCAGGCCTGGCTGCCGCTCAACCCGGCGAAGATGGCCGCGGTATCCCCCGATTCGTCGTTCAACACCGCGGTGAGCTTCGCCACCAACACCAACTGGCAGGGCTACGGCGGCGAGACGACGATGAGCTATCTCACGCAGATGCTCGCGCTCACGGTGCAGAATTTCGTCTCGGCGGCCGCCGGCATGGCGGTGCTCGTCGCGTTGATCCGCGGCTTCGCGCGCCAGAGCGCGCAGACGCTCGGCAACTTCTGGGTGGATCTGACGCGCGGCACGCTCTACGTCCTGCTGCCGCTGTCGTTCATCCTGGCCCTGGTGCTGGTCTCGCAGGGCGTGGTGCAGACGTTCTCGAACTACCGCACGGTGCCGCTGCACGAGGCAGTCCAGTACGACACGCCGAAGCTCGATGCCGCCGGCCAGCCAGTGAAGGATGCGCAGGGCAACCCGGTCATGGAAAAGGCGGTGCAGAAGGACCAGGTCCTCGCGGTGGGTCCTGCCGCCTCGCAGATCGCGATCAAGCAGCTCGGCACCAACGGCGGCGGATTCTTCAACGTGAACTCGGCGCATCCCTACGAGAATCCGACGCCGCTTTCGAACTTCCTCGAAGTGCTCGCGATCCTGCTGATCCCGGCGGCGCTCTGTTACACCTTCGGCCGGATGGTGGGCGACACGCGCCAGGGCTGGGCGATCCTCGCGGCGATGACGATTCTGTTCGTGGCGCTGCTCGCGGTGTGCGTGACGTCCGAGCAGGCGGGCAACCCGCTGCTCGCGAAGGCTGGAGCGGACGAGACGGCTTCCGCGCTCCAATCCGGCGGAAACATGGAAGGCAAGGAAGTCCGCTTCGGCATCGCCAACTCGGCGCTCTGGGCCACCGCCACTACCGCGGCCTCGAACGGCTCGGTGAACTCGATGCACGACTCGTTCACGCCGCTCGGCGGCCTGGTGCCGATGTGGCTGATCCAGATCGGCGAGGTGATCTTCGGCGGCGTGGGTTCGGGGCTGTACGGAATGCTGCTGCTGGTCATCGTGGGGGTGTTCGTGGCCGGCCTGATGATCGGGCGAACGCCCGAATATCTCGGCAAGAAGATCGAGGCGTTCGACGTCAAGATGGCCTCGATCGGGGTGCTGGTTCCGCTGTTCACGTGCCTGCTTGGCACGGCGATCGGCCTGCTGACCGATGCCGGCAAGGCGGGCGTCGCCAATCCGGGGGCGCACGGCTTCTCCGAGATCCTGTACGCCTTCTCTTCGGCGAGCGGCAACAACGGCAGCGCGTTTGCCGGCCTGTCCGCCAACACGCCCTTCTACAACACGGCGCTGGGCATCGTGATGTTCGTCGCGCGCTTCTGGATCATCATCCCGGTGCTCGCGCTGGCGGGCTCGCTCGTCGCGAAGAAGAAGGTTCCGGCGGGCGCCGGCACGCTGGAAACCCACACGCCGCTCTTCATCTTCTTCCTGCTCGGGGTGGTGGTCGTGATCGGCGCGCTTACTTTCTTCCCCGCGCTCGCGCTCGGCCCGATCGTCGAGCATCTCATCCTGTACGGCGCCCACTAGAGCGGTCGCGCGACCGCGAACCACGGGAGCGACACTCCATGTCCACGCAAGCCGTCTCCCCGCAGTCCGTTCTGCCGCGCACGCTGGTCACTCCGGCCATCGTGCGCCAGGCGCTCGTCGAATCGTTCGTGAAGCTGCTGCCACAGTATCAGTGGAGAAATCCGGTGATGTTCGTGGTCTACGTCGGCAGCATCCTCACCACGATCCTCTGGATCCAGGCGCTCGCGGGGCGAGGCGAGGCGCCGGCCGCATTCATCCTCGCCGTGACGGTGTGGCTGTGGTTCACGGTGCTGTTCGCCAACTTCGCCGAGGCGGTCGCCGAGGGCCGCAGCAAGGCGCAGGCCGCCGCCCTGCGCAGCGCGAAGCGCGACACGATGGCGAGGAAGCTCGACCGGCCGGACCGGGCGGCGAACTGGTCCAAGGTCGCTTCGAGCGCGCTGCGCAAGGGCGACCTGTTCCTCGTGGAGGCGGGCGACTTCATCCCCGCGGACGGCGAGGTGCTCGACGGCGTCGCCTCGGTGGACGAATCGGCGATCACCGGCGAGTCGGCGCCGGTGATCCGCGAGTCGGGCGGCGATTTTTCCTCGGTGACCGGCGGCACGCGGGTGCTCTCGGACTGGCTGGTGGTGCGCGTCACGACCGACCCGGGCGAATCCTTCCTCGACCGCATGATCGCCATGGTGGAGACCGCGCGCCGGCAGAAGACGCCGAACGAGATCGCACTCACGATCCTGCTCGTGAAGATGACCCTCATCTTCCTGCTCGCCACCGCCACGTTGCTGCCGTTCTCGATCTACGCGGTGGCGGTCGCGAAAGCCGGCAATCCGGTCACCATCACCGTGCTGGTGGCGCTGCTGGTGTGCCTGATCCCGACGACGATCGGCGGGCTCCTCTCGGCCATCGGGCTCGCAGGCATCGGGCGCATGCTGCGCGCCAACGTGATCGCGACTTCGGGGCGCGCGGTCGAAGCGGCGGGCGACGTGGACGTGCTGCTGCTCGACAAGACCGGCACCATCACGCTCGGCAATCGGCAGGCCGCGGCCTTCCTGCAGGCGAGCGGCGCGACCGAGCAGGAGCTCGCCGACGCGGCGCAGCTCGCCTCGCTCGCCGACGAGACGCCCGAGGGGCGCAGCATCGTCGTGCTCGCCAAGCAGAAATTCAACCTGCGCGAGCGCGACATCGCCGCGCTCGGCGCGACCTTCGTGCCGTTCTCGGCGCACACGCGCATGAGCGGCGTGGACCTCGGCGAGCGCAGGATCCGCAAGGGCGCGGCGGACGCGATCCGCGCGTGGGTCGAGCAGCAGGGCGGGAGTTTCCCGGCAGAGGTCCTGACAGGCGTCGAGAACGTGGCGCGCCGCGGCAGCACTCCGCTGGTGGTGGCCGAGGGGCGGCGCGTGCTCGGGGTCATCGAGCTGAAGGACATCGTGAAGGGCGGCATCAAGGAGCGCTTCGCCGAGCTCAGGCGCATGGGTATCCGCACGGTGATGATCACCGGCGACAACCGCCTCACCGCCGCGGCGATCGCCGCCGAGGCCGGGGTGGACGACTTCCTGGCGGAGGCCACGCCGGAGGCGAAGCTCAAGCTGATCCGCGAGCGGCAGGCGGAAGGCAGGCTGGTGGCAATGACCGGCGACGGCACCAACGACGCGCCGGCGCTCGCGCAGGCCGACGTCGCGGTGGCGATGAACACCGGCACGCAGGCCGCGAAGGAGGCCGGCAACATGGTCGACCTCGACTCGAACCCGACCAAGCTGATCGAGATCGTCGAGATCGGCAAGCAGCTGCTCATGACGCGCGGCTCGCTCACCACTTTCTCGATCGCCAACGACGTCGCCAAGTACTTCGCCATCATTCCGGCGGCGTTCGCGCCCACCTACCCGCAGCTCGACGCGCTCAACGTCATGCATCTCGCCAGCCCGGGCAGCGCGATCCTGTCGGCGGTGATCTTCAACGCGCTGATCATCGTCGCGCTCATTCCGCTCGCGCTGAAGGGCGTGCGCTACCGCCCGATCGGCGCGAACCGCCTGCTGCGCGAGAACGTGTGGATCTACGGCGTGGGCGGGCTGATCGTGCCCTTCATCGGCATCAAGCTGATCGACCTGATCCTGCACGGCATGGGCGTGGCCTGAAAGGAGAGAGACATGTTCACCGAGCTGAGACCCGCCTTCGTCATCCTGGTCGTCATGAGCCTGCTCACCGGGATCGTCTATCCGCTCGTCGTGACCGGCGTCGCGCAGGTGACGATGCCCGCCCAGGCGAACGGCAGCCTGATCGAGCGCGACGGCAAGCCGGTCGGCTCGCGCCTCATCGGCCAGCCGTTCGGGGATCCGAAGTACTTCTGGTCGCGCCCGTCGGCGACCTCGCCCTATCCGTACAACGCGGCGGCCTCGAGCGGCTCGAACCAGGGCCCGCTCAATCCGGCGCTCTCCGACGCGGTCGCGGCGCGGATCCAGGCGCTGCGCGAAGCCGACCCCGGCAACAGCGCGCCGGTGCCGATCGACCTGGTCACCGCCTCGGCAAGCGGCCTCGACCCGAATATCTCGCCGGCCGCGGCGCAATTCCAGGTCGCGCGCGTCGCCAGGGTCCGCGGCCTGCCCGAGGCCAAGGTCCGCGAGCTGGTCGAGCGCTACACCCGGGGACGGCAGCTCGGCTTCCTCGGCGAGCCGCGCGTGAACGTGCTCGAGCTCAACCTGGCGCTCGACGCGGCCTCGAAGTAATTGTGACAGCGGCGCTGAGGCGCGCACCGGAAGGATGGACATCATGCGCAAAAGCTTGCTTGCCACCGCGGTGGCCACGGCGCTGGCGGCGCCCGGCCCAGCCGTCGCGGACGCCCCGCAGCCTCCGTACACGCTGACTGCGAACGTCTCGGTGGTCACTGACTATCGTTTCCGCGGGATTACCCAGACCTTCGGCGAACCTGCGATTCAAGGCGGCGTCGATTTCGCACATTCCAGCGGGTTCTACCTCGGCAACTGGAACTCCAACGTCTCGGAGACCGCGGGATATCCCGGCGGCAACCTGGAGATGGACTTCTACGGCGGCTGGCGGCGCAGCTGGGGCGACTGGGGAATGGACGCGGGCCTGTATTACTACTATTACCCGGGCAGCAACGTGGCCGGCGCGGGGGCCATGGGCCCGCTGGTCAATCCACACAGCACTGCCACCAACAGCGGCACCGTGCACAACATCGAGGGCTACATCGCCGGGAGCTGGAAGTTCCTTTCGCTCAAGTATTCACGTGCGTTCACGGACTACTTCCTGGTTCCCGATACCAAGGGAACCGGTTATCTCGACCTTTCGGCCAACTACGACCTGGGAGGCGGCTGGGGCGTCAACGGTCACGTGGGCCACTTGACGGTTCACAACTTCAGCGAGGCGACCTACACCGACTACCGCCTCGGCGTCACCAAGGACCTCGGCAGTGGCTGGACCGCGGCCGGGTCGCTGATCGCAACCAATGCCAGGGACGACTGCAGCGCGGCCGACGTGGTTACCGGGGGCGAGCCGTACTGCTTCTCCAAGCCCGACGGCGGCGGCGTGAAGACCTACCGGGGCGGCAAGAACGCCGTCGTGCTATCGATCGGCAAGACGTTCTGAACCGGATGTACCAACCGGCATCCGCAGCCGGAACATGCAGCGCGGCCCCGCAGCCGGGCAAGGCCGGCCCCGAGGCCGGCATGGCGACCTCCACTCTGGAGAGTGGCGCGGCTCCTAGGACGGCGCCGCTCATCCACCGCTGTCCGATTTGCGGCACCCAGCACGCGGTCAGCCCGGCGCGCGCCGAGATGGCGTACGGCCGGCAACTCTGTTGCAGCCCGGACTGCGAAGCGGAGCGCCGCCGGCGGGCGCGGGCGCCGTACAGGCGGATCCCGGGACCCATCGCGGGCTGAGCTTGACGTCTTCTTGATGCCGCGGCGCGCCTCTTTGCGCCGTTTATACGTGCGCACCCCCATCATGCGTTGAGTGGAATTCACTCACGGTCTCTCGATGAAAACCTTGGACCCATCGGACGAGCGCTATTACGGGGTTGAGATCAAGTCTGACGGCCGGATCGTGGTCGCGGAGCGCCTGCAGGGCAAGCCTGTGCTCGCCTGCGCGTTTCCCTCCGGAACCTCGGGTGCCCAGGCGCTACGGCGCCACATCGAGCGCGAGTGCGCGCATCCGCACGTGTGCATCAAGGCCCGCGGCGCGCTGGGCCTTGCGCTGACGCTCGCGCTCATCCCGATGCGGGGGGCCGAAGTGACGCTGGTAGCGTCGCACGCCTTGCAAACCGCAACGAGAACCGGTAGCCCGGAAGAGACCGCTGCGTATCTCGCAAAGCTCGCGGAGCGGCTGTCCTAGGCGGTAGCCCGGCTTCCGCGCCGGGCGGCGAGCCCGTGGCGGTCGATTCCGCGGGTCCTCTCGGTTAGAGTATGCGCGTGAGCGCCGATCGACCCAGCCCGGATGCGCTGCTCGCGCGCGTGCAGCGCGAGGAGGCCAAAGCCAAGCGCGGCAAGCTGAAGATCTTCTTCGGCGCCTGCGCGGGCGTGGGTAAGACTTTCGCCATGCTCTCGGCCGCGCAGGAGGACAGGGCGCGCGGCGGCGACGTGGTCCTCGGGCTGGTCGAAACCCATGGCCGCACCGACACCGCGGCGCTCGTCGACGGGCTCGAGCGCCTGCCGCCGCGCACGCTGGAGCACCGCGGAGCGCTGCTGCGCGAGTTCGACCTCGACGCCGCGCTCGCCCGCAGGCCGAGCCTGATCCTGGTGGACGAGCTGGCGCACAGCAACGCCCCCGGCTCGCGCCATCCCAAGCGCTGGCAGGACGTCGCGGAGCTGCTCGCCGTGGGCATCAACGTCTTCAGCACGCTCAACGTCCAGCACCTGGAGAGCCTGAACGACGTGGTCGGCCAGGTGACCGGCGTGCGCGTGTGGGAGACGCTGCCCGACAAGGTGTTCGACGAGGCCGACGAGGTCGAGCTGGTGGACCTGCCGGCCGACGACCTGCTCGAGCGCCTGCACCAGGGCAAGGTATACCTGCCCGAGCAGGTGCGGCGCGCCGCGGACAACTTCTTCCGCAAGGGCAACCTGATCGCGCTGAGGGAGCTCGCGCTGCGCCGTACTGCCGACCGGGTGGACGCGCAGATGCGCGACTACCGCGAGGAGAAGGGCATCCGCGCGGCCTGGCCGGTCGCCGAGCGCGTGCTGGTGGCGATCGGCCCGGACGGCGAGGGCGAGCACCTGGTGCGATCGGCGCGCCGGATGGCCGCGAGCCTGGGCGCCGAATGGACGGCGCTGTACGTCGAGACGCCGTCGCTGCTGCGTCTGCCGGAGGAGGAGCGCGACCGCATCCTGCGCACGCTGCGCCTGGCCGAGGAGCTGGGCGGCAAGAGCGTGGTGGTCGGCGGCGGCGACGTGGCGCAGGAGGTGCTGGGCTTCGCCCACGCGCAGAACTTCACGCGCGTGGTGATCGGGCGGCCGGCGCGCCGCGGCCTGCAGCGGCTGTTCGGGCTTTCGCCCGCCGAGCGCATCGTCGCCGGCGCGCACGACCTGGACGTCGAGCTGGTGGGCGCGGAGGCGAAGCCCGCGACCCTCGCCGCGGGCGTGCTGACGCGCTCGCGCGAGGCGCTCGGCATCGAGCCGCGGCGCAAGCGCCGCTGGCCGCGCTACGTCGCGGGCGTCGCGGTGCCCGCGCTCGCCACCCTGGTCGGCACGCTGATGTTCGACCACTTCGAGCTGACCAACATCGTGATGGTGTACCTGCTCGGCGTCGCGGTGGTGGCGATCTACCTGGGCCGCGGGCCCTCGACCCTCGCCTCGGTTCTCTCGGTGGCGGGATTCGACTTCTTCTTCGTCGAGCCGTACTGGACGTTCGCGGTTTCCGACACGCAGTACCTGGTGACCTTCACGGTCATGCTGATCGTCGGCCTGATGATCAGCACGCTCGCCGCGCGCGTGCGCCTGCAGGCGCGCATCGCGGGCTACCGCGAGCAGCGCACCTCGGCGCTCTACGACATGAGCCGCGAGCTGGCGGCCGCCGAGGAGCCGGAGGCGCTGCTGCGCATCGCGGTGCGCCACGTCGCCGAGGTGTTCGCGAGCCAGGCGGTGATCCTGCTGCCCGAGGAGCACGGCCGCGTCCGCCACCCGCGCGGCGCGAGCGGCGCCGGCTCGCTGCACGGCGCCGACCTCGGCATCGCCCAATGGGTGTTCGACCACCGCCAGCCGGCCGGGCTGGGCACCGACACGCTCGCGGGCACCGACACGCACTTCGTGCCGCTCGAGGCCTCGGGGAAGTCGGTCGGGGTGCTGGGGCTGCTGCCGGCCAACCCGCGCCGGGTGTTCGTTCCCGAGCAGCGGCGGCTGCTGCAGGCCTTTTCCGGCCAGATCGCGCTCGCGATCGAGCGCGGGCTGCTCGCCGACCAGGCGCGCAAGGCGCAGCTCGCGGCCGAGACCGAGGCCACGCGCAACGCGCTGCTCGCGGCGATCTCGCACGAGCTGCGCACGCCCCTGGCGATGATCGTCGGCGCCTCCTCGAGCCTGGCGGCGCCGCCCGCGGCGATGGGCGAGGAAGCGCGCCGCGAGCTCGCCCAGACGGTCGCCGAAGGCGCGCGGCGCATGAGCGAGGTCGTCGCCAAGGTACTCGATCTGGCGCGCCTGCAGGGCGGAGCGACGCGCGTGCAGGCGGACTGGTACGAGCTGGAAGAGGTGGTCGGCGGCGCGCTCGCGCGCCTTGCCGGCCCGCTCGCGGGCCATCGCGTGGCGACGCGGCTGCCGCAGGGATCGACGCTCGCGCGCTTCGACGCGGTGCTGATCGAGCAGGTGCTCATCAACCTGCTCGAGAACGCGGCCCGGTACACGCCGGCCGGAAGCCACATCACGGTCACCGCCGAGCGGCGCCGCGACGCGCTGGAGGTGCGCGTCGCGGATGACGGGCCCGGACTGCCGCCGGGCGAGGAGGTCGCGGTGTTCGACAAGTTCCACCGCGGCGCGCCCGAGGCCGCTCCGGGGGGCGCGGGCCTCGGTCTCGCCATCTGCAAGGCGATCGTCGAGGCGCACGGCGGGCGCATCTGGGCCGAGAACGCGCCTGGAGGCGGCGCCGTCTTCCACTTCGTCCTCCCGCAGGCCGAAGAGCCGCCGACGCTCGAAGCGGAGCCATGAGCGGCACGCGCCCGGTGGTGCTGGTGATCGAGGACGAGCCGCAGATGCGGCGCTTCCTGCGCGCGGCGCTCGACGCCGAGGGGTTCGCGATCGAGGAGGCCGCGAGCGGCCGCGAGGGTCTCACCATGGCGGCGAACCGGCGCCCCGAGGCGCTGATCCTCGACCTCGGTCTTCCGGACCTGGACGGCGTCGAGGTCATCCGCCGCCTGCGCGAGTGGAGCGCGCTACCGGTGATCGTGCTCTCGGCGCGGGCCCAGGAGGGCGCCAAGGTCGCGGCGCTGGACGCCGGGGCCGACGACTACGTGGTGAAGCCCTTCGGCGTCGGCGAGCTGGTCGCGCGGCTGCGCGTCGCGCTGCGCCACGCGGCGCGATCGGCCCAGCCCGAGGCCGGGGTGCTATTCGAGGCGGGCGACATCAAGGTCGACTTCGCGGCGCGCTGCGTGACGCGCTCAGGGGCCGAAGTCCATCTCACGCCGACCGAGTACCGGCTGCTCGCCGAGCTCGTGAAGCACGCCGGCAAGGTGCTCACGCAGCGGCACCTGCTCAGGGAGGTGTGGGGCGCGGCCTACCTCGAGCGTCCCCACTACCTGCGCGTGCACATGGCCAACCTGCGCCAGAAGCTGGAACACAACCCGGCGCAGCCCCGGCACCTGCGCACCGAGATCGGCGTCGGCTATCGGTTCGTCGTGCAGTAGGGGATCGGGAACTCCGCGCCCAGGCACGCGAACGATCGCGGCCGAAACCCGACCTTATTGCGCCGACTGCCTAGGGCGCAGCGCGCTGGCGCTCGGTTTCCTTGCGCTTCATGCTCATGTACTCGAGCTCGTCCATTTCGTGCAGCTGAAGCCGATAGCGCTCGGTGGAGGCGAACCAGTCGCGCAACCGCTTCTCGAGCTGCTCGCGCGGCGGTGCCGAGAGCGCGTTCAGATAGGCGTCGACGGCGAGGTAATAGCGCATGGTGTTGCGCTCCACGGCGCCGCGAACCCCGGCGACGTATTCAGGCTTGCCGTCCGGGTCAGTGCCGAGCACCGTGAAGCCCACCTTGTGAGCACCCAGGGTGCCGAGATACGCCTGCATTGCGAGGTGCGCCACGAGGGTGTCGGAATAGGAATAGGTGAAGCGGAGGAAGGTCTGGGCACTCCTCAACGGAATCGCCTCCAGTGTGATCCGGTAATCCTTCGTGCCGAACGGCCCCTGGTCAGCGGTTAGCACCGCCCGCAGGTAATTCGGTGTCGCCGCCGCGAGGCGATAGGCGAACTCCACGCGGTAAGCGCGCGCCAGCGGCTGCTCGTACTTTCTGCCTACGTAGACCGCGAGGACGCTCTTCCCCGTGTCCGTGGAGGCGCGGCAGTATTTGACGTTGAGGTGAAGAATCAGGATGTTGCACCAGTTGGCCGGTATCGCGAGCGCGGCTGCGGACGTCTCGAACGGATGATCCACGACAGCGTAGATCTCGCCTGTGAGGACGCCTGTGCCCTGCGCGGAGTCCAGATGAAGCGGGCGCTGGAACGGGTTGTTCGCGAGCTGGGACTGGAGCGCCGCGTACTTCGCGCGCAGGCCCGCGGCCTGGGGGGCGGGCGCGTCGCCATGGGCGGTTCGGAAGCCCGCCGGTGCAAGGAGAAGGAAGGCCAGGCAGAGGACCGGCCAAGCGCGAATCGCGGCCCGTGGCTTCTGCGCGCGGCAGGACGCTATTTCGGATGCCGATGGCCCACACGGATAGAGCATGGTCGGGACTCGAAGCATGCAGCGAAGGATCAAAGAGTCAGTATGGCCCGATCCGCGCCTTCGACAGCACATGCGCGTCGCCGCCGTGAGATGCCGCTTCGGCATGTGGATCGGGACCGAAACATTCGCCAAGACTATTGACGCTTTCATTCAGTCGGAGGAACCTTTTCGCGGAACGAGAACCGCTATGTATGGTTGGTTCCTGGAGGCACTATGGCGAACAGCATTTTCGTGTGCTGTCATGCCGGCGCGACCGGCAAGGACTGCAGCCAGGCGGAAGCCGCGCTGAGGGCGCTCGGCGAGGCCAGGAGAATCTTTCCATGCTGCTGGTACCTGCAGTCGAACCTCAGCCCCTCGGAGGTATCAGCGCGCGTATCGGGTACGCTGGATCGGGAGGCGTCGCTCTTCATCATCGATGCGACGAACCACGAAGCGGCCTGGAAGAACATCGGCAGCGAGGCCGCGGAGTTCATCAAGACCAACTGGGGCCAGGACGGCGTACCTTCTTTCCGTAATGGCGCCGTGGGCCCAAAGTCCAATAGCGACCGGCGGCAGGCCTGAGGCCGACTGCCCCTTGCGGCGGTCGCCGTACGGCGATGGCAGTCCGCGGGTGCGGTGGTCGCCGGGAGCGAAGGGGCCGCGCACCCGGCCCGGGACGACCGGCTTCGCCTCGGGGTGGTGCAGATCGAGCAACTGTGCACGCTGCCGCAAAGGAAAGCGCGCTCGTCCGCGTGACGATGATTTGGTGGAGGCGGCGGGAATCGAACCCGCGTCCGTAAGTCCTCCGCAGACAGGCCTACATGCTTAGCCTGGCCATTTGGATCTCGCCTCGCGACCGCCGGCCGGCGGGCTGACGCTTGGCCA
>Ga0307372_10008274_pt1 | contig 14661 bp, 14 predicted proteins | sample OX1MG_FD_202533 | JGI IMG/M metagenome (GOLD analysis project Ga0307372, IMG submission 202533) | Soil microbial communities from Risofladan, Vaasa, Finland - OX-1 | ecosystem: Environmental > Terrestrial > Soil > Coastal area > Acid sulfate soil | place: Finland: Risofladan, Vaasa | collected... | reverse complement strand
CCAACGTGCTGCTGGGCATGAATCAGGGGCTGGCCTGGACCATGACCGTGACGAGCAAGATCGACCTGGTCGGGCCGAAGCGGCGCGGTTTCGCGCTGGGCATCAACGAGTTCTCCGGCTACGCGGGTGTCTCGCTGGGCGGTTTTGTGGGAGGCTATCTGGGCGGTGTCTTTGGCTTGCGCGTCGCGCCCTTCCTCTTTGTGCTGGGGGTGATCCTCGTCATGCTCGTTGCTTCGTTGCTGCTCGTGCGCGAGACGCACCACTTCACACACCTGGAAATGCGGCAGGCAGAACAGGGCCAGCAGCACAACGCCGAGGCGGAGCCGCCGCAGTCGCGTCCGAGCCTCGCCGCCATTTTCGGACTGACGACCTGGGGCGACCGCGCGCTGGCGGCGTGTTCGCAGGCAGGTCTCATCGAGAAGTTCACCGATACCCTGGCCTGGGGACTGTTCCCGCTCTACTTCGCCAGTCGCGGGCTTGCTCCTGTTGCGATTGGCGCGGTCGTCGCGGCGTACACGGGAACGTGGGCCATCTTGCAAATCTACACGGGCCATCTGACCGACCGCATTGGGCGCAAATGGCCGATTGCCGGTGGGATGTGGCTAGCGGCAGGCGGCATTGTGGTGGTTGCGCTCACAGAGACGCTCGTGGTGTGGGTCGTGGGAGCGGTGCTGATGGGCGTCGGCATGGCGCTGCTGTACCCGACCCTGCTGGCAGCGGTCAGCGATGTGGCCGCGCCGCGCTGGCGGGCCACATCGCTGGGCGTTTACCGTCTCTGGCGCGATAGCGGCTATGCCTTCGGCGCAATCGCCATCGGGATCGTCGCGGATGCCTTTGGACTGCTGGCCGGCTTCTGGTTTGCCGCCGCCATCATGACCGTGAGCGGATGCTTGGTTGCGCTGTTGATGTACGAAACGCTCCCGTCACGGCGCGTGGTGCATCCGGCATGGGAGCAGGAGCCACCCTTTGGCGCACCTCGTCCTGCGGCCTCTGGGAGCCAGGAGTACGAGCAGCTTGATCGGTAAAGCAGGGACGACAGAGGACACCAGTTCCGAGAGATGCGACTCGCACATGAAGAAGTGACGAGGACAGAAGGAACTGAAGGACAAAACGCATGAATTGCTACATCTGTCTGGTGGAAACCGGGAGCGCATCTCGTGCTGCAGTGGCGGTTTGCCAGCGGTGCGGTGCAGGGATGTGCGGGGCGCACCTGAGAGAACTGTCCGCGCCACCGGTCGTGGGCCTGGCTGGAACACCCAGGTCTGTCCTGCTGTGTTGCCGGTGTTCTCCGTCTGCCGTTGCTCCGGCAGCACGCCCCATGTCGAAGCAGAAGGGCGAGCATGGCAGGTCAGGATGGTGGTGGTGGGAAAGGATCTGGCGACACAGAGATATGCCGAATCCAGCAGAGGCTGTCGCTGTGGCTGAACGCTTTCTCAACCGTCAGCGCCATGGATAGCGTGTTCTTGTGAGTCGGAGAAGAGAGCGGAGGCTTCGCCTGGGATCCTCTCACCCCATACCGACCGTGTGACTGCTGCTCGCACGACTGGCGCGGATTGAGCAAGTCCATGGGCGGATGGTGATGGCATTGTGACGGTGAAGCTCCCCACTGTGACCTCTGCGTGATATTCCTACAGTATCCTCTAGCATGGAGGGAAGTCTCTCCTGGATGTGAGCGCCTTGCTCACGCCAGATCAACGAAAGAAGGTGTGATGAACTATCTACTCATCCTCAATGATCCGCCCTACGGAACAGAACGGTCGTACAATGCGCTACGACTGGCGTTGTCCTTGCGCAAACACGAAGGAGCGGCGCTCAAACTCTTCCTCCTCGGGGATGCGGTGAGTTGCGCCAGGACCGGGCAGAAAACCCCCGAGGGCTTCTACAATCTCGAACGCATGCTCAAAGGGCTCACGACACGCAGTATTTCCGTGGGAGCCTGTGGCAGTTGTATGGACGCGCGCGCCCTCGCCGACGCCGAACTGTTGGAGGGAGTGCATCGGAGCAGCATGGAAGAACTGACCACCTGGACGATGGAAGCTGAGAAGGTGCTGGTATTTTAGGAGGGTGCCATAACAAACGAAGGAAAAACCACCCTGGTGTTGGGCGGTGGAGTTGGTGGCCTGGTGGCCGCGCATGAACTGCGCAAACATCTCCCCAGGCCGCATCGGGTCGTGCTGATTGAGCGTTCGCTCACCCATCTCTTCTCGCCTTCCCTGCTCTGGCTGATGATTGGCCAGCGCCAACCGCAGGCCATCAACCGTCCGCTTGAGACGTTGGCGCAGCAGGGCATTGAGGTGGTGCAAGGAGAGATTACTGCGCTGGATGCAGCAACCCGCACTATACAAGTCGATGGGCAACCGCTCAGCGGTGACTACCTGATCGTCTCTCTCGGGGCGGAGCTGGCGCCAGAGACCATTCCAGGACTTGCCCAGGCTGGCTCTAACATCTACACGTTAGAGGGCATGGAAAACCTGTACCAGGCGCTCTCGACCTTCAAGGCAGGGAAACTGGCGCTGGTGGTCACGAGCATCCCGTATAAGTGTCCCGCGGCCCCTTACGAGGCGGCCATGTTGCTGGAGTATTCCTGCCGCAAGCGAAAAATCCGTGAGCAGGTCGAGTTCGACCTGTATGCCGGGGAAGCGGGGCCGATGGGGGTGGCAGGCTCGGAAGTCTCCGCGGCGGTACGCGGAATGGTCGAGCAGAAAGGCATCCACTATTACCCAGACCAGTATCTCACCAGCGTTGACCCGCAAGCATGCCAACTGCACTTTGCAAGTGGCCTCACTGCGAGTTATGATCTGCTGGCTTTTGTTCCCCCACACCGTGTGCCGCGCCTGGCAGTTGAGGCCGGACTGGCGAATGAGGGGGCCTGGGTTTCCGTTGACCGTTTCACCCTGGAGACACGTTACTCTGGGGTGTACGCGGTTGGGGATATCACCGGCATCCCGTTAGTCATCGGCAAACCGCTGCCCAAAGCAGGCGTCTTCGCTCATGGTCAAGCCGAGGTGGTTGCCCACAATCTTGCGGTTGCGATTACAGGAAAAGGGGAAGCAAGGCGTTTCGAGGGGCATGGGGAGTGCTTCGTCGAGATGGGAGACGGGAAAGCCGGTTTTGCCCGTGGCAACTTCTACGCGGAACCTGCCCCGACCGTGAAGATGTACACCCCTGGCCTGCACTGGCACGCGGCAAAGGTGCTGTTCGAGAAGGACTGGTGGCGGCGCTGGTTCTAGGGGTCGGAGGAAACGCCGAGGTGCCATCGCACATCGGCTCACGCCGACGGAATGCTGGAGATGGCAGGCGTGTGCTCGTTCAGAGAGACACGTGTCGATGAAGTGAGAAGCGTTCTCTAGCAGAGAAGAGAGGCGGATCGCTATGATGGGCAGTCCCGAAATGTCTACTATGATGCTCTGGATGCCCATAGGCATGCTTGTTGGCGTCGTCCTGTTGGTGGGAGTGATCTGGCTCGTCCTGCGCTGGCGCAAGCAGAGGCACATGCCGCTGATGCCATCGCTCTCACAGCCACAGGAATCCTTCCACTCCTACGAGCGGGGATATCGCTCACGCCAGCCCTTTCCCGAAACGTCCCGGGAGAGCGAATGGCGCTCTCAAGACCCCCAACCCAGGCAGGAGTACGATCAACCGCAACTGGAGCTGGACTATCCAATTATCCGTGAATAGCCGGGCGAAAGACAGTCGGGTTCTCTACCAGCAGCGGCGCTGCGCTGCGATAAATCTCGGCGTAGACCACGCCCAGCATGCGTCCATAATACTGATCCTCAGCCTCATAGAGGGCAAGCAGGCGATCACCCTGTGCCTGGAAAATCGACTGGTAGACCGCCAGTGCATGGCGCTTGCGGTCGTAGACGGCACTCACATCGACAGCGAAGGCAAACTCGCCCCAGGGCGGCTCCATCTTGCAGTGCAGGAAGAAGAGGCGCTCCACGGCCCACGGCTCCTGCCCGGTCAGGAGTTCGCCCCCTGGCACGCGTTCCCATTGCCCAAGACGTGCCAGAAAGACGGCGGCGCGGGTCAGTCCGACCGCCGCGGCGTGGTCGGGATGCACGCAGGCCTCACCCGTTCCATAGACGAAGCTGGGGCGGTGTTCGCGAATGAGTTGCGCCACGCGCAGCCGCGTTTCCATTGTATCAGTCAAGAGCCGGTCTTGCAGACCGAGCGAGAAGCGGTCAACGCCGAGGATGTGGGCGGCTTCCCGCGCTTGCTGCGCACGTACCCCTGCTTCAGCGAATGCGGTAGGCTCGCCACCGGTGAGATCCACCAGCAGGATGCGCTGCCCTTGATCGGCGAGTTTGGCTAACGTGCCGCCCATCTGTGTTTCCGCATCGTCAGGATGCGCGGCAATAACCAGAGCATCATCACTCATACCATGCTTTCCTTTCCCAGTCCAATCGTCGTCTGTTTATACATTAGAGACATGCATCGCTCACGTCAAGCGTTCTCCATCACAGCTCGGCCACACATCCACAGGAGTGCAAAACAGGCTGCGTGCCGCTTCTCACGTCTCTACCCAAGCCCAGTTGATCCGTGTCTGTCACGAGAGCGGGGAAAGATGTACCTCCACATCATCATTTCTGGTGACCCCGTACTTTCTCGCGCTATAATGAAGACGAGCCATGCTCGTTTTGAACACTGGTCATGTTTGCCTGGAGAGGCGGAGACAAGAGATGGGCGCAGATCACATGACCTCCTCACTGTTCGATGAGCGCGTTACAGGCGACTACGAAGCCTGGTATGAGCAGGGGTTCGGCAGCCTTGCTGTGCGACAGGAGGAGGCGCTGCTCCATCAGCAGTTGCAGCGCTTCCCCGGCGCGAGTAGCCTACTTGAGGTGGGATGTGGAACCGGTCATTTTACCCGCTGGTTCGCGAAACAGGGTCTCTACGTCACCGGACTGGATGCATCGCCCGCCATGCTTGAACAAGCACGCCTGCGCAATGGCGCGAACTATCTGGACACCATCTCTTGATACCGTTGGCGAATTGTAGGGAGCAGAATCAGGCAACCTTCTTGGGAGCAAGGGCAGCGAAGTGAGAAATCCTCGTCTTCTCCATTTTTTCTCCTGTTATAAAGTTATCTAGGCGAAGAAGGTTCATCGCAGCAGCAATCAGAGCATGTTGTAATGATGCTTTTTGCAAACCAAGATAGCGTGATTGGCGTAATCCGAGCGCTCGTACTCCCTGAGAAAGAGTCCCTTCAATACCCGCACGGTTAGCATAGGTCACCTGAAATGCCTCGGTTTCTTGCTGCTTGCGCCTGCGTTGGAGCTGAAGAAATTCCTCTTGGGAACGAATAGACAAACGCCTGGGCTTGTCTTGAGCACGAGTACACAGCGAGCGGCAAGGACACTCGCGACACGTTTGCTCGTCAAAGCGAATGTAGAGCTTGGGATGCCCATGCTGATCACGCATTTCTTTCCAATCGATACTCGTGTGTCCTTGCGGGCAGGTGGCCTCTCTTGCAACAAAATCAACCTCAAATCCTGACAGATCATAGCCTTTTCCAGGCTGCGCGCTTGCCATTGGTTATTTCTGCTGACCGGTCCCAATAACTCCACGCTATACTGCTCACGGCTCTCTACAATGGATCCTGCGTCCACATATCCGGCATCCACGAGATGCGTCTGGGGAAGTAAGTTATGCTGTGCCAACTCCTCGTGGACCTGGTGTGTTTGGTTCATATCGCTCGCTGTGGCATCGGTGGTTTGAACACAGGTGATGAGATGAGGATAGTCAGGATCACAGGTTTCGCTCAGATGCACTTTATATCCATACCAGGAAAAACCCACGCGATGCGCAACGAGTGTGACTGGTAGCACATCGGCGTAGAAATGTGCCTCCTTGAAGAGAACGAACACAACAGTTCTCACCAAGGAGGTCCAAGTATGACCAGTATCACCGACAATGCGGTGAAAATCCAGACGACTTCGGAGTCCAACTTCTCAACCCCTTCCTGGTTTGGAGAAGTCGTGTTGCTCAGCAGCTATCTTCAGAAGCACAGTGTTCTCAGCAAGATCAACGAGCAGGTGCGTTTTGCGCGCAAGCGTGTTGGCCGCTCTGAGGTCATCGATTTTCTCGCGGTCCTCTTCGGGTACGCCGTAAGCTCCGAACGCACCCTGGAGGAGTTCTACGAGCGACTCCAGCCGTTTGCGGTTCCCTTCATGGCTCTGTTTGAGCGGGATCGGTTGCCCTCCCGTTCAGCGCTCTCGCGCTTTCTCGCGGCACTGACCGAAGCGCCGATTGAAGCCCTGCGCACCCTCTTTCTTGATGATCTGCTCAGTCGTCCGCTCTCTCCTGACAAGCAAACAGGAAACCTGCTGGATCGAGCAGGAACCTCCTGGATGGTATTCGACATTGATGGGACGCGAGAGGCGGCTCGGCAGCGCGCGCTGCCCCAGACCGATGAGCTTCCTCCGGCCTTTCACCGGTTGGATGATGTGTGCGCCCCTGGCTACCGAGGCCGCAAACGCGGGGAGGTTGTTCGCACACGCACAACCATTAGCCAGGCGCATAGTTATCAGTGGCTCGGCAGTTTCGGAAACAAAGGGAACGGCCGTTACCGGGAGGAACTGCGCAAGGGATTGGCTGCGATCAGTCGTTATCTTACCGCGTATCAGTTTCCCTCGGAGCGGACGCTCCTTCGACTCGACGGGCAGTATGGCACGGGGGCTGCGCTCTCCGAGGTGGCGGGCTTTGCGTTTGTGACCCGTGGCAAAGAGTACACGGTTCTCGATCATCCGCTGGTCCAGGCCCGTTTGCACCTGCCACCTGATCAGATCCAACAGCGTCCCGAAAGCCAGATGGTGCGCAGTCTCTACGACTGTCCGCAGGTTCCGGTGGGACCGGATGGCGTCCTGTGCCGCGTGGTCGTAGCCACGCATCCGGCTCCCTCAAAGAAGAGTCCCGTTGGGGTCACGCGTGCAGGCGTCGTCTACGAACTCTTCCTGACGAAGCTGCCGCAGCACGCCTTCACCGCCTGCGATGTCGTCGAGTTGTATCTCCATCGTGGGGCCTTTGAGCCGATATTGGCAGATGAAGACCAGGAGATCGATCCAGATCGATGGTGCAGCCATTCCGCCTGGGGACAGGAGTGCTGGCAACTGGTGGCTCAGTGGACCTGGAACCTTCGCCTGGAACTAGGACATCAGTTGGAACCCACGCCGGTGCGCATCACCGAGTTCGCTCCCGCCATCCCACAGCAGAGCAAGCAGGCTGCCACGCTTCCACTCTCGTCAACTCCTGCCTCTGGTTACGGTCCACCCACGACAGCCACATCCTGGAAGACGGGGCGCTTCACCGGAGCCGACTTTCCTCTTCAGCCTGATGGCACGCTCCGTTGTCCAGCAGGGCAATCACTTTCTGCCCATGAGCAACGCCGAGAAGCCGATGGCAGCCTGCGTGTGGTGTATGGAGCCAGCATTCGCAGTTGTCGTCCCTGTCCGCTGCGCGAGCAGTGCCAGTGGAATGGTGCCGCTACCGCAAAGCCCCGGCAGGTGAGCGTGCTGTTGCATCCGCTCCAGGTCGGCGCTGCCCCGCTCCTCTGGCGCGATTGGAGCCGCAGAGTACATCGGCGTGCCTGCATGCAGCTCGTGCGCCACCAGCGCCTGGAGATGAGTCTGTCGCCACCCGCCGCCGCTTCGCCACCCAGCGCGGACGTGATCCTGTCGCGCGCACAACGCGCGCGGTATCGTCTCTGCTGGCAAGAGCGGCTGGCTCGCAATGCTCGCGTTTCCACCGCGGGGCCAATCACGATCAGGTTGTTCGGCATCCCAGCAGCCTTTGCCGCCTCGCTCGGGCTGGCAACGGCCTAACTCTGTCCTGACAGCCGATGGCGTCCTTCTTCTCGGACAAGCTGGCTTCGCCGAGGGGAGCCTCATGCCCTCTTTTCTCGTCTGGGTCTCACTCCTTCCTCTCTGCGGCCTGTTTCGCTCTCCCTCTCGCCCGTTTGGCCGGATCTTCCGGACTCGCCGTCCGGTTCCGCATGACTTTCGCCTCTCCCTCAACGTTTAGCTCTTCCACAAGCTCGTTGCGCATCGCGTGGGAAACGGAGGTTGGTCGTGATGATGAGTGCCACCCGCTCATAGAGGGCGGAGCAGAGCTGAAACAAGAGCTGCGCTCCGACCGTGGTGAAAGGGATAAAGCCCAACTCGTCCAAGACAATCAGCTCCTGCTTGCAGAGGCGCGTCATCAGACGAGACAACTGGTACTCCTGCTGGGCTTTAATGAGATCGTTGACCAGTCCGGTAACATTGTAGAAGCGCACCCGTCGCCCTTGTCGACAGGCTGCCAGAGCAAGCCCGGAGGCCACATGACTTTTTCCGAGGCCTGGATTACCGACCAGGATCACTGGCTCGCGGCTTTCGATGTAGGCCCCGGCAGCCAACTCGAGGATACGAGGCTTGGGAACAGAAGGAACGCAACTCCAGTCAAATTCCGCCAGTTCTTTGAGGACAGGAAAGTGTGCTTCCCCTATCGCACGTTCGATCCGCTGAGCTTCGCGGTGGGCCATTTCTTCTTGAACCAGAGCCAGCAGATACCGTTCATAACTCAGATTGGTTCGCGCCGCTTCCTGAGCCAGCGATTGGTAGGACTGCACAAAACGGGACAAGCGTAAGTCCTTGAGATAGCTTTCCAGAAGCAATTCTTGTTTCATAGGTGAGCGTACCTTTCTATCAACTGGTCATAACGCCCTAAATCAAGGGGTTGGTTTCCCACCAGTGCCAGGTGGGGCTTGTCGGTGAGATCAAGCAGTGGTGCGCGATCGGCTTCCTCCCCAAGATGCTCCAGGCAGTGCTTGACTCCATCAAAATGGGTACAGCCATAGGTGATGGCTTGTTCTACCGCTTGCTCAATCAGACGAGCAGGATACTGCTGATGCAGCCGAAGCACCTGGACAAATTCTTTCACGCCGCGACCTTCCGGCCATTTCTCACGCAACCGACGCAACAAGAGATGGTAGCAGGCTGGCCACTCCTGCCGCCATTGCCGCAAGGGCTTGGCATACTCGAAGGCCCCTGGGCGCTGTTCAAGCAACACGAGGTAGTGAAGCGGATCAAACACATCCTGCTTTTGCTCAAAGCAGCGTTCATGGCGAGCCAGCACCCCTTGGTTGGAAAGGATTTCAACATGAAACGGATAGGCTTTCAGGACCAGCTCGCTTCTGGCCTGCTCGACGGGCACAGAGTAGCGATTGGTTTCATAGGTTACCTGGCTGTAGCCATTCAGGTGGACTTGGCGGGTGACACAGCAGTCAAAAGGCCGCTTGGGCAGAGGAAGCAAGAACGGCTGCTCTCTCTTCCAGGCTTGCCCAATGCTCATCGCTTGTCGATCAACCACGCGGACATCATCGCGCAGACACTGCTCCAACACCTGCTGATTCAACTCCTCAAAGGAGGCCGCACGAGGCATGGGTACGAGAAAATTTCTGCGACTAAACCCGGAGTGTTATGTAGACACTTTTGTAACTCCCTCTATTTTACTCTGCTGCTTCCGGTCCATCAAGGGGCTCATGTAAGTCAGCTAACAGCTGCTCGATCCGTTTGATGGTGCATTGATGCCGCTCCACTTCCCGCTGCCAATCATGTTGACGCGCATCCTCACCCAGTTCTTGTTCAATCCGACGGCGACGGCGCAGCCGTGGTGCGTAAGCAGGAGCGGTCACAAACTTCGTGCAGGTGAGATACAAATCGCACTCACAAGGACCTTCTTGAGGAAGGCGAAGACATCTGCCCAGTTCAAGCTCGGTCTGGAAGTAATGGTCTTTGATCCAACGAATCTCCGACTCAGCAAGTTCGCCTGATTGCACCATCGTGGCCCCAGGGCCTGCAATGAGTGCGTCCGGCCCGAGGACATTTTGGTAATCCTGGCGCACATCCTCATCGGTCAAACCAATGTACACCAGAGCCATTTCCACACTCTCATGCCCAAGAATTTTTTGAATAGTTCGCAGCCGCGCTCCTTTCCGCGCCAGGGCAGTACCAACGGTATGCCGGAAGCGGTGGGCCGTGATCTGTCTTTTGTTGCCAACGGTGGTGAGGCCGGAGGCTTGACAGACCCTGGTTAGCGCGTCCTCGAACAGGTATTTTGTTGAGATGAGCCGGCCATGATGCATGAAAAGGTAGTTCGTCTCCACTCCGGTGAGCCGGTCTCGTAATCCTCGTTGGGCTTTTCGCCTGGCCTGCAAGAGCCGAATAGCCGAGGCTGCTTCTTCGTTGAGTGGCACGATCCGCTCCCGTTTGGTTTTCCCGGCGGGTATTCGGAGCCGAGGGGTTCCATCCGGGTAGCTATCCAGGCAATCGAGAGAAAGACGCCCGATTTCTTCTCGCCTGGCTCCACTCCATCGAGCGATGAGAAGCGCTGCTCGCTGATAGGGACAGGGAAGCGCGCGGATAGCTGGCATGAGCTGGTCGAGTTCCTCTTGAGGTATGTAGCGTGGGATGCCCTTTGGCAACTTTGGTAAATCTCCATGTTGGAGCGGAGGGCGCAGAGGAACATCCTCCCATTCCCAACTGATGGTATCCTGGAAAAAGACCGCTAAATTGGACAACAACTTGTATTTCGACTGAGCTGCATAGCGTTTGCCTCGCTTGTTGATCATGGTCTGTAAGACGCTGGCATACTCCATGACGTGATCACGCGTGACATCACGCCAAGACTCAACCAGTGGATACGCTTGCGCCAGCCAATCAACGAATTTGCGCAATCCTCTTCCGGTTTTCTCAACCGTTGTCGGCTGATCAGTCAAGCGGCGCATGGAGAGATAGCGGGTAATCACAGCTTCCATCTGAGGAATGCGAGGAGGACGAGAGGCCGCCAGGTGCGTCACCCGGTAGGGTTCGGTCTGGATCTGGCCCTGGTGATACAGCACGGTTTGGAGCAGGTGAAGATCGGTCAGATACTCCTCTCGAATCCCTTGCTGGTAGCGCTCATGCGAGCCGAAAAAACAGGCGACATCTGCTCGGTCCCCAAAATGTGCGATGGCCTGCTCAAATTCGGCCAGGTGGATAGCGCGAATATCACACAAGTGCGGGGAGCCAAGGTGCAGCAGCACGCGAGACACCGCCCATTGCAACGTCATGCGGGCATCCTTCCACTCATAGCCCAGATTGACTGCCGTTTCGACCAGGGAAGAAAGCGTCGTGGGGTATCCCAACACGGGCAGGAAGGGCTCAAGCACCAGATGATGGGTCGCGATGAGCCACTCCCAATCAAAGGTCACATATCCGCGTAATGCCAGGTAGGTCAGGTAGTGGCGCGCTCGGTACGAAATGGGGCTGCGCGGGTGGTTGTAGTCTTCCTGGTAAAGGCGACCAACACGCTCGGTGAGCGGCGCTCCTAGCCACTCATAAAGGTTGGGGTACGCGCTCACAAATTTGGCGCGACACCGCAGGAGCCACGCTCTCATTCTCGTGGGATCTGCATAGGGGTGCTGATCGGTGAATGCCTGAACAAAGGCCGCATACTCCGAAGCCTCCGCGTGCTGAACCAGCATTGGTTTCTGGCTCTCGTCAAACTGAGGTTGGCTCATGATTGCTCCTCCTCTCCCAGAGCACGGCGATACTCTTCCACCACGACCGGATCGGAAACCTGCGTATACATCTGGGTCGAGACAGGTGAGGCATGTCCCAAGCGCTTCTGGAGCGTGAGTTCGCGCATCCCCTGTTCAAACATGCGAGTCGCGTGCGTATGGCGCAGGGCATGGGGTGTCACCCAGGGGGAACGCATGCCCAGGCGCTCACAGTGCCTCTCGAAGAGCTTGACGAGCGCATGATACCCTAATGGTTCCAAACGTCTCTTGCCGCGACCCCCGACGAGAAAAATGTAGGGGCTGGCGCTGTCCTCGGGTCGCTCGTTCATCACATAGTCACTGACCGCTTGCAGTGTTTCCGGCTGGAGCAAATCCACGACGCGCTCCGTTCGCGATTTGGTCCTCGCACGCTTGGGATGGTCGGTGCGATACCGGATCACCACGCGCTTGCGTCCATACTGGAGATCCCCCAACTGAAGCGTCAGAACCTCCCCTGGGCGTAATCCTCCATGAAGCATGAGCAGGATCATCGCTTTGTCGCGCTTGAGCGAGAGCGACTCCAGGAGCTGGCGCACCTGCTCGTCATCCATCGGACGGGGAACCCGCCGGACGGTTTTGACATGCACTGCCCGTCGCATGGGTTTTTGACGGCTGGCATACCCCATGAAAGGTTGATGGCGCTGGGGAACACGAGCCAAAGCTGGATCAGGCACCTTCTGAATGGGATTCTCTCGATCAGTGAAGTGACCAGCCAGGATGAGATATTCATAGAACGAGGAAACAGCAGCAAAGGTACGATTCATGGTTGCCGGAGAGAGGCGAGTCGCAGAAGCTCCGTCAGCAGTGGTGGTCGAAAGCACCAGACCAAGTCGGCGCGCCGCCTTTTTGCTCGGAAGCCCGCTCAAATACTCCAGGAACAGCAGGGCATGAGGTGGCCGAAACTCGTCGTAGGTCAGCCGCTGTTCTTGGAGAAAGCTCATGAAATGCAGTAAATCGTAAGCGTAGGCGGAAAGGGTATTGGGGGAACATCCACGAGCGCGAAGGTGCCGCATGAAGCCTGAAACAATGGGGATCGACCGGTTCTCGTCGTCTAAGAGTTCAAAAGAAATATCGTGCTCGTTATCGAGCTGGATACGCTGGACTCGCATGGTTCACTTGCTCCTTCTGTAACGCTAAAACATCTGTTCTTAACACGAACAAATGCTCTACAGGGTGTCAAGTGTCTACATAAGACCGATCCCTCAACACCTCCCTTTTCATGCCCTTGTGCAGGGGTGCAGAAATGAGAGTCGAACAGGTAGTGACTGCGAAAGGCGATGAACGCACGCTGTTCTTCCCGAATGCGTCCCTGCACCAGCGGCTTGACAGCGGCAGACAGATTGTCATAGCTCAGGCGATGAGGAATGCCTCCAAAGAACTCGAAGGCGCGCACATGCCCGTAGAAGAACGCCTCTTGCTTTTGAGCTGGAAACGTCATGACAAACGTCCGGCGCGAGTAGGACAGATGCATCACGAAGACCTGCACCTTCTGTTGCATTCCTGCCAAAATGACCTGTGCTTCTCCCCAGTCGACCTGGGCGTCCTGTCCCGGCTCAAATTCTAAGGGCAGAAAGGTGGCCGGTCGTTTATTCGCTTTGCGCCAGCGAACCGCATACATTTGCACCCCCGCTTCGCTGCCCCCATATCCTTCCGCTTGGATCAACTGAAACAGCTTATGAGCGGTATACCGCTGTTTCTTAGGTAAGCGCTGATTCTCAGCAAGCAAATCCTCTAATTTGGCCTGATAGGGACCCAGAACAGGCGCCGAGCGTGGCCTGCTCATGGTGTAGGCAGGAGGCTGCTCCAAACTCAGCGCTCTGCTCACCGTTTGTCTTGAGCAACTCAGTTCGCGGGCGATTTGCCTTCCCGATTTCTCTTCCAGGTGGTACATACGACGAATCTGTTCATACTGTTCCAAGGTGATCATCTCCATCTCTCCTATCGTGTGTGATTAGAACATCTTTTCTCACACGATAGCAGATAACTCGTCCTTGGTAAACATTTCGCTTAAAAAAGTTCAGTGCTGATGGCTCACATTCAGTTTACAATAAACACTCTTGCGCTGAACACGCTCCTCTGCGATTTGGATGCCTTTGCTCGACTCGTTCGATGGCTGGCAACATCGCTGCCTCAACTCAGTGGGTGGGATATGGTTCAGGAAGAGCATATCCATACGTTCTTACTCACTCTCAGTCTCAAGACAAGAGAACTGGACCGCCAACGTCTGTATCGGTTCTTTCGCCTGGCGCGCAGGCGGAGATTAATCGCCCATATTCCGCTCATGAAGCTGCCGCGAAGGGATTTGCCACGAACCATTGAGCCGCTCTCCCTGGAAGAACAGAAAACTGTCGCGCGCATGATACGAGAGAATCTGTGTACTCGTCCAGAAGAAGCCTGGCTCTCGGCTCTCTGTTTCTATCATGGCCTTTCCTCATCTCAGATTTGTCGCCTCAAAACAGAACAGATAGATGTAGAGCGCGGCCTGATTTTGATGGAAGGAAGACCGCCCATCTATTTGTCGGCTGAGGATTTCCTCCTGTTGGAGCATTTTTTGCAGAGGCGAAAAGAGTTGCCCTATGCGAAGAAAAAAAGCCATCTGGTGATCAGCAATCAAACGAAAATCGACGACAGACCGATGACCCAGGAATATGTGGCAGAGAAGGTCCGAGCGTTGACGGGTCATACCTCACAATGTTTGCGCATTACGTGCTTTGCCGCTCTTTCAAGTCTCTATGGGCCTCAGCTCCTGGTTGAAGCATTTGGCCTCTCGCTGGATCAAGCTTCCAGGTATGCCGATTTGAGGGAATTTCTTTTGGAAGAAGAAGTAAAGCAGCAGAGGGATGCCTTTGCAGAGTTATCTCATCTTTGAGTAGGAGAACATCAAAAGAGGATCTAGACGTTTCTCGCTTGTGCAAGTTAGGCTGTAACGAACTTGCATGTCAGGAACATGCCCATTTCCAGGCAAAGCTGCGCTCGATGACCCATCTTCTGGGCAGAGGGAGGAAGCCAGGCTTGCAGGACGTGGGTGCCGGGTTGGGTTCCATCCCAGAGACAGGCGAAGGGGTTCCCAGACGGCGCACCAC
>Ga0307372_10008272_pt1 | contig 14662 bp, 14 predicted proteins | sample OX1MG_FD_202533 | JGI IMG/M metagenome (GOLD analysis project Ga0307372, IMG submission 202533) | Soil microbial communities from Risofladan, Vaasa, Finland - OX-1 | ecosystem: Environmental > Terrestrial > Soil > Coastal area > Acid sulfate soil | place: Finland: Risofladan, Vaasa | collected... | reverse complement strand
GCAGTCGGGCTACGCCGTGTCGCCATGAGGGTTCCTTGTCTGCGAGCAACTGTTGCGGCTGTGACCTATTCGATTGAGTGACGACGCCATCGGTCAGAGTTTTTTGGACCAAATCCAATCTGCACTATTGCAGTTTGGCATCATCCAGGATCATGCTGACGGTACAGCAACCCCGCGGGGCCGGACGCAGCGCGGCCCGTATCTACAGGCAGGGAAGGGCGGATCTGGGTGAACGACACGCCTGCCGATCTCGCAGCGCGCACTGAGCGCCTGGCCGATCAGCTCAAAGACGCCGGGAACCTGACCGACCCGAGATGGCGCCAGGCATTACACGAGGTGCCCAGGCACCTGTTCGTCCCCGATGTCGCCTTGGCCGACCCGAACGACCAGGAACCCAGCGAGTATCCCGTCGACCGCGCGGCCGACCCTGAGCGCTGGTGGGCGGCAGTCACCACCGACACCGTGCTGGTCACCCAGGTCGATGACGGGAACGGCGACGTGACCGCCAGGCAGGGCAACGCGTCAAGCTCCAACTCGGCGCCAGGAGCCGTGTTCCCCATGCTGGAGCAGCTCCAGGTCCATGACCACCACCGGGTCCTCGACATCGGCACCGGCACCGGGTGGACGGCCGCCCTGCTGTCATGGCGTGTGGGGGCCGCGAACGTCACGACCGTCGAGATCGACCCAGGGCTGGCTGAGCAGGCACGAAAGAACCTCCAAGCCGCCGGGTACCAGCCGCGCCTGATCGTTGGCGATGGCGCCGACGGCCACCGTCGCGGTGCGCCCTACGACCGGGTTCACGTGACGTTCGCCGTGGATCGGGTTCCCTGGGCCTGGATCGAGCAGACCCGTCCCGGAGGCGTGATCCTCACCCCCTACACCACGGGCTACGCCTTCGGGCACCTGGCCCGCCTGGTCGCCACCGGGCACGGCTCGGCGGTCGGCCGGCTCCCCCAGTCGGCGGGCTTCATGATGATGCGCTCCCAGCGGCATCTTCGCGGCGACGCCGCCAGCTTCATCCACCACGCGAACCAGGCCGCGATCTTCAGCACCTTCCTGGACCCCCGCACGCTCGCCCGGGAGTCCCGTGGCGCCGATCTCGCGATTGGCGAACGGGTGCCCGGCTGCCAGTCCCGCCTGATCCAACCCGCTGACGGCACGGGCGCCGACACGTTCTACCTGTTCGAGACCCGCGCGCGCGAAGGCTCATGGGCGCGAGCCGAATTCCGTCCCGGACGATCGCGCCTGCCGGTCGCGCAGTACGGGCCGCGTCGGCTGTGGGACGAGGTGGAGGAAGCCTACTCGTGGTGGATCGAGGCCGGCCGCCCCGAGCGTGACCGTTTCGGCATGACTGTCACCGCCGACGACCAGTGGGTCTGGCTCGACCACCCCGCCAACCGCGTCAGCACGAGGACACCGCCACGCGATACGGAGAAGCCTGATGACCAAGACGCTTGACGATTACAGCGGCCTCGCCGTCTGCGACGAGCCGGGAAAGGCCATGCGCGCCGTCGCGGAGAAACTGGCCGCCCGCGGATTCGATGTCCGCAGCCCGGGGTGGGAGGAGAGTCGGCGCCTGACGATCACCAGCGCGGAACGTGCGCGCTGCGAGCTGACCGTCGAAGACGGCGGGTCGGTGAGATGGGACTACCGGCTCAACAGCGGTCGCCGCACCGACCCGGCAGAGATGACCGGGCAGGTGCTGCGCGTGCTCGGCGCCGCCGACACTGGCGAGCCGCGGCCGAGGGCGCGTCCAGGTGTGTCCCTGAAGGGCGTGGTGGGCCGCGCGTTGGCTGCTCACGGCCTGAAGGTCGGCATGGAGGTGTATGAGGACCCGGACTTCTACGACGTGGGCGCGGAAATCGTGGTGAGCAACCCGGCCCGGCCCGAGCGCGGGCAGGTCCGCGTGAGCGACGACGGCGATATCACGTGGGAGTGCCGCTACTACGGTGACAGCGATCCCGGCCAGATCGCGGACGCTGTTGTCGGCATCTTTACCGACGGTATCGGGGACCGCGCCGGGTCGCGCAGGCGAGCGCGTCCATTCGGGCGGCCTGCTGCGGCTCGCATGATCGATGAGCGGAGAACATCTGTGATCGGCGTTACCGGGCTCACCGACGACGTGCCGCTGCGGCACGGTTACACGCTGGCTGACATTCATGAGCTGACGCTGGTCGCGGTCCGCTGCGAGCTGTTCTACCGCTCCCGGAACTACGCCGAGCGGATCGACCTCGCCTGGTCGGCCATCGCAGAACACCTGTATGCCAGCGAGCAGCCGCCATCGCGCCGCGACCTGGTCCATGCCGGGATGACCGCCATCAGCAACTGGTTCGTCAGCGAGGCCCGCACCCATGGCGTCAACCCCAGCCAGCGTGGCCGCACCACGGAACCGGGCGTGAACTTCGAGCGGTACTGGCACGTGTTCGCCCATCCGACTCCCAGCCCGGAAGAACGCATCGTTGAGCGCCTGGCTTTAACCCAGGTGTGGCACACCCTGTCGCCTCACATCCGCGAGGTATTCGGCGCGCTGGCCGTCCATGGCGACTACCACCAGGCTGCCGAGTCACTCAGCAAGACCCCAGGCCAGTTTTACTCCCAGATCGCCTACGCCCGGACGAAGTTCCTCGCCACCTGGCATGACGGTGAGACTCCCTCCCGCCCCTGGGGACACGACCGGCGCAGGCACGCAACCCGCGCCACCGGGCGCAGCACCGCGAAGATCATCCGGCAGCGTCAGGCCAAGACCCTGCGATAGCCAAAGGAAGCCTCATGACCGGCAGGACGAGCACCAGAACGCCGTCGCATGACGGTTGCGCTCGCCCTGCCCAGGGCGGGACCGGCACTGTCGCGGGGACTGTGGCCCCCGGATTTACGCGCAGTCCCCGGCTGAGCGGTGCTCCGGCGCCGGTCCCGCCCGCCCAGGATCGGGGAACGGATATGGCAGCAGGTTGGCCAGTGCAGGACTTCCTGGAACTGGGCGCACTGCCGGGTGCGGTGCCATCATCTCACCTGCACACTCGCCAGCTCCTTTGGGAATGGTCGCTGACCTCGCTCAGCCAGGCAGCCGAGCAGATCGTCTCAGAACTGGCCACTAAAGCGGTCGCCGCCGCCAGGGTCATGCCGCAGATCCCCCCGGTACGGCTGTGGCTCCTCACCGACAAACGGCAAGTCCTGATTCTGGTCTGGGATGCCAACCCGCAGCCACCAGCCCCCATCCAGGCCGACGAATACGCCGAGAGCGGCCGGGGACTGTTCCTGGTCGCCATGTTCAGCGACAAGTGGGGGACCTATCCCACCCCACAGACGGGAGGCAAGGTCGTCTGGGCGCTCTGCGGCATGAACCCTGACCGGCTGGCCAATCCCGGCGAGGAGCCCCCGGATGCCTGATGGTCCCGCCCATGTTCCTTCGATGGTGTGCCACTACGCGGTATATCTGCGGGCCAGGGCGCATGTCATGCCCGAGGTCAGCGTGGACGGCGACCGGGCGGAATTGCGTCTGGGCGTCGGTGCAAAGGTGCTCGTGGCCATCTTCGGCTACCGCAAGAAGACCTCGTCGTTGCGCAGCGTCGAGGTCCGCCGTGGTGCTCAGACCACCACTTTCACCCAGGGCGAGCTGGCGAAAGCGATGGCCGCGTTACTCGGCCACGAGCCGCAGGCACCCACGCCACTGGCGATCAACGGTGCCTGGGGGCCGCGAGCCGACGCCACGCTCCGCGAGCGGCGTACCACGGTGATCCGGGTATGAACGGCGAAAGGACCCCGGGCCTGAGCGCCGGCCGCTGCCGCCGGGTGAACCTCATCATGGCGGGGATGGCGTGCGGTGCCCTGCTGGCTGCGGGCGGTGAGCGCGGGTGAGGCACGCAGATACCGTCCCTGTAATGCTGCGGGAACTAGGACAGCAGCTTGCCGCCTTGCGGCGGGGGGCCGGGCTGACCCAGGAAAACCTCGCTGCGCTGACGACGTTCTCCCGGTCCACGGTGTCAGTAGCCGAAATCGGCCACCAGCCCCAGTCCCGCCGGTTCTGGGCAGCCTGCGACAAGGCCCTGGACAGCGGCGGCGTCCTGGCAGCCGGCTTTGACCAGATCAACGCGGTGCGCGAGGCCGAGGAGCGCGCCGCAGCACGCGCGGCGCAGCAGGCCCGCGAGGCCCGCGCCCTTGCTGCCTTCACAGCAGCCCAGCATCGCGATGGGGTCGCGGCCGGTGTGACCGCGGTTCAGTCAAGCCCGCAGTGCGGCTGCCAGGTCGCGGTCCTGACCACTTTGATCTCGCAGCCTTCAGGCCCGGCGACTACCTGGACCACGAACGATGCGGTTGCCAGCGAGGCGAATGGCGATTCCACCGCCAGTCCTCAAGGTCGTGGAGGCTCGGGCCCAGCACCTCACCCGAGGACGGCTGCGGCCTGGGGCAGTTCTCCAGATGTCGTTAGTGACGGCACCGTGACTAGCCGTCAGGCTGTGAGTCAGCAGCCCCCAATGCTGGATCTGCCCTCAGTGCCAGCACTGACCCGCCGTGCGCCGTTGAGGAGCAGGAGTGACGACTACCAGACACGAGCGAGAGGAACGTTCGTAACGCAAGCCGCTGATTCAGTCCGTGCCGGGCAAGTGCGCGGCAGCCTCGGAGAAGGAGCACCCGATGCCTAGTCTCAGGCAGATGAACACACATGCCCGGACCGGCCCCTCTGCCGAGACACTTCGCGCGGGGCTGGCAAGCCAGTTGCAGGAGCAGGGAGCGATCCGCAGCGAGCGGGTCGCTGACGCCTTCCGCACGGTCCCCCGCCACATGTTCACGCCGGGAGAACCACTGGAGCGGGCCTACGCCAACGACACCGTGATCACCAAACGAGATGAGCGCGGGACGGCGATCAGCTCGGTCTCCGCGCCCTGGGTGCAGGCCACCATGATCGCGCAGGCCCAACTCGGCCCCGGGATGCGCGTGCTGGAGATCGGGTCCGGCGGCTACAACGCGGCGCTGATGGCGGAGATCACCGGGGAAGCCGGCGAGGTCACCACGGTGGACATCGACCCGGACGTGACCAGCCGGGCCAGCGGCTGCCTGACCGAAGCCGGGTACGCGCGGGTGAACGTCGTCCTCGGCGACGCGGAGGACGGGGTAAAGGAACACGCGCCCTATGACCGGATCATCGTCACCGCCGGGGCGTGGGACATCCCCCCCGCATGGACCGAGCAGCTCACCCGGGTCGGCAGGCTGGTTGTCCCGCTGCGGATGCGCGGCCTCACACGATCGGTGGCATTCCAGCGCGAAGACGGGCACCTGGTGAGCCTGGGCCACGAGATGTGCGGCTTCGTGCCGATGCAGGGCGCCGGAACGCGGCCCGAACGCCTCATCCCGCTGCACGGCGACGACGTGGTCCTGCGGAGCGACGACCAGGACATCGATGCCGAAGCGCTGCGCCAGGCGCTGCTCCAGCCACGCGAGCAGGCGTGGACAGGAGCGCGGTTCGGCGGCAGCGAGCCGTTCGACGGCCTGTTCTTGTGGCTGGCTACCTGCCTGCCCGGCTTCGCGCTGCTGACCCGCCAGCGCAGCGACACTGCCCGCGCCCTGGCCGACCCGTCCTCACCGGCCGGGACACCGGCCCTGATCGAGGGGGGCAGCTTCGCCTACCACACCTTCCGGCAGGTGGATGCCGCTGCGAGCACCTACGAATTCGGGGCCTGCGCCCACGGCCCGGACGCCGCCCGGCTCGCCGCGCAGATGGCCGGGCAGATCCAGGTCTGGGACCGCGAGCACCGCCGTGACACCGCCCGGATAGCCGTCTACCCGGCCGGCACCCCCGATGACCAGCTTCTCCCCGGCCGCATCCTCGACCAGCGGCACACGAGGATCACGATCTCCTGGCCCTGACGCTTCACGCGCGGGTCCAGGTGGCCCAACCCCTAGAGAAAGGGACCGTCATGCACACCGCCACCCCCACTGACACCGGCACCGGCCTGGGACCTGACCCCGACTTCGACCTTGACATCAGCATCGTAGAGTCGGGACCGGTCATCTCCGACCTGCTGCGCAGCACCGACAACGGCTGCAACAGCACCTGCGGGACCGCCTGCACAAGCTGCCGGTCCTGACACCGGCAGCAGCCAGCCGGGGCCGGGCAGCTCCTGCCCAGCCCGGCCCCGGGCCTGCCCTCACCATAGTGCGCGGAGGTCGCGAGGTGTACCGAGTTGTGGACGCGGTCCTCGTCCGGGCTGCCCTTCACCCAGCCGGAATGGATCTTCCGGCGTGGCCGGACCTGACCGGCAGCACTGATGAGCACGTGCGGCAGTGGCGCAGCTGGCTGGACCAAGTGTGGTCGCGCGACTCACTGGCCGAAGCGATCGAGGTGGCCAGCCCGGTGCTGGCCCGCGAAGCCGGCAAGGTTCTCTCCGGGCACGTCCCGGAGCCGCGCCAGATGCGCCGCATCGTGATGTCGGTGGCCCGTTACGTGCTGCGGGCCGCCGACCGGGCCACGCCCTTCGGCCTGTTCGCCGGAGTGACACCGGCAGCATTCGGCTCCCGACCCGCCGTGCGGTGGGGCGAGGACCACCACACGGTCACCCAGCTCGCAGCGGGACGGCTGGCGGCGGTGGTGACCAGCCTGGAGGCATGCCCGGAACTGCTGCGCCGCCTGCCGGTCATCAGCAGCAACCTGTGCACCATCCAGGGCGGCAGGCTGGTCGCGGCGAGCCAGCAGCACATCGGCCCCGGGGATGGCGATACCAGCCAGGCTGCCCCGGTGGAAGTCTCGGTGCGCCGCACCAGGGCGGCTGAGGCTGCCCTGCGGTACGCGCGCTCACCCATTGTCGTGCGGGACCTGGCCGCCAAGCTGGCCGCCGGCTTCCCGGGCACGCCGCAGCCGGTCATCGAGAAGATGCTCGCTGAACTGGTCAGGCTGCGACTGTTGCTGACCAGCCTCCGCCCGCCCATGACGGTCACCGACCCGCTGGCCCATGTCCTGGCCCAACTCGACGCTGCCGGGGCCGCAAGCATCCCGCGCATCGCCGGCCAGGTACGCGAACTGCGCACGATCGGCGCCGAGACGCGACGGCACGACCAGGCCCCATCACCGGGCGAGCGCCGGTACCACCGCGCACGCCTTGCCGGGCAGATGCAACGCCCGGTCGGCATCACAGACCCGCCGGTCACGGTCGATATGCGGTTAGACGCCGAGATCGTGCTGCCAGCGGCGGTGGCACGCGAGGCAGAGGCCGCCGCAGCGGCACTGACCAGGCTGACGCCGCACCCATCCGGGCTCCCGGCCTGGCAGGACTACCACGCCGCGTTCATCGAACGGTACGGCCTCGGTGCCCTGATCCCGCTCCTGGAGATCACCAGCCCCGGCACCGGGCTGGGCTTTCCCGCCACCTTCCGCGGATCGGCCAGGACACTGCCCGCCCCGCCCTTGCCCACACGGGATGAACGGCTCCTGGCACTGGCGTACGCGACGGTGATCAGCGGCGGCGGCGAAATCCTCCTGGACGACCAGACGATCTCCGATCTCGCGGGGGACGGCGAGCTGACCCAGATCCCGCCGCATGCGGAACTGTTCGTGCAGGTTCACGCGGCCAGCATGGCGGCGGCAGGGCGCGGCGAGTTCACCTTGGTGGTGACGGGCGCCTCGCGGGCGGCCGGGACAACCACCGGGCGGTTCCTGCACCTGCTGGAGACGGCCGACCAGGACCGGATCAGCCGGACGTACGCGGGCCTGTCCACGGTGCGGGCTGGCGCGCTGCCGGCCCAGGTGTCCTGTCCCCCGGTCTACGCCCGGTCAGAAGGGGTCGCCCGCGCCCCGGCCGTCTTTCCCACAGTGATCTCCGCAGCCGAATACCACGAGCCAGACCCCAGGGTGCTGCCGCTGGACGACCTGGCGGTCGGCGGCGACGCCGATGGACTGTACCTGGTCTCGCTAGCCGGGCAGCGGATCGTGGAGCCGGCCGCGCTGAACGCGGTGGAGTTCCGCAACTTCAGCCATCCGCTGGCCCGGTTCCTGTGCGAGATCACCCGGGCACGAGCCGCCGTATACATGCCGTTCTCCTGGGGCGCGGCAAGCCCGCTGCCGTTCCTGCCCCGGCTCCGCTACCGCCGCACCGTGCTCGCGCCAGCCCGGTGGAACCTGCCCGCCTCTGACCTGCCCGGCGCGGCTGCCCCGTGGCAGCAGTGGAAGGACGGCATGGCCGGCTGGCGGAAGCAGTTCCGGGTTCCGGCCGCCGTCTACCTTGGTGAAGCCGACAACCTGCTCCGCCTGGACCTCGATCAGGACACGCCCCTGGCGCTGCTGCGCAGCCATCTTGACCGGCGCGGGCATGCCACCCTCTACGAGGCGCCCGGCCTGGACTCCTACGGCTGGCTGGATAGCCGCGCGCACGAGATCTGCATCCCGCTGACCTCCACGATGCCCACGCTGGCAGCACCGGCCCCGGCGCGACTTGCCCGGAGCCGGGTTGTCGGCCGGGACCACGGGCACCTGCCCGGATGCTCGCCATGGCTGTACGTCAAGCTCTACGGCCACCCCGGCCACCAGGACAGCATCCTGGCCCGCGTCCCTGACCTGCTGGCCGCGTTCGAAGACCCCCCGCCGTGGTGGTACGTCCGCTACCTTGACCCCGAACCGCACCTGCGGCTGCGGCTGCGCCTGCCCGGCGCCGGCGCCTACGGCCAGGCCGCGCACCACGTCGGCGCGTGGGCCGCCACGCTGCGCGATGCCGGGCTGGCCGGGCGCATCCAGTTCGACACCTACTATCCCGAGACCGGCCGATACGGCAGCGGCGCGGCCATGGCCGCGGCCGAGGCCGTGTTCGCCGCCGACTCCGCCGCAGCCATCGCCCAGGCCGCCTGCGCGGCCAGCGGCAGCACCCACCCGCACGCGCTCACCGCTGTGAGCCTGTCCGACATCGCAGCGGCGTTCACCGGAGGCATCGCTGCGGGTATGCGCTGGCTGGTCAGCCACATCCCGAAAGGCTCAAGCGCGGCCCCGGTGCCCCGCCCGGTGCATGACCAGGCGATGCGGCTGGCTGATCCGCGCGACGATCACGCCGCGCTGCACGCCGTCCCCGGCGGGGATCAGGTCCGTACCGCGTGGCGGCGGCGCGCCCTGGCGCTGGCCGCCTACCGCGACACACTGCTGCCAGGCGCCGGGGAAACCTCCGCGGACTCGGTGCTCGCATCCCTGCTGCACATGCATCACATCCGCGTGGCCGGACCCGGCCTCGAGACCGAGCAGGCATGCCACCGGCTGGCCCGCTCCGCTGCCGTGGGATGGCTCGCCCGGAACGAGGCAACCCGGCCGTGAGCCACGCCAATGACCCCGCGGTCGCTGTCGCCACAGCCATCGCCTGCAACCTGGGCGCACCGCCCGCTATTACTGACGACCGCGACCGGTGCCTGGCGCAGTCGCTGGCCAAGGGCGCCGTCGGCATCGCGCTGCTGCACATCGAGCGCGCCCGCACTGGCCTCGCCGGATGGGAAACCGCGCACGCCTGGCTGAAGACAGCAGCCGACGGTGACATCAGCGCGGCCGACGACGCCGGGCTGTTCTCCGGCGCGCCCGCGGTGGCCTTCGCCCTGCACGCGGCCGGCGAAGGCCGGTACACGCGGGCGCTCGCGAAGCTGGACGCCCATGTGACCGGCCTGGCCCATCGCCGGGCCAGCCAGGCCCAGGCACGCATCGACAGCAGCAACCTGCCGAGGCTGGCCGAGTTCGATCTCATCTACGGCCTGACCGGGATCGGCGCCTACCTGCTACGCCGCGACCCCGGCGGCGATGCGCTCGAACACGTCTTGCGCTACCTGGTCCGGCTTGCCGAGCCGCTGCACAACGATGGCCAGATCCTGCCCGGCTGGTGGACCAGCCACGACCCCTCGTTCAAGTACTCGCCAGCCTTCGCGGGCGGGCACGCGAACTTCGGCATCGCGCACGGCATCGCCGGGCCGCTCGCCCTGCTGTCCCTGGCCACCAGGAACGGCGTCACCGTGGACGGCCAGGACCAGGCCATCGGGCGGATCTGTAGCTGGCTGGATGCCTGGCGGCAAGATCACGGCACCGGATCATGGTGGCCACAATGGGTCACCCGCGCCGACCTGCGCGCCCGGCGCCCGGCCCAGCCCGGCCCGCTGCGGCCGAGCTGGTGCTACGGCACCCCCGGCCTGGCCCGTGCCCAGCAGCTCGCCGGCATCGCGACCGGCGACACCACGCGCCAGGACATGGCCGAGCACGCCCTGGCCGGATGCCTGGCCCACCCGGCCCAGCTCAGCCAGATCACCGACACCAGCGTGTGCCACGGCTGGGCCGGGCTGTTCTATACCGCCTGGCGCGCTGCCCGCGACGCGCGCACGCCCGCGATCACAAGCTGCCTTCCGCACCTGGCAGACCAGCTCATCAAGCATGGGTGTCCCGGCACGGGCGACGGTCCCGGGTTCCTCGAAGGCGACACCGGGCTGGCGCTCGTCCTGCACAGCATCGCCTGCGGCACGCCGCCCGCGAGCGGGTGGGATGCGTGCCTGCTGCTCAGCTGAGCTACCCGCCCGGCGCGAAGGGACACGAACGTGAAACCAGGCATCTCAGCGCAGGCGACAGCAGACGCGGTACTGGCCGTCCTGGCAGGCACACCGCTGCACGAGGCCGCCGCGCGCATCCCCATGGCCCCCGACGGCCTGGCCGGTGCCGTCGAGCTCTACCACGCAGCCGGACGCGCGGCGCTCCACGCCCAGGCCCGGGCAGCCGGAGGCTGGCACCAAGTCAGCATCGAGTTCACCGACTGGGACACCGCCGAACATGCCGCAACGACCTGCCTCGGGCCACAGCTACAGCATGCCGAAGCAGCCGGGACCATCTCGTCGTGGTGGTTCACCCGCAAGGCCCTCTGCTGGCGGCTTCGCTGCCAGCCCGGCCGCGCCGCCACCCTGGCGGACCTGACGACGTTCCTCAACCGCGTACTCGAAACGATGCTGGCCCAGGGCATGATCGTCAGGGCGCAGGAGACCATCTACGAGCCGGAGGCATACGCGTTCGGCGGTACCGGCGGCATGGACATCGCCCACCATCTCTTCCACGCCGACAGCCGGAACATCCTCAGCTACCTCAGCCGGCACGGCCCTGAAATGACGCCCGGCCGCCGTGAACTGTCCATTCTGCTGTGCAGCGTCCTGATGCGCGGGGCCGGACAAGACTGGTACGAGCAAGGAGACATCTGGCACCGGGTAGCGGACAACAGGCCCGTCCCGCCCGGCACGTCGCTGGAACGCCTGCGTGATATCACGCCGGGCCTTCGCCGGCTGATGACCGTCGACGCCGGACCGGCGAGCAACCTGGCAGACGACGGCGCGCTCGCGTTCGCCGCAGACTGGGCCGGCGCCTTCGACCAGGCCGGCACGGCACTGGGCAACGCGGCCCACGACGGCAAGCTCGGCAGGGGACTGCGGGATATCCTCGCCCACCACGTCATCTTCCACTGGAACCGGATCGGCCTGAGCCTCAGGACGCAAAGCATCCTCGCAACAGCGGCCACGGACGCGGTTTTCTCCAGTTGATCACCACCGCCGGGCGTCACGGACCCACGAACCCCGCCATGCGGTGAAAGCGCCAGGTCCCAGCGGATCAGTCCTTGCCGACGCGCGGGCTCGCCCGAGCGCTCGTCATCACCGCAGAAGCCGCGTTACTATGACAGGCGCCCGGGGCGCGGAATTTGCCACCACACCGCGCCCGGCCTTTGTCCTGGGGACGATTCGCCGGCAAGCGGCGGCTGGTGGCGGAAGGAAGGCAGTGGTGATCCGCGATCCGTGTAGGAACCGGATGTAGTTGGCGAGGTTGTGCCTAGTTGGCGATTCGGCTATGTCGCTGTCAAGGCGGGCCAGTGAACCGGATCACGATCGTTTGCACCTATCCACGCTAGTTGCCGCCGGGATCATTAACGGCTCGTGTGTGTGGCGTGTTGAGCGTGAGGAAATCCTGCCAAGATGTCTCATCATCGGGGTGCGTCCGGCCATGCGGGCCGGGCCTGGCGATCAGTTTCTTGTCCGCGGAGGCCAGCGCGTCGAATAGCTCGAACTGCCCGTCCCGGGGGAAGAGCTCGTCGTCCCACTGCACGTGGTAGAGCAGGGCGGCGGAGACGGCACGCGCGGCCGTTGCCATCAGGCTGAGGGCGCGGAGCCCGGGGTGGAGCGGCGCGGCCTGGCGGACGCCGAACTTGCCCAGGACGGCGCGCTGCAGTCGCGGCCCGAGCGCGGCAGCGGCCGGCAGGCCGAACCGGGCGCCCATTGACATCCCGAAGACGCTGACGTGTGCGGGGTCGGCGAGTCCCAGGGCCGCGAGTGCGGAGACGGTGTCCAGCCAGTCCGCTGTCATCCTGGCCGTGACGGCCTCGATGCCCTCGTCGACGATGAGCTGCTGGTAGGCGGGCGGTGCCATCGGCGTCGGCACCCGGTCGCCGTGGTAAGGGCCGTCGATCGCGATGACGGCGAGTCCTGCCGAGGCGAGTCGGCGCCCCATCCGCAGGTGGCGTTCACTGCGCTTGTGGCCACTCCCGCCGTGGAAGAGCAGCGCCGTTGCGCGCGGCTCCGTGGCCTGCGGCGACCACAGCACGCCGGGCACGGGCCCCCGAGGGCGGCGCATGAGAAACGACCGCTCGGTGCAGCCTGCGCTGGTTTCTTCCCCCAGCCACTCGACTTGGCCTGCTGGATCTGGCACCTGACCTCCTCGTGTTCCGTACTTCCGTCCGCATGAGAAAACGACCGCTAGCTTATGGCGAATATGTTATCGATCTATCGGCAAGGCGTCTCCGGCTTGGCGTCCGCCGATCACAGCCGTTCCTCGTGGTGTCAACCAGCCTGAGAAGAACAGTGCCAGCAAGTGCGGGCCACCTCGCGGTCCCTCATTGGTGCCCACTATCGCGATTCGGCTCAGCCAGCATGTTGAGGACGGGCGTCAAGTCGCGGGCGAACCGCTCGCCGTAGGCGGTCAGTGTGAGTTGCCCGTCTGGCCGGGTGCGCAGAAGGGGAGTGCCGACGGTGGCCTCGAGCTGGCGGACCTGGCTGGTGAGGATGGCGTTCCGGATGCCGAGCTGGCGGGCCGCGTGCGTGAGGCCGGGCTGGCCGGGGAGTGCGAGGAGCCTGCGGATGCGCTGAGCGCGCGGTCGGCGGGCGGAGCCCGGCACTGGCAAGTAGCTGCCTGATGATGCGCTCGCTGCATCCGGTGATCCGGGCGATCTTGCGCGGGCCGTGTCCCTGTCCGGCGAGGTCGCGGAGCTGGTCCGTGCCGGGTGGCTGCGGCTCGGGCGGGGGTGGTGCGGGGCTGCCGGGCGGGAGCCGGGGAGCCGGATAGCGGGCTGCGGTCAGCCGGACGTGGTCGGCGGTAGTGCCGAGCCGGGCCGCGATAGCGCGGACGGGCAGGCCTGCGCGGATGAGCGGGTGCAGGTCTTCGGTGCTGATGCCGTCGGGGTCAGGGCCGGGCCAGGGGATGCCGGTGACCCAGTCGAACGGCGGTTCCCAGGTGGCGGGCTCGCTGATGCTGGCCTTGGAGAGCAGTGAGCGGGCCTGGTAGTGCAGGCAGAAGGCCAGCTGCTCGGGCATGGCGAGCACGAACTCGTCGTAGCCCTGGCTGCGTCCGGGTAGCCGCAGCGGCTCGGGCAGGTAGCGGGGGTGGGTGCCGGTGAGCAGCTCGATCAGGCGAAGCCGGGCGTACTGCTCCTGCACCGGGGCGGCGGGCAGGCTGGTGCGGCGGGTGAGGCCCGTACGTGCGCAGGGCGTCAAGGTACCGGCGTGGCTCGCCGACGGTGACCCAGTGCCCGGTGATCCGGTGGACCCGCACGTCGGCGGTCCGGGCGAGGTGGCCGACGGCGGCACCGAGGTCAATTCCCCCGCGGGCGTGCTCGGCGGGGACGAGCAGGCCGAAGATCGACGGCCGCGGGATCAGCCGGGAGACCAGGGCCAGCGGCTCCACGGCGCAGGACGTCCAGGCAGGACGGCACGACGAGGTCGCCGGGGCGGGTGACGACGATGACGGAAGCTGCTTTGGCTGCGATGCATTCCCTGATCACGTGCTCGACAGCCGGCTGGTACCCGACTGGCAGCATTTCCCTGGGAACGGCTGTGCTGAACGGCCGGAACCGTGTCGCGTTCCCGGCCGCGGTCACTACCGCTGTCCAGTCAGGCGGGCTCACCGGATTGTGGTCTTTCCCGGGGCCCTTTTTTCACGCACGGCACTCCGCGAGGCGGCCCGGCAGCCAGGCGGGAGGAATCGAACAGTTTCCGTGGCGCGCGGTGCCACAGCGCATGTACCTGGGACCGACCTCGCGTTGACCTGACATGTACCTCCTGCAGCGACCGCGCTGCTGTAGGGAACCGAGATAGATGAGCATTCGGTCACGTATTTGAGCACTACGTGAGCAGTGACCCGGCTACTTGAGCACTGCCATCGTTTCGGTCACGCAGTGTCACGGCGTGGCCTGCCTTGCGGGCTGTCGCGATTATGGCCGGTCTTCGCGGGCGGGTGACCAGTCCGGCTGATCGCGTATGAGGTTCCCGGCGCATCGGCGGCAGTGAGGGAGCTGCGGTGCGGCGCATGCCGGGCGTGTCGTTACCGGCTTTCGGGGCGCGACAGGGTTACCGTCACGTTCTGAGACGCTATGGACACGAAGGATCACGTTCGCGCTGGCGATGACGCGGACGGCACGCG
>Ga0307372_10008271_pt1 | contig 14663 bp, 11 predicted proteins | sample OX1MG_FD_202533 | JGI IMG/M metagenome (GOLD analysis project Ga0307372, IMG submission 202533) | Soil microbial communities from Risofladan, Vaasa, Finland - OX-1 | ecosystem: Environmental > Terrestrial > Soil > Coastal area > Acid sulfate soil | place: Finland: Risofladan, Vaasa | collected... | reverse complement strand
GGGACGGACGGGGCTCGACGTCGAGATCAAGGAACCGGGTTTCGAGGCCGAGGTCATCGAGGCGGCCTCGAGCCGCTTTCCGCGTGAGCTGCTCCTGTACACGTCGTTCGAGGAGTCGGTGATCGCCACGATCAGGCGGCTCGACCCGAAGGCCCGCTGCGGCCTGCTCCTCGGGCCGGGCCGGCTCCGCAGCCGCGCCCAGCGCTACGAGGGCCTGCCGTTCGATCTCGCAGAGCGGTGTGGCGCCGATCTCCTGGCGGTGCATCAGTGGCTGGCGCCGCTCCGGACACGGAGCCGCGGTCGGAACGCCACCGGAACGGGGTTGCTCGCGGAGGCGCATCTCCGTCAGTTCCCGCTCATGGTCTGGACGGTGGACGGGCCGCAGCGCCTGCGCGCATATCTTGCGGACGGGCGCGTGGCGGGGATAATCACCGACCTACCCGGGCTCGCAGTCGAGACCAGGCGGGACATCGCCACCCACGGCGCACAGGAAGATTCCATGCCAGCCCACGTAACCGGACTCTCGCGCCCGGCGTTGACTGATCGAGTGCGCCCGATGATCCCGAGATGACGCTACCTCGGGCGTATGAGGATCAATTAGTCGAGCGTGCCAAGACCGACGCCGACGCCTTTGGGGAGTTGTACGACCACTACTTCGGGCAGATCCATCGGTTCGTCTTCAGCCGCCTCAGGGATCAGGAGGCCGCCGAGGACGTCACCTCGGACGTCTTCTTCAAGGCCCTCCGCGCGATCGGACGATACAAACCCGCAGGCCACCCGTTCAGCGCCTGGCTCTACCAGATCAGTGTCAATGCAATCAATGACCATTACAGAAGCCGCAAACCGACCTCGAGCATCGACAGTGCCATCGCTGTCGCCGACCCGGCTCGCCCTGTTGACGAGCGCGTCGTCGACAGCGCGGAGGCGGCACGAATCTGGGAGGCCATCGATGACCTCCCGCCACAGCAGCGGGCTGCGATGACCCTCAAACTCGGTGAGGATCTCAAGCTCGCTCAGATCGGAGAGATTCTGGGCAAGAGTGAGGGCGCGGTGAAGCTGCTCATCCATCGCGGGATGATCGGCGTCCGTCTCCGGCTTGGGGTCGTGGCGCCCGTAGAGGGGAAGAGCTGATGTCCTGGCACGGAGGATGGTTCGATCCCGAGCTCGAGGATCTGTTCCACGACGAGCCCGGATTGCTGGAGACGGCCCGGCAGGTTCGCGCTGCTCGCCCGCAGCCCGAAGCTGATCCGCGATTTCAGAACCGTCTGCGCGCCCAGCTCATGGCTGAGGCGTCCAGGGCTCACAGCACGCGGCGCTGGTGGCGCCTCGGCTCGACCCACGCCGCGTGGGGCGGCGCCGTCCTCGGAGCCGCACTCATCGGAGCGACGGCGCTGACGTTCCTCTCGAACCATCCCCAGGACAAGACCATCACAGCGATCTCGGCGATCACCGCCCAGCACGCCGTGGACCCGAACAACGTGATCCAGGTCAGCTTCAACCAGCCCATGAACAAGACCGCCGTCGAAAGCGGCGTTCGCATCCAGCCGGCGACCGAGGTGTCGTATTCGTGGACCGGTAACAACCTGGTGATCACCCCGGTGCACCACCTGAGCGGAAACACGCCGTACACGGTCACGATCGCTCAGAGCGCCATCCGCACTGCAACTGGGGGGGTCGCGACGACTCCGATCAACATCACCTTCGCGACCCGGCCGACGCCACCAGCGGGACAGTCGGCGCCGCCGGCGCTCGCGTTGTCCACGATCGGGCCCCAGGGCACCGGTGCCGACGGTCTCGGCGGAACGCTCCTCTTCGCTCCTGACGGGTCGCTCGTCAGCACGGCAGGGCTCTTGCCAGCGCAACCTGGCACGCCGCCTGCAGCTGCCACCCCGGGTGCGTCGCCGACGGCGACGCCGGAAGGCGTGACCGACACCGGCCCTTCTGTGGCAGGACAGCTCGTTGACTACCCGTCGAGCGGCACGCCCTTCGCGCTCTCGGCCGCAGCCTCAGCCGCAGCCTTCTCGCCCAACCGCACGTATGTCGCGGCGGCCGTCGACGACGGCAACAGCGGCTCGAAGATCGTCGTGACGCTCGCCGACGGTAGCCAGCGGGCGCCGACGAAGCTGACCGATTCGTCGACCTCGGTGACCGCGGTGACGTGGGCATCCAACGACCGCATCGTCTACACCGACGGCACGACAATCAACGAGGTCGACCTCTCCGGCAAGGTCACCACCCTCTACACCGTCCCCGACTCGGGCGGCACGGTCGCGGAGCTCGATCCCGGTGGCTCGTACGCCTACGTCGCCCCGCCGAGCGGCACCGGCGGCAGCCTGCTCGATATCGCGACGGGTGCAGACGTGGTCCTGCAGGGCTCGACCACGGATGTCGGGTTCAGCGGCGATGGCAGCACCGTGGTGTGGGCCGACGAGTCAACGAGCCAGACGCGCGTCTGGACTGAGTCCGTGACTCAGCAGGCTCCGGCATCGATGTCGCTGCTCAACGCGAACGCGACGTACGGTGACATCGCTGTCGACGTGGACGGCGACGAGGCCGCGTATCTCATGACGGTGCCGTCGAAGAACACGCAGATCGTTGTTGCGGATGTGCCGAGCGGTACGCCACTTGCGATCGAACCGGTGACGTTCGCACCATCCGAGCTCGCGCTGTCTCCGGGTGGCGACCAGCTTGCGCTCCTCGGCACCGACAGCAGCGGCGTTCCCTTGGTGGAGCAGGCCTCGGTTCCCGGCGCGACGGCTCCGCACGTGGCGCCCGCCATTCCGGCGGCGGCCAACTCGACACTGCATGCGTTCGTCGACGCGCAGGTTGGCGGCGACCTGGCGACGCTGGCGGCATTGAGCGGGCCCAATGCGAACCCGGCGGCCAACACACCACAGAACCTCAGCCGCGCCTACGTCATCAGCACCTACATCGGGCCCCAAGGGGTGGTGTCGGCGCGTGTCGAGCTGGTCGTTGATCCGAGCGCGGGACACGCCAGCACCGAGGTTGCGAGCGAGACGCTGACGCTCGCTCCCGAATCGTCGGGTTCCACCTACATCGTCAGCCGCATCCTGTCGACATCGCTGCACAACGAGGCGTCGGGACCGCACGTGCTTCAGGTCGACGCGACCAGGCAGGCAGGCCAGACGACGCTCGTGGTGAGCTTCGACAGCGACCTCACCCCGGCGTCCGTGCAGGGCGCAGTCACGGTGCTCGATGCGAACGGCACGACGCTCACCTCGTCGACCGTGTACGACGCCAACTCGCGAACTGCGACGGTGACAGTCGCGAACGCGCCGTCCGGCGCGCTCACCCTCGAGATCTCGACCTCGCTCGACGACGTGTACGGTCAGACGCTCGCGCACGCATTCCAGACCGTGGTCGGGACGGACTCCTAGCGCGGGTTGCTCGGGGCGCGATGGCGAGCCATGGTCGCTGTCACCGGGATGCGCATCGTTCCATCCGCGGCGATCCACGGCCGCAGCGCCCGCTCGCATGCGCCGCGCACCGCGTCCAGCGTCGATGCGCTTGCACCGGCAAGCTCCGCCGCGACGGGACGTTCGACGACCATCGCGGCCCAGTACTGCGCCATCCCGTCGAAGCGCACGACATCGCGGAGGGTCACGGTGTCCCAGTGCGCCCGTCCATCGGCGACCCCGACCGGCAGACAGCGATCCAGAAACGGGGAGCGCATCCCTGCTTCGTCGCGGAGTGCGTCCAGGAGCGCTCGCTCGTGTGCCGGTGGATCCGCGCCGTCCCAGACGACGAACGCCGCGACGCCCGACGCCATGACGATGCGCTCGACCTCGTCGAAAGGATCCGCGCCATCCCAGAAACCGAGCGTGCAGAGCGACGCGACGCGATCGCATGTACCGTCAGTCATCGCGAGAACTCGGTCGGTCGCAACAGACGTCGCGACCGCGCAGCCGCTCGCTGCGACATCGCGCGACACTGCAGTCAGCAGCGCCGCATCGGTGTCGACCAGGATGACGCGCCCCTCCATACCCACGGCTGCGCCGAGCGCAACGGCAAGCGTCCCCCCATCGCAGAGCAGGTCGCATGCGACACCCCCTGCGCCCACCCCGACTTCGTCAACGAGCTGCTCGGCGAACGGGCGCAGCACCGCGGCTGAGTAGAGCCGCCCGAACCGCGGCTCCATCGTGCGTTTACCCGGAGACGGCCACCGCCGCGGCGATGGCCGCGACGCGGGCGGGATCACGCACCACGCGCCGGAAGGGCTCCTGGCGGATTGCCCAGTCATCTGCGGCAGCAACAAGCTCCGGATGCTGTTCAATGAACGCCGTGCTGTACTCGCCGGCGCGGAACCCGGGATCGTCAATCACAGCGAGGTGATACGCGATGTTGGTGCGGATCCCGGTGATCACGTACTCCAGCAGCGCGCGGCGCATGCGGTCGAGCGCTGCATCGCGCGTCGGAGCGTGCACGATCAACTTGGCGATCATCGGGTCGTAGTTGGGCGAGACGAGGCCGGCGGTCACCAGCGAGCTGTCGACGCGCACACCGGGGCCCGACGGCTCGTGATAGCCGGTCACCTGCCCGGGCGACGGCAGGAACCCGCGCGCGTAGTTCTCGGCGTTGACGCGGCACTCGATCGCGTGGCCACGCGGGACGACCTGCTCCTGTGTCAGCGTGAGGCGCTCGCCCGCGGCGATGCGCAACTGCTCGGCGACGAGGTCGATGCCGTACACGAGCTCGGTGACCGGGTGCTCGACCTGCAGCCGCGTGTTCATCTCGAGGAAGTAGAACTCGCCCTTGCGGTAGATGAATTCGACCGTGCCTGCGTTGACGTAGCCGACCGCTTTTGCCGCCGTCACCGCAGCCTCACCCATGCGCGCGCGCGTCGCGGCGTCGATGACCGGCGACGGAGCCTCCTCGATGATCTTCTGGTGCCGCCGCTGGATCGAGCACTCGCGCTCACCGAGGTGGATGACAGTACCGTGCGTGTCGGCGATCACCTGGATCTCGATGTGCCGCGGCTCCTCGAGGTAGCGCTCGAGGAAGATCGTGTCGTTGCCGAACGCACGTTGCGCGGTGCTTTTCGCCGTGTCGTACGAGCCACGCAACTCCGCTTCGTCTCGCGCCACACGCATACCGATGCCACCGCCGCCGGCGCTTGCCTTGATGAGCACCGGATAGCCGATGCCCGCCGCCGCGACGACGGTCTCTTCGATGTCCACGAGCGCGCCGGTGCCCGGCACGACCGGCACACCCGACTCGCGCATCCGCTCGCGCGCGGGCACCTTCTCGCCCATGGCAGCCATCGCGTCCGGCGGAGGCCCGATGAAGACGAGGCCGTTGTCGGCGCACGAGCGCGCGAACTGCTGGTTCTCGCTCAGGAATCCGTAGCCAGGATGGATCGCCTGCGCGCCTGTGGAGCGCGCCGCATCGATGATTCGATCGATGACGAGATAGGACTGCGCCGACGGCGCCGGTCCGATCTCCACCGACTCGTCAGCGAGCAGGACGAACGCCGCGGATCGATCGACGTCGCTGTGCACCGCGACGGTGCGCACGCCGAGGTCGCGACAGCCACGGATGATGCGCAGCGCGATCTCGCCGCGGTTGGCGATCAGCACCTTCTCGAACATCAGCGACGCCGCCCGCCTGCCATCAGGCGCCGATCTGGACGAGCGGAGCGCGCGGGGCGACGACCGATCCCTCTTTCGCGTACACCTCGGTGATCGTTCCCGCGCGCGTCGCCGTGATGTCGTTCTGCATCTTCATCGCCTCGAGGACGCAGACGACATCGTCGAGCGCGACTCGGTCCCCGATCTTGACGTTTACCTTGAGCAGCAGTCCCTGCATCGGCGAGACCACGGTTCCCTCACGCACGACCGGCGCGGCAGTCTGCGAGGACGCGGCCACCGCACTGACCCCCGTGTCCATCCCACCGATGATGCGCACCGCATAGCTCTGCCCATCCACCTCGACAGTCAGCTCGCGTACCGCGACCGTGGGTGCGTCGTCTCCGGACGGCTCGGCGGCGGCGTCCTCGGCATCCGTCATGGGGTCGACGGCGCTGCCGGCGGGCTCGACGTCGGGCTCATCGCCGAGTCGCTCAGCGACTGCCTCGCCACGCTCAACCGCGAGAAACGCAGTGGGGAACAGCGCATACGTGACCATCGCCCCGGCTGTCGGCGTCGGGTACCCCTCGCGCATGAGTTCGCGGCGTGTCGTCTCCATCGCCGGCTCGAGCAGGTCGGCGGGACGGCACGTGATGGGCTCTTCGCGTCCGTTCACCAGGCGGCGCACATCGCGGTCGACCGGCTCGGGCGGATCGCCATAGAGGCCGAGGCAGTAGTCCTTGATCTCCTGGCTGATCGTCGCGTAGCGATCACCCTCGACGACGTTGTACACGGCCTGCGTGGCCATGATCTCGGTGAGCGGCGTGACGAGCGGCGGATAGCCGAGCTCGCGGCGTACCTGCACGACCTCTGCCTCGATGTCTGCCAGCTGTCCGATGGCGTCACGCTCACGTAGCTCGGCAATCGCGTGCCCCATCGCGGATGGCGGCAGGAGGCCGCGCAACGCGGAGGTGTCGAGCCTGGCCGCAAGCGGATCGACGACATCCGCGTAGTGCACGAGCTCCTGCTCGAGGACGAGCGCTGCGCTGGCGACCCGCTCGAGGTCGAGCCCACAGTCGACGCTCGTTCCCGCGAATCCCGCGATCAATGCCTCTGCGGCCGGCATCGATGCTCCGCCGGCAAGCGGTGAGAGGGCGCAGTCGGCGCGATACGCGCCCGCCACGGCCGCGGCATGGCACGCGAGCGCGGCCATCCCAGTCTGCGCGGAGATCGACACCGCCACCGGCACGCCGACGGCTTCACGAATCGCACTGACGGCGTGGCTCGCGCTTGCGGCGTTGAGGACTCCGAGAGGATCGTGGAGGCAGACGGTGGGGTAGCCCGCGTCGACGAGCCGCCGTGCCAGTTCGCCGAGCGCTTCGATGCCGTGTCCCGGTATCTCGTTGTAGACGATGACGCCTTCAGCCTGTTTGCCGGTGCCGGCAATCGCGCTCGCACAGCGCTCGAGGTTGCGCACGTCGTTGAGCGGGTCGTAGCAGCGGAAGATGTCGACGCCGCCTGCCGCGGCGGTCTCGATGAACGCGTCGACAAGATCGTCGGGGACCTGACGGTGGCCTACGAGCGACTGGCCACCGATCATCGCCATCAGTGGTGTGATCGGCGCCGCGGCCCGAATCGCCCGGAGACGCTCGAACGGGTCTTCAGCGAGAAATCGCAGGGACGCCTCGAACGTCGAGCCGCCGAAGACATCGAGTGCTGCGAATCCGCAGTGATCGAGGGTCTCGGCGACGGGAAGGGCGTGGCGGAGGCGCAGCCTGCTGACGAGGAGCGACTGCTGCCCGTGGCGGAGCGACGTCTCCACCAATTCCAGACGGGGCATCGCGGGCCATTCTAGTGCTCCGCCCCCGGCTGCCCCTTACTGGAGCGTGAACCCCTCGGGAAGCTGGACCTTGGCGCGCATCGTCGCGCGTTGCTCCTTGATCCTCGTGGCGACCTCCTCATCGAAGAGACCGATGATCTCCGCAGCGAGGTGGCCCGCGTTGCGGGCACCCATGGACCCGACCGCGACCGTCGCGACCGGGATGCCCGGAGGCATCTGCACGATCGAGAGCAGCGAGTCGAATCCGGCAAGCGGAGTCGCGGCAAGGGGGACACCGATGACCGGCAGGGTCGTCAGCGAGGCGAGCACGCCCGGAAGGTGTGCTGCGGCCCCTGCGCCGGCGACAAGGACGCGGAGCCCTCGCTCGTATGCCGCCTGCCCGTAGGCACGAACGACGTCGCCCGCTCGATGCGCCGACATGACGCCGATCTCCCAGCCGATGCGGTACTCGTCGAGCACCTCGCCGCAGGTGTTCATCACCGGCAGGTCGGACTCGCTGCCGACGATGATGCCGACGCGCACGGCGCCGCTCATGCCCGGCTTCCGGCCGTTACGGGACCGCCGATGTCGCTTCGGGACTGCTGACCATCGAAACGCACGCGCGCTAGGTTGCCATACGCGCGGGCCCGCGCGGCGCCGGCGTCGGGACCGAGTGCGGTGATGCAGAGGACGCGGCCACCCGACGTGCGCAGCGTGCCGTCGCTGTCGCGTCGCGTGCCGGCGTGGAAGCAGAGCACGTCCGGCTCGAGCGTCTCGATGCCGGTGATGGAGTCGCCGCGGCGCACATCGCCGGGGTACCCGGCAGCGGCCGCGACAACACCGACCGCCGCGCGGCCGGAGACCGCCGCGATGCCCGGGTCGACGTCACCGTGAGCGCACGCGGTGAACAGCCCGAGCGCGGACTCGCCGAGCAACGGAAGGATCACCTGTGCTTCCGGGTCCCCGAATCGCGCGTTGAACTCGAGCACGCGCGGCCCGTCGGCGGTGAGCATGAGCCCCGCGTAGAGACATCCGACAAAGGGCGTTCCCCGCTCGCGCAGGGCGTCGACGCACGGCTGGAGCACCGTCTGTGTGACTGCTGCGTTGAACGATGCCGGGTCAATGTCCGGCGGCGGCGCGATGGATCCCATGCCCCCGGTGTTGGGACCACGGTCACCGTCGAAGATGCGCTTGTAGTCACGCGCCGGCACGAGCGTGCGGAGGCGCCGCCCATCGCTGAGGCCGAAGACGCTGACCTCAGGACCGCTGAGCAACTCCTCGACGACGACGTGCGTTCCCGCGGCACCGAAGCGGTGCTCACGGAGACACTCGTCGAGCGCGCGCTCGGCCGCATCGACGCTGTCGCAGACGAAGACGCCCTTCCCAAGCGCGAGGCCGTCTGCCTTGACCACGCACGCGCCGTCGTGCTCGGCGACGAACGCGCTCAGACTCCTGCGGTCCTCGGCGCTTCCCGCAACCCATCGTGCCGTGGGAATCCCGGCCTCGCGCATGACCTCTTTGGCAAACGTCTTGGACGACTCGATGCGCGCGGCGGCTGCGGTGGGCCCGAAAACGGCGACGCCGCGCTCGGTGCACGCGTCAGCGACGCCGGACGCCGCAGCGGCGTCAGGACCGATGATGACGAGGTCGACAGCCCGCGCTGCAGCGAGGTGCGCCACCGCCGGCGCGTCTTCGACATCAAGCGCGACATTCTCGGCGATACCCGCAGTCCCGCCGTTGCCGGGTCCGACGATGACCTCGATGCCAGGCGCGTCGCGCTTGCACACCCAGGCCAGCGCGTGTTCGCGACCCCCACTCCCGACGATGAGGACCCGCACTACTCCCACTCGATGGTCGACGGCGGCTTGCTCGAGATGTCGTAGACGACCCGGTTCACGCCGACCACCTCGTTGACGATGCGACGGCTGATGACGGCGAGCACGTCGTATGGCACCCGCGACCAGTCGGCGGTCATCCCGTCCTCACTCTCGACGATGCGCACCGCGACGACGTTCCCGTACGTCCGGAAATCACCCATGACGCCCACCGAGGAGATCGGTGTGAGGATCGCAAATGATTGCCACACCTTGTGATACAGCCCGCTGCGCTTGACCTCGTCGATGACAACCCAGTCCGCTCCGCGCAACGTTTCGAGCCGCTCGCGCGTCACCTCGCCGATGATCCGGATCGCCAGCCCGGGACCGGGGAACGGCTGCCGGAACACCATGTCCTCGGGGAGTCCGAGGGCAAGCCCGACGTGACGGACCTCGTCCTTGAAGAGATAGCGCAGCGGTTCGACGAGCTCGAAACGCAGGTCCTCAGGGAGCCCGCCGACGTTGTGATGCGTCTTGATCTTGGTGGCGTTATGCGTGTCGTGCGATGTCGATTCGATGACGTCGGGGTAGAGCGTTCCCTGCGCGAGAAAGTCGATCGAGCCGAGTCGCGTGGCCTGCTCCTCGAAGACGCGGATGAACGTCGCGCCGATGCGACGCCGCTTCTCCTCGGGGTCCACAACCCCCGCAAGCGCATCGAGAAACTGGTCCGATGCGTCGACATGGATGAGGTTGATGTGGCGCTGCGATCGCATCACGTCGATGACTCGCTCGCCCTCCGCTCGCCGGAGGAGACCGTTGTCGACGAAGACGCACGTCAGCTGGTCGCCGACGGCGCGGTGCACGAGCGTCGCCGCCACCGCCGAGTCGACACCACCACTGAGCGCACAGATCACCTTCCCGGCGCCGATCTGATGGCGTAACGCGGCGACCGTCATCTCGATGAATGAGGCCGGCGCCCATGTGCCCGCGCACCCGCAGACATCGATGAGGAAGTTGCGCAGGATCTCGCTCCCGAGCGGGGTGTGCGCGACCTCTGGATGGAACTGGATCCCGTATCGCTTCCCCGGTCCGGCGAAGGCAGCGCAGACAGAGTTGAGCGAGTGCGCGATCGGACGGAATCCCGATGGCACGGCGGTGACGACATCACCGTGCGACATCCACACTGCGAGCTCCGCGGGCAGCTTCGCGAAGAGTCCAGCCGCCTCATCGACGGTGACCGAAGCGTGGCCGTACTCACGACGCTCGGCGGGAGCGACGGTCCCACCCAGGTCGACGGCAAGGAGGTCCATGCCGTAGCAGATGCCGAGGATCGGGATGTCGAGGTCGTACACGGCCGGATCAGGGTGCGGCGCGTCCGCTTCGAAAACCGATGCCGGACCTCCGCTGAAGATGAGGCCGCGCGGGTTGCGGCGGCGGATCTCGTCGGCGCTGATGGAGCCCGGCACGAGCTCGCAGTACACCTTGGCCTCGCGCACCCGGCGCGCGATCAACTGGCTGTACTGACTCCCGAAGTCAAGGACGAGGATGGTGTCCTGGGCGATCTGCGCAGGCGTGCGCGCCACCGCGCCTGCGTCAGTCGCAACCGTCATCGCTGCAGTGCCACCTCGTGCCTAGACCCCCATCCCGACACGCTGCTCACGCTGCTGCACCTTGCCCTCGGTTTTGATCGATGGGGCGATGACCATCTCAGTCTCCTGGAACTCGGCGATCGTCCGTGCGCCGCAGACGCCCATCGCCGTTTTCAGTGCGCCGACCAGGTTCATGCTGCCGTCGTCGACATGCGCCGGGCCGTAGAGGATCTCGCGGAGCGCCCCCTTGATGCCGGTGCGAATCCGTGTGCCGCGCGGCAGGTTCGGATCAGGCGTCGCCATGCCCCAATGGTTGCCGTGCCCTGCGGCCTCCGATGCCGCGGCGAAGATGGAGCCGATCATCACCGCGTCAGCCCCACTTGCGAAGGCTTTCGCGACATCCCCCCCGAGACGCATGCCACCGTCGGTGATGATCACGACCCGCTCGCCGCTGCGCCGGAAGTGGTCGTCGCGGGCGGCCGCGCAGTCACTGGTCGCCGTGACCTGCGGAACGCCGACGCCGAGCACCGCTCGAGTCGTGCATGCGGCCCCCGGACCGACGCCGACGAGCAGGCCCTTGATCCCCGTGTCCATCAGCTCCAGAGCCGTCGCGTAGTCAACGCAGTTGCCCGCGACCACCGGGATGTCGACGGAGTGCGTCAACTCAGAGAAGGAGAGGTGTTTGTATGACTTGCTGACGTGGCGCGCCGTGAGGACGGTGCCCTGGACCACGAGCATGTGCGCGCCCGCCTCCTGGACGATCGGCGCGCGCCGCTCCGCGTGTGCCGGAATCGTCGACACCGCACAGGTCACGCCCGCACCGGTGATCTCTTCGATGCGCTGCCCGATGAGGCCATCCTGCACGGGCGCTGTGTAGATCTTTTGCAGCAGGGTGTTGATCTGGTCGGGCGGAGAGTCCGCGATGGTCTGCAGCACCTCGGCCGGATCTTCATAGCGCGTTTGCACGCCATCGAGGTTGAGGACGGCCAGGCCACCGAGGCGGCCCATCTCGGCAGCGAACGCCGTATCGACCACGCCATCCATGGCTGCGGCCAGGAACGGGATTTCGAGCGTGGTGCCGTTGACCGCGAACGAGACGTCGATCTCAGCCGGATTGACGGTCACCCTGCCGGGGACCAGCGCGACCTCATCGAAGCCGTAGGCTCTGCGGGCCCGCTTGCCCCTGCCCAACTCGAATTCCATCTGGAGATTCTACAGGAGTGGTCGGTGAGTCCCGCCTTGGCAGCGCACCATCTAGTGGAAGGCTGCGCAGGTGACCACCACATCTGGTGGGTCGATCCTCGAGGGTGGATCAGGGCGGGAGTCGGGGCAAAACGTCAGGGATAGATGCCGCGGACCCTGGTCGCTTCCGCCACCTTTCCGACGGCGATGCGCAAGGCCGCATCGCGAAGGCTGATGTTGTGCTCCTGGGACTGCCCCCGGACCGCCTGGTAGCTCCGGGTCATCACCTCGCGGAGCCGTGAGTTCACCTCACCAGACCCCCAGAAATAGGACTGGATGTCTTGCACCCACTCGAAGTACGACACGACGACACCGCCCGCGTTGGCAAGGATGTCGGGAAGGATGAGCACGCCGCGGGCGCTGAGCTCGGCATCCGCCTCGGTGGTGAGTGGTGCGTTGGCGCCCTCAGCGACCACCTTTGCGCGGACGCGCTCCGCATTGCGCCGACTCACCTGCGCCTCGAGCGCAGCCGGCACGAGCAGGTCGACGTCGAGCGTGAGCACGTCGTCACCGGCGATCTGCTCCGCGCCGCCGTAATCAGTGAAGTGCCCGCCCTCCTCCTTGAGGTGCCGGAGTGCAGTCACGTCGAGCCCGTCCGCGCGGTACAGACCGCATGTGCTGTCGGATACCGCAACAATGCGCATCCCTTCGGCGGCGAGCAGGTCGGCGCTGACACAGCCGACCTTGCCGAATCCCTGGATCGCAACGGTCGCGCCGGAGGGATCCATTCCCGCGTCACGCATGGCGAGCACGGTGACCATCGTCAACCCGCGACCGGGACCTGTGAAGCGCCCCTCCGATCCGCCGATCGCCTGCGGCTTGCCGGTGACCGACGCCGGCACGGAGAACCCCGCGTGCATCGACAGCGTGTCCATGATCCACGCCATCACCTGCGGACCCGTGCCGAGGTCAGGTGCCGGTATGTCGCGGTCCGGACCAACGATGAGCGAGATCTCGGTGGTAAAACGCCGCGTCAAGCGTTCGAGCTCGGTGAGGCTCAGCGCGTGCGGGTCGCAGACCACCCCTCCCTTCGCACCCCCGAACGGCACGTCCGCGACCGCGGTCTTCCACGTCATGTACATGGCCAGGGCGCGCGCGTCGTCCAGCGTCATGGACGGGTGATAGCGCAATCCCCCTTTCGCCGGTCCCCGGGCGATGTTGTGCTGGACGCGAAACCCGGTGAAGACCTCGAAGGACCCATCGTCCATTTCGACAGGGAAATGCACCACGAGTTCGCGTTTGACCTCGCGCAGGACTGCGCGCGAGGAATCGTCCAACCCGATGGCGTCGGCGGTGGCGTCGAACTGCCGCTGGGCAATGCTCAGGGCAGAACGCTCATTGGTCCCGGACATGAACAGGCCGCACTATACGCAACAAGGCCGACGTTTGTGGCGGTCTGGAGCACTCGGATTGGGATCGTCAACGCGGCGTGTAGTTGCCTGCCCTGGCAGCAACGCAACGCGCAATCATTGACAATCACGATCACAACCAGCATGCTATGCACGATCGACAGGAGGTTTCGGACATCACCTGTCACAAACACCAAGGAGGCCCATAGGATATGGCCAGGACCAGACGTAGGAGAGGCGGCGTCGAGAAGGCCGTCAAACGCACCGTGAGGCGCGTAGGGACGACCGCTCGCCGTCGCGCACCCGCCGCTGGTGGCGATCTCGTCAAGGCGGTACAGAATCTCGTGAAAGCATTGCCCGTCGGCGAGCTTGAGAAGCGCCTTGCGGGCCTCGAGAAGACTGTCGCGCGGCTCGAAGTGAGCCTCCGCGGTGCAGCTCGTCGCGCAACCACCGCCGTCCGTGGTGGCAAGCGCACGACTGCTAAACGCGCGACAGCCAAGCGCGCCACCGCAAAGCGGGCGACCGCGAAGCGTGCCGGCGCAAAGAAGACGACGGCTCGTAAGACCACTGCGCGCAAGACCACGGCGCGCAAGACAGGGGCGCGCAAGACCACGGCCCGTAAGACCACTGCGCGCAAGACCACGGCGCGCAAGACAGGGGCGCGCAAGACCACAGCCCGTAAGACCACCGCGCGCAAGCCGGCGGCCCGCAAGACCGGGGCACGCAAGACCACGGCACGCAAGACCACCGCGCGCAAGACCACGGCCCGCAAGACCGGGGCGCGCAAGACCACAGCCCGTAAGACCACCGCGCGCAAGCCGGCGGCAGCCCGCAAGACCACAGCCCGCAAGACCACAGCCCGCAAGACCACGGCTCGCAAGCCGGCAGCCGCTCGTAAGCCCGTGACCCGTCGTCGGGTCGCTCGTAAGTCCGTCGCAGCAGCTCCGCCTGCAGCGACACCCGCGGCAGCAACGACCACGTAGGTCGCTTCGGTCAGCGACTGACCAAGGGATGTTTCGAAGGCCTCCGGCCGGTGCCGGGGGCCTTCGTTGTGTCTTTCCTCGTTGTCGTTGCCTACGCCGCGAGCAGGGCGGCGATCACCTCGGCGGCGCGGCGCGCATCCGCGGCGTCGATGCCGAGGTGGGTGACGCAACGAATCGTGTGCCCGCCCATCACGGTGACAAGCACGCCATCGCGGGCGAGCTTGACCGCGACGTCGCCGGCTGCATCGGGTGTCTCGATGAGGACGATGTTGGTCGGCACCG
>Ga0307372_10008269_pt1 | contig 14665 bp, 14 predicted proteins | sample OX1MG_FD_202533 | JGI IMG/M metagenome (GOLD analysis project Ga0307372, IMG submission 202533) | Soil microbial communities from Risofladan, Vaasa, Finland - OX-1 | ecosystem: Environmental > Terrestrial > Soil > Coastal area > Acid sulfate soil | place: Finland: Risofladan, Vaasa | collected... | reverse complement strand
CTAAAACCGCTGGAAGGCTGAACCTACTTTTATGAAAACTGGTCGACTGCTGCATAAATTTTAGGAGCAAATGCCTGTTTTTGGGCCAATTTGCGCGAAAACAGTGAAGTTCACGCCGGATTTAGGTATTAGGGACGCCTTGCTCGTCCAGAGGATGAAGCACTGGCTGTTACGCGCAAAGTACGGCCCCATTGGCAACTGCCCGAAAGGGCGCGAGAAGAAGAACTACCTCTTCCTTGTGAGAAAGCATAAAACCTTGGCGCAGCAAAACCATTTCCGAGAGTCGGATGTCTACCTGTGAGGGCACACATGGACAACACAGGCAACCCCGAGGTCCTCGCCTTCGTGTCGCTGCCAACAGCCGAGGAACGCAAGTGACGGGAGATCGTGCTCGCGACTTGGTCAGGGAAGTTCGGCACGCGTGCCCAGAAGTTGTGGACGAGTTCGTATGATCTGTGAACGCACAGTGAGTGGGTCACAAGAAAGCGAACGCCCCGTTGCCACCGACGTATTCCTCCACAACTTGGAACCCTACACGCTGGAAGCTCTCCGTCGGGCCTTGGAGCAGGGCTTGACGCCGTCCGGCTTGGATTTTGCCGGGGATGATAGCTCTATCGTGATCATCCGTTTCACCCGGCCCCATGCCGGGTAGGCTGCGCTCCGGGCAGGGCTGGGACGAGGGCACGACGGGCGATGTGTTTCGCGAAATCCTCCACGTTTACGACGCGCACGTTAAGAAGGCGCTCGCGCTGCTGGCGGAGAAATCGTGAGAGGGAACCTGCGTCGGTGTTCAAAATTAAGCTACTCGCAACCGCCGTCACTATCTGTGGGTGACACGATATGCGTGGTAAAGGGGGTCGGCATCCCCGCAAGGGAGTGCCCGACGCGTTCAAATCTGAGCCTGATCTTCCGCACCCTGCTGGGATCGGGCACTCCGCGGGAGTTGAGGAACCGGCGGTCCGCGCTTATTTTTGTGCTTCTTTGGCTGTTGGGTCGCTCTTCAGCATCGGCGCGCCGCACCACACTCTTCTTTCTCGGCGTCACGGCTCAGACGGCCTCGGAATCGTCGCGATCTCCGATATAAATTCCGCCACGCAAGAGAAAAGGGTTGCGCCACGGGCTCCTAAGCCAAGCCCGGATGTGTCGTCCACGAATTCAAAAATGGAACGAAACATATTCCGAACACTGGAATTAGGCCTACCAACTCACGAGAGATGCTTCGTAGGAAACAGAGCAATGATTTTCATGCCAGTCAGTTAAATTGTGGAGCACACTAGATCAACCCAACTCTGCCGCAGGCTCCCTCTCGGGTTGTCGATTATTTGAACGGCAGAGGTCTCACTCGATTTAGTCAGTCGGGGCAAATAGAAGGTAGTAGTTCTTGTCCATTTTCTGCAATGCCCCCTTCCACAGTGTGTTTTGCACCACAAGGTTCAGCAAATGCACAATAAGCATAATGTCAGCAACTTGCCGATCGAGTTAGGTCCTGGCGGAGGCCTAGTTGGGTTGCAGGTCGCGGCACTTGAGGCGACGGCCAACGCGGTTATGATCACCAATCTGACCGGAACGGTCATCTGGGTCAACTCGGCCTTCGAACAGCTGACCGGCTACACACCTGCGTCAATAGTGGGACAAAGCGCATGTGTACTCAAGTCTGGCCAGAACTCACGGACGCTGTATGAAGAGATGTGGCAAACAATCCTCGGCGGGAAGGTGTGGCGCGGGGAACTCATAAATCGACGCAAAGACGGCAGCTTGTACGATGAAGAAATGAGCATTAGTCCTCTACTGGATCGCAGAGGAGGCATCACTCACTTCATCGCAATCAAGCTGGATATTTCTGACCGCAAGCGGTCCGAAGTGCAACGCCACATGCTGGCCCAGGCGGTTGAAAACAGCTCTGAACTGGTAGCCATGACGGATCCGGACCTCCGCATTACTTTTGCCAATCGCGCTTTAATTCATGCGCTCGGTTATTCCGAGGAAAAACAACTTATTGGAAAAAACATTGCGGCTATCATGTCACCCAATAATGCTCCCGAGCTTTTCTCGGAGATCGCAAAGGGCACCATGGAAAGCGGAGTGTGGAGGGGCGAGTGCCTACACGTGAGAGCCGACGGGACGCACTATGCGATTTCCCTCAGTACAAACATCGTGAAAGACTCAGCAGGCCGCAACCTAGGCACCCTCGGTATCGCCCAGGACATCACCGCGCGCAAACGAGCTGAGGACGAACTCAAAAACAGCGAGAGCAAGCATCGTGTGTTGTTCGAGGACTCAGCGGATGCACACTTACTGACGGACGAAAAGGGCTTCGTGGATTGCAATTCGGCTTTGCTGCAGATGTTCGGATACTCCACCAAAGCCGAGATCATGGCACTGCACCCGGCCGATTTGTCACCTCCGAACCAACCTGATGGTGCGCCTTCCAGGGCATCGACCCATCAGCAGGTTGCCACCGCGTATCTCAATGGCAAGAATCGTTTCGAATGGTTATACCGACGCAAGGACGGCCAGGTGTTTCCGGCTGAAGTGAGCCTCACGGCATTGACGCTGAATGGCCATCCGGCGCTGCTAGGTACGGTGCTTGATATTAGCGAACGTAAGAAAATGGAGGACAGATTCCGCCAGTTGGCAGCCATTGTTGAATCGTCTGACGACGCGATCATTAGCAGGTCTTTGGATGGAACCATCCAGACTTGGAACGGTGGTGCGGAGCGGATGTATGAATATTCGGCAACAGAGGCAATCGGAAAGCCAATCAGCATAATATTCCCCGACGAGCAACAGGGCGAGAATTCAGCGATCCTGGAAAAAGTAAAACAGGACGAAACAGTGAAGCATTTCGAGACCATCCGAAAAACACAAGGCGGGAAACAGATTCATATCGACCTTACTATATCTCCCACCAAGGATGCGGCCGGAAGGATCACCGGTGCTTCGACTATCGCTCGTGACGTAACCGAACGTGTCAAAGCTGACGAACGCTTGCGGTTGTGGTCGCAAGTGCTTGACCAAAGTGGTGAGGGCATCTTCGTATGCGACCCGCAGGAGCGAATTTTGCTCGTTAACTTGGCTTTCACGCAGCTGACGGGCTTCTCGTCGGACGACGCCCTCGGTAAAACACCACGGATCCTTCAATCTGGACGTCAGGACCGCACTTTCTATGCAGACATGTGGAAGAGTGTATCGGAGACGGGGGTGTGGCGCGGCGAGATGTGGAATCGTCGCAAGAGCGGAGAATTCTTTGCTGAGTGGCTTTCAATCAGCGCCATTTATGATCCCAAGGGGGCAGTGACACAGTACATTGGGATCTTTTCCGATATCACGGCCAGCAAACAGACTGCCGAGCGATTGGTCCATCTAGCCCACTATGACGCTCTCACAGACCTGCCCAATCGGGTGCTCCTAATGGACCGGCTTGAACAGCTTACTAAGGCCGCCCAGCGAAGGAAGTTCAAGGTTGCAGTCATTTTCATCGATCTCGACCGATTCAAGGAAGTCAATGACTCCTTGGGCCATGCCGCCGGTGACCTGCTCCTTCAGGCTCTGGCCAAACGGTTTTCTAACGTGGTGCGAGGCGAGGACACTCTGGCCAGGATGGGAGGCGATGAGTTTGTGGTGGTCATCCAAAGTCTTCACCAGGGACAAGACGCCGCTATTATTGCAAAAAAGCTGCTTTCCTGCCTGCAAGAGCCTGTAGGACTGAACGGCTATGAGCACGTAGTCACGGCGAGTATCGGCATCTCTGTTTATCCTGACGATGCAACCGAGGCGCAAGAGATGATACGCAACGCCGACGCAGCGATGTATCAAGTCAAATCCGCGGGGCGTAATGCCCATCAGTTCTACACGAGCGACCTGAACCAACGCGCCCTAGAAATGCTATCGACGGAGAACGCATTACGCCGGGCAATCGAACGCCATGAGTTCGTGCTGCACTATCAACCCCAGGTCGACATCGCCTCCGGATCTATTGTGGGAGCAGAGGCGCTAATCCGCTGGAACCATCCTGACATGGGCCTGGTTCTGCCTGGCAAATTCATCTCCATTGCCGAGGAGCGCGGGCTAATTGTTCCCATTGGCAACTTGGTCATCGAGGAAGCGGCACGTCAAGCTGCAGTCTGGCAGAATGCTGGGATATTCATCACGATAGCGGTGAACGTTTCTGGGGTCCAATTTCGGCAGAATGATTTTGAAGAGCAGCTCGTAAACAGCGTGCGAAAGTATGGAATCACACCGAACCGCATCGAGCTCGAACTGACCGAGAGCATGATTATGCGTGATGCAGAAACCACGGTCGGAAAACTCAACAGACTGCATGCCGTGGGATTTCAATTGTCGATCGATGACTTCGGCACTGGATATTCCTCTCTCAGCTATCTTCGGCGATTTCCTATCGACAAAATCAAGATCGACCAGTCATTCGTGAAGGACGAAGGTGCCGGGAACATTGTAACCGCCATCATCGGCCTCGCGCGAAACCTGAAGCTCAAGGTAATCGCCGAGGGCGTGGAGACGAAAGAGCAGTTGGAATTACTGCGCGAGCAGCAATGTGATGAGGTACAGGGATTTTTATTCAGCCCCGCCCTGGCTTCCGGAGAGTTCGAGAAACTAGTTCGGCGGTGGAAACCAAAGTATCTGGTGTCTTCGGAGTCTTGGGTAAGACCGTCAGGATAATACAAACTTGCTCGTAAATCGGTCTTCCTTCAAGCTAACCTCAAGTGTCGGCACCAAATGAAGCCTGGCGATAGGTGAGACGCTACCAGAGGGCACTACCGGAGAATCCAATCGCCTTCCGTCTGGACAAATCGGAATGCATAGCGTGGGTAAGGCGTGTCGCACCCCTCGGATCTCACCACAAGTGCCTTACCAACGAATTTCGTTCCTCCGCTAATCAGATACACTTCAATGGTCGAATCCTTCTTCAGTAGGGCGGTGCAGCCACAAAAGAACCCGCTTTTACTGACGTTCTCTGTAGCGCTCACTTCTTCAAAGGGTTTTTCATTGATATCTGTTCCCCGCAGTCGCAGCATGACTTGCAGGCGAACTCGTAATTCCCTTCTCCGCTCGGGTTGGGCGGCATGCAATACCCTTTCCAAGCCGGATCGCAAAGCGTCAAAATTAACCGGTTTTTCAAAGTACGCCGCAGCTCCGAGCTCCTTGCAGAATAATTTTGTAGTTGCGCCCGCTTCTCCACTAATAATGATGATAGGAATTAACTGCGTGGAAGTCATCGATTTGAACGTTCGGCAGAGCTCGAAACCGGAATAGTTGGGCATTCTTAGATCGAGTAGGATGGCGTTGGGTTTGCTTTGCATGGCCATGGCAAGGGCTTGTCCCGGGACTCCCGTATCGAGGATCTCATAGCGGTCTTCGAGATTTATTCGTAAAAGGCGCCGCGTGGCTTCCTCATCATCAACAATCAGCAATTTATTCACGGTACGATTGCCTCCTATCCGCCAAGTCTGACGTCAATTCCGCCGACTGCTGACCGCTTCCGCGCCAGCCAGACTACCTGTTTCGTTCATCACTTTACCTGCGTCCAATAGCTCTCGGATTTTGCGCATCAGTACTTCCTCTGTGAAGGGTTTGTGAAGTAAGTGGATACCTTCCTCAAGGACCCCATGACCGGCGATAAAGCTGTCCGTGTACCCGGACATATAGAGCACCTTCATCGCTGAATAAAGGGGAGCCAGCCGTTCTGCCAGTACGCGTCCGTTTATTCCGGGCATCACTACGTCGGTAAGGAGCAAATGAATGGGGCCCAGCGCTTGCGCCGCTACCTGCTCGGCTTCAGCCCCGTCCGCGGCCGTCAAGACGTGATACCCGTTTTCCTTCAAGAACACCTGCGCCAGCAACCGCAGAGGTTCCGCGTCCTCGACCAACAAGATGGTTTCCGATCCACGTAAGGTCAGAGGTGCCTGGATGCTCTCGCTTCTGGTAGTTACGGGCTGTTCGATCCGTGGCAAATAAATCTTGAATAAAGCTCCCTTGCCTTTCTCGGATTCAACTGCGATATAGCCATTGCTCTGTTTCACCACTCCGTAAACGGTGGCAAGACCCAGTCCCGTTCCTTTGTCTCGTCCCTTGGTAGTGAAAAACGGTTCGAAGATCTGCGCTTGGGTTTCCGGGTCCATTCCTGTGCCCGTATCCGTGACGGCCAGCATTACGTACTGGCCTGCGATCGAACCGGGATGCTCCCTTGTAAATACGGAATCGAGTTCCGCGTTTGCCGTTTGGATTGTCAACTTGCCTCCATCCGGCATTGCATCCCGCGCGTTGACAGCAAGATTCATCACAACTTGTTCGATTTGCCCTGGGTCCGCTTTGACTTGGCCGATAGTAGGGTCGAGTATCAAATTTAGCTGAATGTCTTCGCCAATTAGACGGGGCAGCATCTTTTGCATTTCGGATACAAGCGAGTTCACGTTCAAAATCACTGGTTCTAGCACCTGTTGACGGCTGAAGGCCAAAAGCTGCCGCGTCAATGCCACAGCGCGCTGACCGGCTTTTTCGATTTCCTCTGCGTATTCATACGATGGCTGTACAGGCACCAGAGTTCGTTTTATCAACTGGATGTAACCGATAATGACTCCAAGAAGGTTATTGAAATCATGGGCGATTCCTCCGGACAGTCGCCCAACGGCTTCCATCCTCTGCGCCATGCGCAGCTGCCGCTCCAGCACTCGCCGCTCCGTCACGTCTTCTGCAAAGACCTCCATATCCGTGCCGATTTCGTCCTTTATAGGCCATCCGCTGCACCGCACCGTAATGAAAGTGCCATCTTTCCGCTTCCATTCAACTTCTATGTCCTTGAAGTGTTTGTCTCGTAGAAACAGCTCGTTTATTTTCTGGTGCTCGGCGGGATGACGGTAAACACCGCTTGCAAGTTCAACTGCTAACAATTCCTCCTCGCACGTATAGCCCAGCATCCTTTCCAGCGCCGGATTGACCATGAGGAGCTTTCCGGTCATATTCGCCTTGAAAATACCATACGGCGCATCTTCAACCACGGAGCGGAAGCTCGTCTCCGATCGCAGGGCGGCTTCCGCCGCGCGCTTCCGTTCTGTAACGTCGCGATTCACGATAACTAATTTTTCGGGTTCACCTTTGGAATCGCGAATCACACTTGCTGTGGATTCCAACACGCGCCACGTACCATCCTTGTGGCGGAAGCGATACTCCATCGGACGGCCTAACCCCGTACGACGCGCTTCCGCAGCTGCCTCTTTGACGCGTTCTCTGTCTTCGGGGTGAATCTGTTCGAAAGACGATGACTTTCTCAATTCCTCCGCTGAGTATCCAAGAACCCTCTCGTATGAAAAACTGTTGTAAATCCGGTTGCCCTGCATATCGACAACCGCGATCAAGTCCGCTGCATTTTCGCTGATCAGCCTGAATAGCTCTTCCCGCTGGACCAATTTGCGGCGAATCCTGTTGATCTTCAATTGCTGATACAGGGTATAAATATCGAATATTAGGACGAGCGCCAGCAGCCCTCTCACGATTTGTGGCAAAGAACGAAAAGCAGATTGGTCGCTTTCGCCCCCTCCCGAAACTGAAAGTAGAAAGGAAGCCAGACCGGCCGTCAGCAGCAGTGTAACTGCTACCGCCGCCCACCACAGCAACCACTCGTGCCTCTCCATCTTGCGAAACTTCACAGAGAGGGTCTCGGGTGACACGATGTTCCCGGTCGGGGCCCCCGCACTAATCGTAAGGCTCATTGATGATCACCGATTGGGCGCTGCTTCTTGTTATTCACTGAAATGACCACACGGACCATGCGTGCCTCTATGTGCGCGGGGGGAAAGGGGGGAGCCTCGTGCGAGTCCTGTCGAATTACCAGAGGACGCTCTGTATGTTACTCCTCTTCATTCCGCTGGACACTTTAAATTGAGCGGAATTTCCAGGATGTTCAAGGGCTTGCCTGGAAGGGAAGCGCTGAATTGGATCGTTGAGGCTTCTTCGTAAATGGTTTCCAGGATTATGGTTGGTGAGTGGAGTGACGTATCGAAGGTCTTCGTCGTGGAAGAGAAAGAAATCAACGTCAAAACAATTCGGTACCGTTCTCCGTACCGTTGAAACTTCGTCGTACACGTATTTCCACGCTCTTAGTCGGCGGTCGCGTCGGTCAACGGTAAGCGTTCGACTAACGCATCTGTTCGAGGAGCCGTGTTTGTGTTGAAGTCGAAGAATGCAGGGAGAAGAAAGGATACCGGTGCGGCGGCGACGGACGGGAGCGGAAGTCCGGCAGTTGGTAGCGGAGTATGTGGACAGTGGCATGCGGCGAAGCGAGTTCTGCCGCAGTCGAGGTTTGTGCTTGAGCACGCTGGATCGCCATCTGAGGAAGAAAAAGAGGAAAAGCAGCCCGGCGGATGGCCTGGTCGCGGTGGAATTGGGCATGCGGAAGTCGCCGACCGAGCACGAGCCGAGTTGTGGGCTGGCCGTGGTGTTAGTGGGCGGGCGCCGGATCGAAGTGCGGTGAGATTTTGATCCGCACACGCTGGAGCGCCTGGTGAGCGTGTTGGAGCGGGTGTAAGCCGTGTTTGGAATTGGGCCTGCCACACGGATCTATCTGGCCGCAGGAGCCACGGACATGCGTAAGGGGTTCGACGGCCTGTATGGTCTGGTGCGCGATCGATTGCTGTGCGAGCCCCTGAGCGGACACTTCTTTTTGTTTTGTAACGCGCGGCGGAATCGCCTGAAGATTCTTGTCTGGGATGGGAGCGGACTGTGGGTCTGCGGGAACCAACAGTCTTCACACGACACCTCCTTCGATTAGATCCGATGATTTTGATTCTTTTGCTATTTTGAGGGCCGCTGCTCGATCAACTAGCGGGTCCCAGCGGCTGCTATGCTTGGCGGGTTGGTTCGAATCTGGCATCTCGTAAAGGTATGCGTGCGCATTATAGGCGTGCCTCGTGATGAGGCCGTATTCCGCCCAGCGGATAACGGTCGCTTCATGGATGCAGACGCGAGCCGCCGCTTCTGCTGCCGTCAGCATGCCGCGATCGCGAAGCCGCTCGTAGCGAGAGCGAAGTGCGTATCTATGGACAAGATAGGCGACGCGCAGGGCAGTGAAACGAGTGCTGCTGCGCCCCGGTCGGGCCGATCCGCCGGGACGAAGTCCCTGCTGATTGAGAATGTCGGCGATTTCGGAGTAGATGTGATCGTCCAGGAGTTTGTTCACGAGTTCGACGATGGTCGTCGGCGTCTTGACCTGCTGCGCCGATGACTTTGGGTTGAGCGTCGTCAACGTTTCGGTTTTGCCGCCCTTGAAGCGTACATGGATGTTCGTGATTCCCTCCATTGGCAGTTTGATCAGCGTGGCATCCTCGATGATGTAGGCGAGCAGTCGTTTCCGCTCACGGTTCGCCGTGCATGGATCATTCCAGAGCTTCTTGAAGTCCGTCGTCATCACAACCAGCCGCCGGCGGATCGTATCATCTACGACGAGTTGGTCCTGCTGTCGCCCACGTTCTCGTTCCTCTCGCGCCTGGGCCAGCGCGCGCAGCTTGTCGTTCCACTCGGCCTCGAGCGTGTCGGCAACGAGACGATTGCTCGGATCTACCAGCATGAAGCGGCGCTGCGCGAGATCGGCTTCGATCTGCGCACGCTCCATGGCACGACACCGTAGTTGATCCGCCTCTTCGTGCCGAGCCTCGATCTCTCGTCGGATCTCGAGCGCCAGCTCCACGGCGGCAGGCGTCATCCTCTCGGCGACGAGCGCCCCGATGGCTTCGTCAACAGCCTGGCCCGCGATGGATTGGCAGTTCGGCCAACCGAGCGTAGCATTTGCACGGTCACAGACATACCAGGCTTCTCGCTTTCCTCGCCGCGAGACATAACGGACGCGGAAATGTCTGCCGCATCGGCCGCACACCGCGCGTCCCTGCAGCAGGGCTACGCCTTCGCGCGGCGGCGACACTCGCGCTAGTTCGTAGCCTCGACCGTTGGTCGCGAGTAGTTTGAGGTTCTGCTGATGTTGCTCCCAGCTAATGTAGCCGGGATGAGCATTCGGAATGCAGGCGAGCCACTCACTGTACTCGTGCTTTCGCTGTATCTTTTTCGTGCCGTCGGCAGCTCGCCGATAACGTCGACGTCCGTATACGTAGACGCCCGCGTAACGCGGGTTGTTCAGCACGCGCATGGCGCTCGACGCAGTCAGCGGTTGGAACACCGTGGTGCCGCCGAGACGCCGAGATGGGAAGCAAAGGCCCTCCTTGCGAAACGCCTTGACCGTCTGGCACGCCGAGCCGACACGCGAGAACGTTTCGAAGAAGTATGCAATCGTTTCTCGGATCTGCGCGTCGGGGTCGAGCACTACGTTGCCAGCCTCATCGTAGGCGAAGCCCGTGGGTAGCGGACATCGATACTCGCCGCGTCGCACCTTGTTGAGGATTCCGCCGCGCAGCCTGGCTTTGAGGACGTGAAGCTCGGCTTCGCTCATGGTTCCTTTGAGACCGAGCAGCAGACGGTCGTTGAAGCTCGCCGGGTCGTAGATCCCATCCTCGTCGAGGATCAGGGTGTCGGCCAACGCACAGATCTCCAGCAAACGGTGCCAGTCAGCGTTGTTCCTCGCCAAGCGCGAAACCTCGAGCCCCATAACTATGCCGGCGTGGCCCATTCCCACATCTGTGACCAGACGTTGAAAGCCCTCGCGCCACGTCGCCGACGCGCCCGACTCGCCCTGATCGCAGTTGATGACGACGATCTGATCGTCGCGCCAACCAAGTCCGATGGCCCGGCTGCGAAGTGCGTATTGACGCTTCGTGCTCTCGATGTTTTCGAGGACCTGGCGCATGGATGACTGCCGAATGTACAGGTACGCGCCCCGCTCGAGATGGTGAGGCTGGACTTTCAGCGAATCGCTCATGGTGTTGCTCCTCCATTGCCGGCGTTCATCGTCAATGCTGCCAAAACATGAACGATGGCTCTGTGTCCGTCCGAGGCCGTCCAGCTCAACGACAACGAGCCACTCGGCTGCCGGGACACGCTCGCAGTACCTATCGCGACGGCTCGTATCCATCCCCACATGCCTCGACGGAGAAAAAGCATGAGCCCCCACCGAGCTTCGGGCTGCAGCACCCCGCCCAGTGCGGCGCTGCGTAGAGTTTCGTATTGGGTCACAACGCTGGATGGCACTTCCGAACTGCGTGTAGCGTTCGACGTCATCTCGGAGTTTTTTTTACGGCGACCGCTCTCTCGATCGTCCTCGGGTGTACATCCAGGCCGAATTTCTGCCGGACTAACTTCGCCAGTTCTCGCGCTCGAATGGGTTTGCCCGCAACAACTTGGGTTTGAATAAACTCCAGTACTTCGCCTTGGAGTTTGTGGGGGCCGCGTGGTCCCCGTTTCTTCGGCACGAGCCCAGCGATGCCCGCTTCGTCGAAACTGGCCTTGGTTTGATAGTACGTCGGCCTCGATACGCCGTATTCTTCCGTTGCGTTGGCAACCGGCGCATTCTCGACAGAAACGCGGCGCAGCATCTCGTACTTGACCTGCACGATGTCGCGGGGGTCGAAGAACTCGCTGCCTTGGAATTTCGGATCGTGGACCTTCTCGGGTACTGGGTTCAGCGTGCCCTCTTCGAGGAGGGCACGGACCTTCGGATGCTTGCTGTCGCTCTTTGCGGGCACCGCGATCTCCGAGGATCAGTCTGCCGGACGTAATCATAATTACGCCGCATACGGGGTTCATGTCAAGGAATATCGTGTTCAGCGTATTGCTAGCAGCACAATATACCGAACATGGCCGCCGTGTTGGTCTACGTTGCGGCGTATTTAGATTTACATGCGCGGCACAATTTGCCTTACACGACATTTAAGCTCTCCTGCCAACCTGTTTGCTGAGCCGGTCTACCAGGCCAACGAGTTCCAACAAGTCCACCACGCGGAATAGCGCACGGTGTCCACCCATGGTGATCTCAGGATCGACAGCGACGACGTCAGTCCATTGCGGCGGAACGGAGCAAACGGATTCATCATCGATCTGCAGTAGCAGGGTCATCCCATAGCGGTTGTACCGCTCGCCCACGCAAGGTAGCTTCCGTCCGCTGAGCGGATGGAACGGATGCGTGATGCGCACAAGGGGCGCTGCTGCGATCGGAGCATTTGCATTCTGAATTGAGTTACAAACGATTGGAGAAGGGAAAATTTCGCTGGCCGGAAATTCGCGGCGATCAGAACAAAGTGCAACTGAGTCACGAGGAACTGGTGCTTCTTCTGGGCGGGATCGATCTGCGGCAGACCGGACGGCGGCGGTGGTACCGGCGGGAAGTTACCGAGGAGCCCGCAGCGTAAGAATATTGCAAGATTTTCACGGCGAGGCGCGAGAAAAGGATTGCAGAATGGTAATCATCGTGTTATGTAGTTAGTTATCGTGAATGCGAACCCTTCTACGGCTTCCTTCGACGAACTTCTCGAACAACTGAAGAGCAAGCTCCCCGAGCCGCTGTTTGCGGCAGTGACCAATAAGCTGGACTCTTATCAGAATCGTCTGCAATACGCGGAGTTGAAGATCCAGGTACTGGAAGAGCGCCTGCGGCTGAAGCGCATCCAGAAGTACGGTCCGGGCAGCGAGAAGCTGACCAACGAACAACTGGAATTGCTGGAGTTGGAACCGGGAGTAAGCACCGCCGAGGTGCGGGCGGAGAGTGCGCGCGAGCCGGTGCCTGTGCGACCCGCGGAGAAAAGGGTTCGCCAGCATCCGGGCCGGCAGTCATTGCCGGCGGAACTGCCGCGGGTCGAGCGGGTGATCGCGTGCACGGCCGAGCAGTGCGTGTGCGGTGGTTGCGGGCGTGAAACAACGGTGATCGGCTACGAAGAGAGCGAGCAGTTGGATGTCGAGCCGGCGAAGTATTTCGTGGTGGTGACGCGGCGCGAGAAGAGCGCGGCGTGCTGGCGGCGCCGCTGCCGCCACGTATCATCGAGAAGAGTTTGGTAGGCGACCGCATGGTGATCGACGCGGTGGTCGGCAAATATGCCGATCACTGTCCGTTGTACCGGCAGAGCGCGATGCTCGAGCGCGATAGCGGAGTGGAACTAAGCCGCCAGACGCTGGATGGTTGGGTGATGCGTGTGGGTGAATTACTGGTGCCTCTGGCCGAGCGGCTGCGGCAGGAGCTGCTCGGTGGAAGTTACCTGCAAGCCGATGAAACGCCGGTCGGCGTGCAGATGCACGATGGCAGAGGCAGCAACCATCTGGCGTATCTGTGGCAATACGGGCGGCCGCATGGGGCCGTGGTATTCGAGTTCCGCATGGGGCGCGGGCGGGAAGGCCCGAAACGTTTTCTGGAGAAGTTCAATGGCGTTTTGCAAAGCGATGGATATGCCGTTTACGATTCGGTAGGCGGACCGAAGATGGTCCACGCGGCTTGCTGGTCGCATGCGCGAAGAAAATTCATCGAAGCGGTGAAGCTGCATCCCGGCGATGCGGCGGCGGTGCGCCTGGTCACGCGCATCGATGCCGAAGCGCGCCTGGCGAAACTGGACCATGCCGCGCGCCACACTCTGCGCAGCACAAAAGCTCCCGCGCTACTGGAGGAGATCAAGGCCGCACTGACCGCGGCGCACGCTACAGCATTACCGGCCAGCGCCCTGGCCAAAGCCTCGAATTACACGCTGGCGCTGTGGCCGAAACTCACACGCTTCCTGCAATACCCGGAACTCGAGCTCAGCAACAACCTCGCCGAAAACTCCATGCGCCCTGTGGCCCTGGGTCGCAAAAACTGGATCCATATCGGCAGCCAGCAAGCCGGACCCAAAGTCGCCGCCATCCTCTCCGTCGTCGAAACCTGCCGCCGCATCTACATCCCCGTGCGCGATTACTTGGCCGCTGTCCTCCCCGGCCTCGCCAACACATCCATCCACCGCCTCGCTCAACTCACGCCTACTGCTCGGGTCCTGCGCAACGTTTAACCTCCACCCACGCCCACCCTGTCAACCATGCCGTTGCTCTGACGCTTACAATCTAGTCGACTTGCTGACTCACGGTTGGAGGACATGGGATCAAGTTAGTGCTTGGTCTGCTGCTTTCCCAAGAGCTAGGCGTGTCGTCAGCGCATGGCACACGCGAATTAGTGGCCGATTGAATGATTGGGGAAAACGAGACCCAATATACAAAGCGAGGGTCGAACAAAATCCTGACACAACCAGCAAGTAAGCGAACTCGATTCGTATAATTCACGCTTCAGGACATGGCTCGTGGGCATCAAATTCATCTATCGAAGCAAATTTCCTCTTACAAAAAGTGCACTCACAGACTGCTCCTCTAATAGGAGGCTTCGTTATCCCTGAATCGCAGGGGCCTTCGTGACCTTCCGCGCGAATGCATTGCCGCTCTGAAGCAAGAAATTTAGGCTCTATAGCATTATTTGTGGGTAAGAGGGCCGTGGAAAAAGCCGCTTCGTGGAAGGAGCAGCCGACAAAGCAGCGAATCTAGCGAGGTGAGAGTCCTCGTTCCGTCAATTGCCTGTCGTCGGACGGATAGCATATCCGATGCGTGCGAAGGTAACGACGCACGTTCAGCTCGGAGGTAAAAGCCTCGGCCGCCCTGCGGTGAAAATTGCAGAGGTGGGAGCGATCTGTGAGGCGAGCAAACTGTGAGGCTTGAACATAACGAAATAGCTGCAGCCTCGAAAAGCGGCCCGTGAAAAATTGCG